>JACCDI011864725.1_pt1 | contig 12228 bp, 13 predicted proteins | sample 7442791 | NCBI WGS metagenome assembly JACCDI01 (sample SAMN15323434, study PRJNA562643) | freshwater metagenome | isolation source: river surface water | place: USA:Blue River Watershed | collected 2017-08-15
AATGTAGTGCCATTTAACATCGACATTTCTACCGCTTTAATGACTTTATAGTCAGTCTCTGCAAGTTTTCTTTGGCATGTCGCTTTGATTGATTCCCATTTTGTCGCGATGTCAGCTTCACTCGGCGGAGTCACTACCCAATCTGAACCACCCCAGACTACTTGATTTGGATAGTCAGCATTTGGTACAGGCGGTGCAATCTTCCAACCAAGAGAAAGTAAAGTCTCTTCGTCTGGATTTGTTATAGTCAAACCATTGGGCAGTCTAACCCTAGTCGGTTTAATGTTTGGGATCGTATTCTCGTTGTAGTATAACATTTATTATGCTCCGTTCAATACCCATCTATAGATCGAGTCGTTGGTTTGATCAGTGTTGAACAAATACGTACCGTCAGTGCTCATGAAAAGCCCGCCTAATGGGTCTGGGCTGACGTCTTCAATATATGCGTGTGAATAGAATGAAGCTGTTGTGATGTTAAATGGTGTGCTGAGCTTATACTTATAGACTCTAGCTGTGGCAGCAGTTAAACCATATAGATATTCACCCGTCTGATTCATATAAACACCGGTTAACGTATTACTAGTTCCGAGATATACAGAATCAGAGAATGAAGTCGCTGCTGATAGCGTAGTAATATCCCATGCAGTTGACAGACTTTTTCTAAAGAATGTGGTGCCGCTGACATAAATCAATGAAAGGCCGTCACGAGTAAAACACCACGCGTTCGAACTAGCAGAGATGGCGCTTGTCACAGAATTCTTAAAATACATTTGAGAAAGGTCCCATGCATTTACAAGACCGTATCTTGACATAGTACCATTTGTAAAATCTACAAAGTACACGTCGGTGCCATCAGAAGAAAACCAAAATCTAGATATACTGCCAAAAACTGCTGTAGAAGTTCTTGCTTGCAACACGTGTGATGCCAGTTGTGTGGCACCGGTCAATGTCCATGGATCGAGACACCTGAATTCTCTTATGGTGCTAGTCGTCCCGTCAGCAACATAAAACCTCATTCCGTCTGGTCTAAAGTACACGGTTCTAGGCGAAGCGATACCGAGAGATAAAGATTCACTTAATCCTAGTCGGTTTGAATTCACGCCGCTACTAAGGTTATCCACAACCCTTGATGTAAACCAATAGACTTTGTCGGTGCCGTTATCAAGAACGTAATGGTTCTTAGTGCCTGGGACAAAATAAAATCCGTTGACCGCAGTAACCGTTTCAACCGGCACTACGCTGTTAGCTGAACCGCTATTAACAGCTAAAACCGCGCCAGAAACTGTCCAAGGAGTAGCGGTCGTATAAGAATAAATCGTGTCGCTAGTAGCACCGCACACCATTAGTACTGTACCAGTGGAATTCCACGCTAAACCGATAGGAGTAGTATCCTGCACTGACACTAAAAGAGAGATTGAAGTGTAACTCGCTGTAGCTAAATCCCATGCAGTTGACATTGTATATTCATATACCCTGTCGTTAGTGCTTCCGACGACCCAAAACTTGGTGCCGTCTGGTTGAACCGTTAACCCCCAAGGAGTAGCTTCTTGTGTTACAAGAAAGGACTTTGAGTCATACGTCAGTGTGGTTACATCCCATGCTGTCCCGAATGTATACGAAAATACAGTGTCAGAAGTACTAGCTAGAACGAATAACTTTGTCCCATCTGGCGAGATGTATAGGCCAGTCGGGTCTACTACGGTAGTGCCAAATGCAAAAAAGTTTACAAAGCTAGCAGTAGAAACATCATATGGAGTCGACATAGAATATTGATAGATTCTATCGTTAGTAGTTCCAACGATGTACATACGAGTGCCGTCATCACTGACGTACAGATTGCGTAATGCTGTTTCTTGCGCTAAAACGCTAAAAGATTTGCCGGTGTATCTACCAATGAGAAAACCATTTTCTTCTGTATTTTCATTATAGTTATATGCATTGCTGTAACGATTAGAAGCCATTGCGCCGTGGTGCGTGCGAACATCAACAACGCCGCCGTTCCATTCTGTACTGAGTTGACCATATTTCCCAATACGATTACTATTTGTAAGCATTAGGTGATTACCTCATAAGAACATACTGCGGTCAAGTCGCCGTTAGCCGATGCAACTACTCTTAAAGAATCACCTTCTTCAAGATATAGCGGGTAATCGCGACCAATAGCAATAAAGCTCGAGTCTGCTACGACTGCGACGGTGTTAATTAGTCGATATGCAACAGATGAACGAAATAATTCTACACTAACATCACATGTATTGACACCATCAATATTCGCGACAACCAGCATATTGATTTTATACACTGCGTTGCTTGAACCTGGATTAGCAACTATGTCAGTTGGAGTTGTCGTTACCGCGAGAACATCGGTTTTACCACTGATTGTGGATACTTGAAGAATGTTTGGAGCTGCCATTGTGTTAATTCCTTAGTTGAATAGAAAGGTCATAGCAAGAGCTTTTGAGATATTTGCATCTGGACCCTGTGGACCTTGTGATCCTCCGACTTCGATCCATTGACTCGAGTCAGTGTCGGTGTAGTACAGTGACAATGAAGCATCGGTCGAATTAAACCACAAGTCTCCTTGAGCCGGTGTTGCGGGAGCGGTATCAGATACTGAGACGCCTCCTCCACCGCCACCACCTGTGCTAGGAGTAGACCAATATACGCCAGAACCATTCGACGTGAGAACTTGTCCCGCAGTCCCGACAGCGCCGTTTGCACTAAGTGTTCCAGTGAATACCGGACTACTTATAGTCTTGTTAGAAAGAGTCTGAGAACCAGAGAGTGTTGCAACGGTTGAATCAATCGCGATTGTGACACCAGCAGAACCGTTGAAAGATGTGCCCGTGAGCCCCGTCCCGATTGTAAGCGCGCTTGTCGTTGATGCAGTAATTGAGATGTTTGCTGTACCATCAAATGAAACACCGTTTATCGTCCGAGCAGTTTGGAGTGCCGTAGCTGTTGCGGCGTTACCATTTATCGAACCAGCAATTGTACTCGAGAAAGTCTTTATTCCGGCAAACGTCTGATCGTTAACTGTGACTACGCCTGCGATTGTTGTATTTGCCGCAGGAATGACTGCGTCAGTTCCGGTGTCAGATACAATCGTTACCGTCGTGGCACCGGTTGTCGTGGAAAGGTTCGTTGCGCCTCCTCCGCCACCAGAGACCGTTGACCAGTAAACGGCAGTTCCATTCGAGGTAAGAACTTGTCCAGCGGTACCGGTTCCGCCATCCGCAGTCACTGAACCGGTTAAAGTAACTGAGTCTAGAGTTTTATTCGCAAGCGTCTGAGTGTCGTCTGTAGTCACCACTGTGATGACTGAAGGCGTACCCGGATCTTTTTTGAAGAAGATCCGGCCATCGTATGTGTTGAGCGCAAGTTCTCCTAGGGCAAGGTCAGAAGTCGTCGGGATCTTTCCTGCGACTGCGCTTCTTTTGAGTTGAACTGTCTGTGCCATATGGCCTCCTTATGACTATTTAGTCAGAAATACCTTGACAGCTTGAACTAACTGAGTATAATTGCTATATAGCAGTAAAATCAGTAAGTTCCACCATCGATAGCTGAGATTGATACTGCTCCTGAGGTAACAGTGAAGTTACTGGAACTGAAGCTAGCAATACCCTTTGTAGAGGTAGTAGCATCGATAACACCACCGGTGATAGTGACATCTGTAGATCCATCAAATGACACCGAACCAGTAAGTACTCCTCCAAGCGTGATTGTACGACCTGTCTGAAGTGTAGTTGCAGTCGTAGCATTGCCGGATAGTGCACCGTAGAATGTATTCGCTTGCATATCTGCGAGAGAGAACGAAGCATGCCCAGTGTCTATGTATGGCGATGCATCTGGCTCTAGGGTATATCCTTTGAACACTTTCCAACGGCCATCAGTTGCGTCTCTGAAGAAACCTGCATGAGCGTATACGCCGTCGTTGTAATTACCAGCAATGCCTAGGTCTGGGTTAGTGACAGTGCTGTTAGCATTGAGATAAATCATGTTATCTTCAACAGCAAGGTTCGTTGTGCTGATCGTCACAGTGTTACCGTTAACAATCAGATCACCACCAACAGTGAGGCCATCAACAGTCTCAAGCTTGTAGAATACTACGTTTGCTGTTGTTGAGACGTCTTGACCAATGGAGATCGTTGGGCTCCAACCTTCTCCTGCAGTTCCACTGATGGTCACACCAGTTCCGCCTGTAACACCCGCGACGTAGTCCCCAGTGGTGTCAGTACCAAGGGCTACTGAGTTTGGTTGAATCGTCGTGGTGATTGTTACATCACCAAGATTCGTCATTGTAGCAGAACCAGCTACATCACCGGAGAGCGTGATCGTTGGGTCGTTTACGTTAAAGCTGAATGATCCTGCGGCGTCGTTGTATGAGATGCTAAGGCCACTTTGTGTGCCAGATGCAAAAGCAGCCGCGATCGCGTCTTGAGCAGCTTCATCAAAATCTGTGACCTGTGTTGATGGAATCGCGATTGCTGTAGAACCTGCTGCAGTCAGTCTACCCTGAGCATCAACAGTAAAGTTTGCAACGTTTGTGCCTGATCCATATGATCCAGCAGCAACCGAAGTGTTGTCAAGATTAATCGTGACGGTGTTGTTAGTGACGGCTGATGATAGACCTACACCACCAGCGAAAACTAGTGTGTCGCTCGCGAGTGCTACGGTGTCAGTTCCAGCATCACCAGAGATGTTCAGGTTAGAACTAAAGCTGGTGTTTAGATAACCGAGTGTGACGAAGTCACTGTTTGTAGAAGGAGAAGCACCGTTTGTGATTCTCTTTCCACCTGCATCGATAACACCTGTTCCATTTGGTGACAAGACCAGATTACCGTTGGTGTTGGTCGTCGAGATTGTGTTTCCATTGATGTTGATGTTGTCGACATTGAAGTTGTCGAGTTTACTATCAGCGTCAACGATAAGCGCAGATGATGCAGTTAGGGCACCTGGAACATGATCGAGCATCGTGGTGAAGTACTTACCACCGATGACTTCGATGTTTGCTGCTACACCGCCAGTCTCGGTTCCAGTACCAATGTAAAGACGGTCACCGCCATTTGATTGTGTTCCACTGAGGAACGAGTATGCCATTTCGCCTTGTGCAAGAGCTGAAGGCGAACCAGAAGATCCGGATCTTTTAACACGAATGATTGACATTAGAAGAAGCCTCCATTAACTTCTGTGTTCGGATTCTCTATAACACTTAGAGCCTTCCAAGTTTGAGTTGTTGCGTCGTAAGTTAACAAGGCTCCGTCCTGGAGATTTCCAGTCTGGACATCAACGAGATCATCTAATGTAATACTACTTGTGCTTACTTGATAATTTGTGACTAGGATGTTTTGCTGAGGAGTGACCTTAGCCAAAGTCTTACCATTTTGTGTAACTGTGGCTTTAATAGTCGTCATGTTAGATTCTCGTGATGCCTGGGGTTACAGTGACAATACCTTCAACGACTCGAGTGACTGTGCCACCAGAGCTCGTCACTTCAACGTCGTAGAGATACCGACCAGGTTCGATTGTGGCCGTTGTTGCCGCTGAAAGGGCTAGACTGATCTGGCCTCCCGTGGCGTTGTGACTTGCGCTGAAAGTAACAGCAGTATTAGAAGTATAGTTTTTACGCATCTGTGCTGCTACAGTGTAATTAGTTAAATTGAACACCGTACCACTTGCGTCAACAAGATCTACAGCCGCAGTAAATGTTGATCCTTGATCTACAACTAGATTTGCTTTGATGGCCATGAAATTACTCCTCGAATTCTATGGCTATTTATATAGTGCACTCAATTCACGTTTCCACACATCTGCGTATGCGCAGTCTTCATATCCTTTGAACCAAGGACCACCTTCGGTGTAGTGAAGAAGTTTGGGTGTTCCGTCTTCTGGTTCTTTGTACCAATCAATAAGCCAGTTCCACTCTTTTGGCAATTCACCAATCTCTTCGTCTTTGAGCCATTGCATCTGGTGTAGAAAAGCTCCAGACTGAGTATTGACTACTTCGCGAGTAAGCTTCTGATTCGATGGATGAGAACAGTTGAATAGCATCACACTACTCCAGTTTTTTCTTGGGTAAAGGTGTTGTACCTTTCCATCCATCTTGATTGTTGACTTTGGATTATAGTCATGCTTTACACACATCACCGCGTATTTATCATCGGCCAACTCGAACAACTTGTTAGGTGACTCAAGGAACAGCATATCACAGTCGATGAAGAGTGCCCAACCATCGTAACCATTTAGCAAAGGTGTTAAGAAGCGTGTGAATGAGAACTCGGTAGAAGCTAAAACATCAACGTCTCGAGTATAGATTCCTGATTCACGAAGTTGAGATTGAATCAGAGGTACGATTCTTCTATCACACTGTTTCTTTATAGAAGACTTAAGAACGCGATATGCAACATCTTCTCGGGAATCATATCCAACGTATATCACCATAGTGAATCGCTCATTTGAAGGTGTTGAAAGGTGTTTCCGTAATTCAGTTTAGTTGGATCATTGAACTTAACGGAGAATCCAATAGTGTATCGATTAACACTTGCGGAATAGAATTGATGAAATGCTAGTTCTGAGTTGTTATAGATCACCGCCCGATTGTGAGTGTATTCGTATCGTTTTAGCTCTTTCGTTAACGGATTACCAAGTTCAAGCCAACCACCTTCACCTGAACCGAGATACATAAGCACTTTGTACTTCTTATCGGCGGCGTCAGTATGCCACTTCTTTAAGACCTGAAAGCTTTCCCGAGGTTCACTGCACTTGAATGAGAGTCTACCATTCGATAGATCTTCGTGTGGTTGCTTAAAGATCTCGTTGAGTGCGGTATGAAACTCGCGTTGTCGCGACATGTTTTCAACCGCGAACTCTTGGAAGACTAGATCGTCTGGGCAACCTAAGAACTTCTTTTGGCGTTGTTCTTTCTCACTGCTTCCAGGAGTTGGAAAGTTGCGTAACATGTAATCAGCAACATCATCTGGAAGTACGTTGTTGATTACGATGTGTGGCCACGGTGATTCATAATATTCAATGTTGCCGTTTAAGAGATACATCTAAAAGCCTTTCGTAGAGCTCAAAATCTTCTGCATATTCTTGTCGTATTGATTCAATCAACTGTTCAGTGAAAAAGTGTTTTATCAGTTTCTTCGTTTCACCTGGTGACTTATTTAGTCTTTGCAGTGGGTGCTTTACTTCAACATTGTATCTATTACACAACTCGTGCAGATGATATTCAACATCTTCATATAACCAGTATTCACCATTCTCTAGAAGAAATGTAGATTGTTTCTGTATCTGCTGAGGCGTATCCCGAAAGACTCCGTCATCAAACAACGATTGAAAGTGTTTTGGTGTAGGTAATATTGGACCGTATTCACCATCTCTTATTCGATATAGATAAAGACTTAGGACTCTTTCAATTGGTTCGCGAATAACACCAATGAAGTGCGCGTCACTTGGTACAATATCATTCTCAACGACATACTTGGCATCTACGTGACTATGTGGTAGCTTTGGGCAGTTCTTGTAATACAGCTTCTCAATATGGTCGTCATTCCACTCGTACATACGACTGACTACGTCTTCATCTTCACACATGTTGTGGTAAATGAAGTGCATCGCCGAAGATGAAGCGTTCTTCGGTATGCGAATAAAGCAGAGATTGAATCTTTTGATGTATATCATCTTTCAAGGAACGTGTTGAGAGTGATTCGAATGGATCGTGGTTTTGAGTAGTAAGAGTGCCAAGTTGTATCATCTAGACCGCAGAACATCAACGTTCTGTTTTCTTCCCATTCGACTTCTTTGACGAACTCTTTGTCGGTGTCATATATGAGTGTGCCAGTTCCAGCGTTAGACCAAACATATGTAACGGAAGACAGCACTTTCTTTGGATGTTCATAGTGGACATCAAAGGTACTCGCGCCTAGGCATACGATGACTTGGTGTCTCAGCGTTAATGATTCGTACTCACGAACCTTTGAGAAGTTAGCAACCCATTCTTCTGTGATCAGATGAGAGTCTATACACTTCTTCGTCATCGGAAGATCTGAGAAGTCTTCAATGAAATTGAGTGACATTTGCACTTTCTTATCTCGCACGTGCTGAACCAACTCCTTCTGCATATCAGAAAAGAGTGACGCATCATAGAGATTGTCAACGGTGAGATGTTCCCATGGATCAAAATATTTCGTTAATTGGTAGTTCATGATTGAATACTTGATCAAACCTTTCATCTAATCTTTCAAGGAAGTTTGGCACCGTAACATCAAGAGTCAACTTGTGGTAATACCATGATAGGAATCTGAGCTTATCTTCATCACTTACAAGTTTTGCTGTTATGGCTTCTTCAGGGGTTTTTGCGTAAAGACTTATAGCTGAGTAGTCAGTGTTCTCGTAGAAGTGAGCAACAGGCTTGTTCTTGAGTATTGCTTGAAACCCAGCACCAGAACTAAACGTCCACACCGCCTTTGAATTATCTATAAGATGATCGAGTTGATAGCTCTTATCTACCATTCGTGTTAAGTCGGTAACGAGACCATGCTGATCTAATTTACTCCACATCTTGATCAAATGTGAGTCCTCGTTCATGTGAGGATGCATCTTAAAGTACACCGGAGTTTTTGTATCTTTTGACCACTTAAGGATGTCGTACATGCCACGAATGTTAAATGGGTGATTCAGTCGACTAGCGTTGGCTTGCAAGCAGAATAACACATAGTCTTCGTGTTGAATCTCGTACAAAGACTCCGGTTGAGTATACTTATTCGTGTCAGTAGAGAAACGATTCAATATCTGTTCGTCAATACTGTGTCTTTTCCAAAGATCGTTTTGTTCGAAGTTGTAGATATAATACCCACTCGGTGATACCTTAAACATTCGTGCAAATGGAGAAGACTCTGTATATTCTATGATAGATCGAGAGTTATGCGGATTTGTTTTTACGTGCTTATAGTAGACTACAGCGCCTGTATACTTCGACCTAAGAGACTCGATTGCTTCATTCATCGAGTGAATTAAAGACGCATTCTTAGTCTCAACACCATGAAGTTCTCGATGTTTGATCCACTCTTCAGTGCTTATCAGATTAGTTGCTAGTACCATCGTTGGCAATTACATCATTCAAAAGCGCATCAATTTGATCATACGAAAGAGCAGATGTAGTTCCGGTGTTCGGTGGAACATATGTCTCCATCACATGTGCCTTATATGCAGCCCGTACTTCAGGGGTCCATTCATTCACCGCGATAGCAATTGCTTCTTTGATGTCGGGATCATCGAAAGAATCAGCCATGAAGTCAACCCAACCAGTTGTAGGATCCATTTCACCAGGCGGAATCTCGTAGGTAATCGTAGTCTGTAAGAAGCTTGAGTCTGGTTCCAATGAATACTTCGTCACTGTGAACTTTGCAATCTTGTAAGGATCAATATATTCTACATTCATTTTACACCTGTGAACAGTTGAAAGCAACCATCATACCGTAATGGTTATAATAGGTAGTCACACCTGAGCTGTTTGTTATTCCATACCGACCCGGGGTGAAACTTAAGCTGCCGCTAGACGTTGATGCGACAACGTAACTAGACGTATCGGTATACCATCTAGAATGTCTTCCCATAATCGTCGTTACGGCAGAAGTGCCACTGAATGTACCATCAGTAAGGAATGCATCGATGGTGCCGACTCTTATGGCAAAAGTTAAGTCATTTGCCGCAACTGCAGGAATAGTTCCAGCTGTTAAGCCCGAAGTAACACCTGTTGCCCAATATGCGGTCCATCTTCCTGGTATTACGAACAACTCTTGAAGGTTATCTGAGTTCGCGCTACCTTTGGTAAAGTTAGCAGCAATCGTTACGCCTGCGATGCCGTTGTAGCCAAGAGGCACGATTGCGTAACTAATACGTCCGTTAGTGTAACCTAGACTTCCATTGAAGACGTCTGTTAAACTATACCCAACACCGTTCACTGACAACGAATTACCCAGTGCGCCGTCCGCTACGTTTCTCATCACAACCGTGATACCGGAAGTCGCGATCATCGGTGCAAACGCTGCTCCAAATGAAGTTGGCCATGTGCGGGTATAACCCACACTGGTAGCATATCTGTAAGTAGCAGAAGAACTATCATTGAAAGAAGTTGCCGTACTTACTTCCATTCCATTAGCATATGATGTTCTCGAGAACAATTGGTTTCTTACTGTCGCGTGGTTAGCACTGTTATAGAGCGCGGCGACTACAGATGAAACTGTTGACGTCTTGTACGTACCAAGGAATGAACTCATCGATATTTGACCGGAAGTTGGCACGCCGGTGTTATTCGGCGTGACATAAGCTCCGTTACGGTAGTACTCATTCAGGCTGATTGGATTAGCACCACCAAATTCGGCCTGAATAGCACTTAATGTAATTGGTCCACTAGAAGAGATTGGCATTATTTACCTTTCTTCAGTTCTTCAATTTCAGCTTTCAGTTCTTTGATTGCTTCGATCAGAACACCGACGATGTTTCCGTACGCGACTGATTTGTATCCGTCGTTATCATTCTCAATAACTACTTCTGGAAGAACCGCTTCAGTTTCTTGAGCGATAACACCGAGTCCTGCTTTACCATCTTTGGTGTAGTAAACACCACGGAGAGCAGATACTTTATCGAGTGCATTATCGATCGTACGTACATCACTCTTAAGACGAGCGTCAGAGTACGCCGTTACGTTTCCAACCGCATAGACATCTCCACCAAACACTGCTTGGTTTGTAGTAAGGTCGAGATACATTGGCCATTGACCATTTATCGGGGTCGATGTTTCAGTATCATTTCCACCACGGAGAACATAGAATCTGCTATCATTCGTATGTAACATTGCAGAGTTACCGTCAGTGTCTCTGAAGTACATCGTCGGCGCGGATCCTCTCATGCCGATAGTAGAACTTGTGCGAATAGATGCATCAGTGTTGATAGCAGTGAAGTTAAGATCAAGCGTGCCTTCAGTTGCAGTGCCGTTATAACCACCGATAGTGAATGCGGTATTTGACGTCTTCTTCAAGAACAACATTGGATTGCCAGAAGCAAGCGTACCTGTTCTACCCTGGAAGAAGTCAGTGAACGTATTAGCACCATTCTGCACAGTCAATGCATTTGAGAACGTCTTGACGCCCGCGATACTCTGGTCACCTGTGGTGTAGACACCATTTGTGACAGTGGTTGCATTAGTCGCAGTTGCAGCATTACCAGTGATAGAGATACCCCACGTACCCGATGCACCTGTGCCAGTCTTTGTTGGGGCAAAGTTACCAACAGTGTTCGCAGTGACGATTTCAGATTGAACGTTCGCAAGAGTCTTAGGTCGAACAAATCCATCTGAACCAGTTTCAACGAAGTAATGTGTAGCAGCCGTAGCAGTGTCTGTAGTTCCAACAAGGTTCAGGCCAGTTGGATAAAGGTTGCCACCAAAGTTCAAGCGATTCGTTGCGGTCGGCGTAGTCGTGCTTGTATCGAAGTAACCTGCAGATGCTGCAGCTTGGATTACCGAGACGGTGCCGGCAACATCGGGAATCGTCAGTGTTCTATTCGCGGTTGGAGCGTTACTGAGTTCGCTGTAGAACGTACCTGCAGAGTTGTACATTCTGAGGTTGCCCGTTGATGTAACAACCGCGCTAAGCTTTGGCGAAAGAGCATTCTGTGCAGTCCAGAGTTGAATCTCACTTCCACCAGATGTTCCTGCAGCAACACCTCTAATTAGACCAAGGTCGCCGGATGATTGAACACTAGCGTCTCTTCCTCCGAATACGATTGCGCCATATTCTTGTCCTGCTACAACACTAGTGTCATTCGCCTCAAGCCTGATACGAGCACCAATGTCGGCACTGGTGTAAGAGCTAACATATATGTCTGCTTCTTGTACTGAGGTTACTGTCGTCGTGGAATTGGTCAACGCAGTTGCCATCTTTACTGTACCGGCGACAGTCTGAGCGCCTGTCGTAGTAGATGCATATGATACCGAAGTATTTGTAGATGCAGTGACTACATAAGTACCGTTGTATCCCGTTGGCGTGACACCAGCAACAGTGATGTTTGAACCGATTTCGAACGGAGCAGTTCCATGATCAGCGAACGTGATCGTTGCTGTGCTCCCGTCACCCGACGCACCGGTAGTCGCAACCGTCGTCGAAAGAGATGGGACAGTGAGAACATCATTGTCAGTGTAACGATGGCCACCCCAAGTCAAAGTGA
>JACCDI011048276.1_pt1 | contig 12226 bp, 12 predicted proteins | sample 7442791 | NCBI WGS metagenome assembly JACCDI01 (sample SAMN15323434, study PRJNA562643) | freshwater metagenome | isolation source: river surface water | place: USA:Blue River Watershed | collected 2017-08-15
GACACCATCAGCGTCTGCCTCTCAAAAGGACTTGGAGCACCAGTAGGTTCCATTGCACTCGGTAGTAAAGAAAGAATTGCGGAGGCACGGATCTGGCGTAAGCGTTACGGCGGAGGTATGCGCCAAGTAGGTCTACTTGCAGCTGCTGGTCATTACGCCCTAGATCACAACATCGATCGACTTGCGCAAGATCATGCTCGAGCGAAGAAGATTGCAGTTGCACTTGCCGCTCATCACAGAACGATTATCAATCCAGCCCATGTCGAGACAAATATTGTTGGGTTAGAGCTTTCGGAGACTGGAATATCAGCGGCAGATTTTGCAGCACGTTGTATAGAGCAAGGGCTATGGGTGAGCGCACTTGGAAAGAGTTATGCTCGTCTGGTTACCCATTTGGATTTCGATGATGCTCAATGCGATGAAGCGATTGAGATCATGAAGAGAGTTCTCAGCTAGTCGATTGCACCCTCGTGGCGTAATAGCCAGAGCTTCATATTGACTCCCCAGCCATAGGCACCGATAGATCCATCAGATTTAATGATGCGATGGCAGGGAATGATGATGGCAATTTTATTCTTGGCACATGCACTACCTGCAGCGCGAACAGCAGCAGGACTCCCGGCGCGATAGGCGAGATCGGCATATGACTCCATAGTGCCAACCTTGATCTTTCGCATCGAAGACCATGCAGCTTGAGAAAAAGCTGCACCCGGTTGCTTCACCTTAATCGAGTTGATAGCGGTCAGATCGCCATCAAAGTAATCCTCTAATTTATCGGTGATGCCTTTGACCTTAGTGGCTTTGCCAATCTTCTCTTTGAGTTCATCGCCTGAAAGGCCAGAGAGAAGATCGCGATATCCCGAATGATTGAGACCAAGAACTGTCTCCCCACGGGATAGGAGGTAGAGCTTGCCGACTGGAGAGTCGATGGTGGCAGAAACTAAACCTGACATAAATCTTTAGCGGTTACGGAGCATCTCTGCTACGAGGAATGAGAGCTCAAGTGATTGCGAATGATTAAGGCGTGGATCGCAGGCAGTCTCATATCGTGACTCGAGATCCTTCTCAGAGATCTGCATTCCGCCACCAAGACACTCAGTGACATCATCGCCGGTGAGTTCAATATGGATTCCACCAGGGTGCGTTCCGAGCTTCTTATGCACCTCAAAGAATCCACGAACTTCATCGAGAACATCTTCAAATTGACGAGTCTTATAGCCATTTGATGTTTCAAAAGTATTGCCGTGCATAGGATCGCAGACCCAGAGAACCTGCGCACCGCTCTTGGTAACACCCTCAACGAGGGCAGGAAGGATCTCGCGAATCTTTGATGCGCCCATACGGGTAATGAAGGTGAGGCGACCTGGTTCGCGATGGGGATCGAGCTTGTCGATCAGTGCCAATGCATCGTCAACGGTGGTCTTTGGACCAAGCTTTACTCCAATTGGATTGCGAACCTTTGATGCGAAATCAATGTGAGCACCATCCATCTGACGCGTGCGTTCGCCGATCCAGATGAAGTGGCCAGAGACATCGTATGGAAGATCGGTACGTGAATCGATGCGAGTAAGCGCCTTCTCGTATTCAATGATCAGCGCTTCATGGCTTGCATAGAAATCGACCGACTTAAACTCTTCAGGATCTACTCCAGCTGACTCCATAAATGAGAGTGCGCGTCCGATTTCACTTGCGACCTGTTCATACTTGTCACCAAATGTTGAATCTTTGATAAAGCCTTTATTCCACTCGTGAACGCGACGAAGATCTGCAAAACCACCCTGGGTAAATGCACGAACTAGATTGAGCGTTGCAGCAGAGGTGTTGTAGACCTTGACCAGACGCTGTGGATCTGGAGTACGAGCTTCCTCAGTGAAGTCGAGCCCGTTCACCGCATCACCACGGTAAGCAGGAAGGGTCACTCCATTACGAGTCTCTGTGTCATTAGATCGTGGCTTTGCAAACTGCCCTGCCATGCGACCGACCTTGATCACCGGCAGTGATGATTGGTACTGCAACACCGCTGCCATCTGCAAAATAGTCTTGATGCGGTTTCGAATGGAATCTGCAGTTGCAGATCCAAAAGTTTCTGCACAATCGCCACCCTGAAGCCAGAAAGCTTTACCAGCTGCAGCATCTGCGATGCGCGCTTTGAGCTCGTCGCATTCACCTGCGAAGACCAACGGTGGCAGAGCCTTGAGCTCTGCAACCGCCTTAGCTAAAGGTTCACCATTAGCTCCGCCTGGCCAGTTTGGCTGCTGCGCAGCAACGCACCTGTCGTCAAAGAGCGAATCTAGTGATGTCATGTAGTTAGCCTAAAGTCTCGAAGGGAAATGGTGCGGGGTAATTAATTCTTAGGATCTTTTAGCCGAAGAAAGAGAAGATCTCTTCGTAGCGAGCTACCGGCACTGTCTTCAAGACATCTGTTGCAGATGCCAATGGGACGTGGACGATATCTGTGCCGTGAAGAGCCATCATTGTTCCCCAGTCACCCTGGTGAGCTGCTGTGATTGCTTCAAGACCAAAGCGTGATGAGAGAACACGGTCAAATGCTGTCGGTGTTCCACCGCGCTGGATGTGACCAAGGACTGTGCAACGTGTCTCGTAGCCAGTCTTCGCCTCAATCTCCTTAGCAAGCCAATCGCCGATACCTGACAACTTCACGTGGCCAAATGCATCGAGCTCTTGATCCTTCACAATCATGTCGCCATCTTGTGGAATTGCACCTTCAGCAATAACAATGATTGGCGCGGTGCCAGTTGCAAAACGTGACTTCACGTATTCGCAGACCTTATCTACAGAGAACTTCACCTCTGGAACCAAGATGCATGCAGCATCTCCTGCAATACCTGAGTGAAGAGCAATCCAGCCAGCATGGCGACCCATTACCTCAACGATGAGTGGACGGTGATGTGACTCAGCCGTTGTGTGAAGGCGATCAATAGCCTCCATTGCAATGTTGACCGATGTATCAAAGCCAAATGTGAAATCTGTGTTGTTGAGGTCGTTATCGATTGTCTTTGGAACACCGATGACCTTGACACCAAGAGCGTGGAGCTTGGTTGCAACTCCGAGAGTATCTTCGCCACCAATCGCAATGAGCGCATCTACGCCGTGTGCTTCGAGGTTTGCCTTGATCTTCTCAACGCCACCATCGATCTTAAATGGGTTGGTGCGTGATGATCCAAGGATTGTTCCGCCCTTAGCCAAGATTGGCTTTACTGTTGCAAGATCCAAAGGCATGGTGAGGCCTTCTAGAGGACCCTTCCAACCATCACGGAAGCCTACGAATTCGTAGCCATACTCCTTGATTCCCTTAGTAACGACGCCACGGATAACTCCGTTGAGCCCTGGACAATCTCCGCCACCTGTAAGAACACCAAAACGCATCTTCATACTCCAAATGTAAGTGTGATTGGGCTGTGAAATTAGCCCGTAAATGTCATCATTGACCTGCATCAAGTCTACAGGTCGCATGATTTACTGTGAACATGAGCCTCGCCCCAGAGATAAAAGCTTTCCTTGAAAAGCAGGCAGCGGCGGGTGCGCCAGCGGTCTGGGAGGCGCCACTATCTGAGATTCGCGCAAATACCCAAGGTCGAATGCTTACCTCTGGCCCAGTAGAGCCAATTCTGGAAATCTCTAATCGCTTTATTCCTGGACCAACTTCTGATCTCCCGATTCGTATCTACCGACCAACAGATAATCCCCATGCGCCAGCGATCGTTCATTTTCACGGTGGTGGATTCGTCCTCAACTACCTCGATATGTATGACGCCTCCATGGCTCGACTCGCTAATCAATCAGGCTTTACTATCATCGGAGTTCATTACCAGAAAGCGCCAGAGCATCCATTCCCAATCCCATTTGATGATTGTTATGCAACTTTGCTCTGGGTTATTGCCAACGCTGAGAGCTTAAGGATTGATTCAACAAAGATTGGAGTTGCTGGTGATAGCGCTGGTGCAACACTTGCTAGTGCAGTGGCGCTTAAAGCAAGAGACAATTCGATTTCTTTAGCATTTCAACTTTTGGTCTATCCATGTAATGGTCGCGACTTCACCACTGCCTCTTATCAAGAGTGCGCGACTGGATATGGGCTCTCAACTCAAGCGATGCAATGGTTCTGGGAACAGTATCTGCAAGGTGATCACCACGATCACAATCCTTATGCGGTGCCGATGAGTGCGACAAGCTTTCATGGTCTTGCGCCAGCGATCATCCTCACTGCTCAATACGATCCGCTTTTAAGCGATGGACAAGGTTATGCAGATCTACTAAGACGCGATGGAGTGCAGGTTCTTTATCGAGAGTTTGAAGGAATGATCCATGGCTTCTTTACAAATATGGCTGTAACTCCAACCTCAGTCACCGCAATAGATTTTGCAGCACAAGAGCTAAAGAACTTACTTACTTAAGGCGTAACGCGAATTCCCTTACCGACTACAACAATTCCAGAATCAGTAACAGTGAAACGTTGACGATCGCGTTCGAGATCTACACCAATCTGCGCACCAGGCTCGACAATTACACCCTTATCGATGATTGCTTTGCGAATCACTGCGCGCTCACCAATTTTGACGCTTGGCATCAAGACTGAGCTATCAACAAAAGCACCAGAACCGACATGCACATCGTAGGAAGTAACGGTGCGGTTAACATGCCCGCCAGAGATGATTGAACCCGCACCCACGATTGAATCTTGTGCGATTCCGTTCTCAGAGAACTTAGCAGGAGGTAGTGATGGTGGATTGGTGAGCAATGGCCACTCACGATTGTAGAGATTGAAGATTGGATGGATTGATACAAGATCCATATGCGCGTCGTAATAAGCATCAATCGAACCTACATCGCGCCAATATCCTTTATCGCGCTCAGTAGCACCAGGAACAACATTGTGTTCGAAGTCGTAGACCTTTGCTTGGCCCGCAGCGGTGAGCATTGGAATGATATTGCCGCCGATATCGTGGCGTGATTCCAGGTCTTCCGAGTCGAGAATGAGAGCTTCTTCCATCACATCGCGTTTGAAGATGTAGTTACCCATTGAGACGAGCGCTAAATCAGGATGACCTGGCATTGCAGGAGGATCGCTTGGCTTCTCATGGAATTGCTTGATGGTGATTCCATCTTCAGCAAGTTCAATCACTCCAAAATCGTGAGCTTCTGAACGCGGCATACGAATGGCAGCAATAGTTACACCGGCGCCAGTTGCAAGATGTTGGTCATACATCTGGCTTGGATCCATGCGATAAACGTGGTCTGCACCAAATACAACGACATGCTTGGGATTTTCATCTTGAATCAAATTGAAGTTCTGCAAAATTGCATCAGCTGAGCCGGTATACCAGCGAGGGCCAAGACGCTGCTGGGCTGGGACTGGAGTGATGTAATTTTCAAGAAGGGTCGACATGCGCCAAGTTGTTGTGATGTGGCGGTCGAGCGAATGAGATTTGTATTGAGTCAGCACGGCAATCTTGCGCATCTCTGCATTGACGAGATTGGAGAGAACGAAATCAATCAGGCGATAAGAACCGCCAAAGGGCACCGCAGGCTTTGCACGATCTGCTGTCAGTGGCATCAGACGCTTGCCCTCGCCACCTGCAAGAACTATTCCGAGAGGTCTCTCAAAGCGGGCCATGTCTGAAGGTTACAGAAGTAACTACTACAAAGCCATAGCGCCCGATACTCTTTCTCAATGGCAGAGAAGACCGAAGGCAAGACTCATATTGGGATTGTTACAAAAGAGTGGCCTCCAGCAGTCTATGGCGGCGCCGGCGTCCATGTCGTCCAGTTAACTGAGGCTCTTCGAAAGTTAAGCGAAGTTCACGTTGACGTCCATTGCTTTGGCGGCCCTCGAAGTGATGGCGCATTCGGATATGAGACCCCGGCCGAATTTAGCCAGGCAAATCCCGCACTACAGGCGTTAGCAACAGACCTTGCCATTGCCAACAATCTCAATGAGGTAGATGTCATCCACTCTCATACTTGGTATGCCAATATGGCTGGACACACAGCATCACTGCTCTATGGAACCCCTCATATCGTTAGCGCTCACTCGCTTGAACCACTGCGTCCTTGGAAAGCAGAACAGCTCGGTGGCGGATATCAAATCTCATCATGGGCTGAGAAAACAGCGTATGAATCAGCGGCTGCAATCATTGCAGTAAGCGATGGCATGCGCGGCGATGTCCTTAAGGCATATCCCAATGTCGATCCTGCAAAAGTTGTCACAATCCGCAATGGCGTTGATACAAATCGATTCACTCCAAATTCTGATACCTCGGTTCTCTCCGAGTTTGGTATCTCTGGACGTTATGCAATTTTCGTTGGTCGCATCACTCGCCAAAAAGGTTTGGCACATCTCTTACGTGCATGGCGAGATGTTCCATCCGAATATGGATTAATTCTCGCCGCCGGAAGTCCTGACGAACCCGGCATTGGTGCAGAAGTTGCCGAGCTTATTGCTGAACTTCAGCAGAGTCGTAAAAATGTCTGGTGGATCAAAGAGATGCTCCCCCACGAGAAGTTAACAGCTGCTCTCACCCATGCTGATCTCTTCCTTTGTCCTTCTATTTATGAGCCACTTGGAATCGTTAATCTTGAGGCGATGGGGTGTGAGACCGCGGTTCTAGCATCGCGCGTGGGCGGTATACCTGAGGTGGTGAGCCATACCAAGACTGGCGAGCTCGTAGATTACACAGAGGGTGATATTCCTAAATTTGAAGGCGCTCTCACTGAGGCAATTACTCGTCTGATGGCAGATCCTGAGTTATTGAAGCGTTACGGGGTCACCGGTCGCCAACGTGCAATCGCTGAATTTGGCTGGGATGCTGTCGCTGCAACTACACTCGCCCTCTACCAATCTGTTATCAATAACCGTTAATTTAATTCACTACTGAGTATCGAGGTAATAATGTCGCGTCGCGGCTGGTTTCTATTCGCTCTTACAGGTTTCCTCTGGGGCATTCCTTACCTCTTTATCTCAATTGCAGTAGACCCAGATGATGGATTCACGCCAGCGATTGTTGTCTTTATGCGCACTGCAATTGGAGCGCTCATTCTCGTTCCATGGGCGCTCCGCCAAAAATCCCTGATGCCTGCAATCCGCGGATTTAAGTACGTTATCCCTTATGCCTTTCTCGAGATGATCATTCCGTGGATTCTGATTGGCACAGCCGAGCAGAAGATCTCCTCAGGTCTTGCCGGACTTCTCGTTGCCTCAGTTCCTATCTGGGCGACAATCTTTGCTTCCCTGAAGGGCGATAAAACGGTATGGCATCACAAACGCCTCTTCGGGTTGGTGATTGGTTTTATTGGACTTCTTCTCGTCGTTGGCATTGAGAGTATCAAGGGCTCAAGTGATCCACTCTCTATCGCGATGGTACTCGTAGCTTCCATCGGATATGCCTATGCAGTGATGTTCGTACAGAGCGGCCTTCCTGGCGTTTCAGGCGTTGCCATCAATGCGGTTGCAATGGTCTTTACCTCAGTTTTCTATCTGCCATTTGTTCTCACGCAATGGCCATCTCATTCAATCTCCAGTGATGCCGTCTGGGCTGTTCTGGCTCTTGGCGTCTTCTCCACTGGAATCGCATTTGCAATTTTCTTCTCTCTTCTTCCCATCATTGGAGTCGCGCGAGCCTCACTCGTTACCTACCTCAACACTGCATTTGCTGTGGTCCTCGGAGTAATTATCTTGTCTGAGCCACTTACAATTGGAATTATCTTGGGGTTGCCACTCGTCTTGATTGGTTCATACTTTGCAAGTAGAAAAGAAGAGGTAAGCAAGAATGCTTAGCGCTATCTTCTTAGGAATTGTCCAAGGCCTTACCGAATTTCTTCCGATCTCATCGAGTGCGCACTTGGCCATCATTGGACGCCTCATGGACTCTGCCAAAGATCCAGGCGCAACCTTTACCGCAATCACTCAAATTGGAACCGAACTCGCGGTCGTTATTTACTTCCGTAAAGATATCGCCTCAATATTTTCAGCGTGGATCAAATCGCTCCGCCCTAATTCACATCTGACGCATCACGAACGTGGCGATGCCAAGTTAGCGTGGTTTATTGCAATAGGCACTCTGCCGATTGTGGTCTTGGGTTACCTAGGTCAGAGTTTTATTGAGAATGAACTCAGATCTCTCTGGGTAATTGCTTCAACTCTGATCATCTTCGGTTTTCTCTTGGGGCTCTTGGACTACATGGGTCGCAACGAGAGAACGCTCGATCAATTAACAGCTCGTCACGGAATTCTCTATGGCTTAGCTCAGGCACTCGCGCTTATTCCCGGTGTATCTCGCTCTGGAGCAACAATCGCGATGGGCCGCTTACTCGGATATCGCCGTGAATCTGCTCTGCGCTACTCATTCTTATTAGCCCTGCCTGCAGTATTTGGTAGCGGTTTCTATCAATTGAAGAAGGCAATCGATGAGCCAGGCATCCGCGTCTTTAGCTTGGGTGAGACTCTAGTCGCCACAGTCGCGGCATTTGCTGTTGGCTATGCCGTTATTGCATGGTTGATGCGTTACATCTCAACTAAATCATTTACGCCATTTGTGATCTATCGAATCGCACTTGGTTCTGCTCTTATCGTTGCTTTAGCAACAGGCGTTATCTCTGATTAATGCTTCTTATCTGAGAAACCAAGACGCTCAAGAAGTTTAGGATCTCGCTGCCACTCTTTAGAGACCTTGACGTGTAGGCCTAAGAAAATTCTTGCGCCGAGTTCGCGCTCAATATCTTTACGCGCACGCATACCAATATCCTTCAAGCGCTGGCCTTGATGGCCCAAGATGATTCCGGTCTGCGAGTCACGCTCAACGTGAATGCTCGCGTGAATGTCATAGAAAGGTCGTGTGCCATTTGGTTCACGCATCGACATCTCATCAATTGTCACCATGATTGAATGTGGAAGCTCTTGCAATGCATCGCGCATCGCTGCCTCGCGAATAAGTTCGCAAATTAATTGCTCCACGCCCTGATCGCTCTTCTGATCTTCTGGATAGAAGGCCGGACCCACTGGAATATTCTCACCAATGATCTTCTCGAGAAGCTCAATCTGGTCATGAATAACAGCCGAGACGGGGATGATTTCATCCCAGGTAAACCCTTCAGCTAAATCGCTCACAGTCATCAAACGATCGGCGAGCGTCTTCTTATTGACGGTATCGGTCTTTGTCACCAAAGCAAACTTCTTAGCGCGTGGATGTTTAGCGAGTTCCGCAGCGATAAATTGATCCCCAGCGCCATTTGCCTCATTGGCAGGTAGACACATCATGATCACATCTACTGAATCGAGGTTATCGTTGACGACCTTATTGAGGTGATGCCCAAGCAATGTGCGTGGCTTATGAACTCCAGGGGTGTCAACGAGAACAGCTTGAAAATTCTCACTATTGATAATTCCACGAATCGCATGACGAGTTGTATTGGGATGATGCGAAGTAATTGCGATCTTGCTACCTACAAGAGCGTTGATAAGAGTCGATTTTCCGGTATTGGGGCGGCCAACAATGGCAACGAAGCCCGAACGGAATTCACTCATGACCCTATTCTCTCACTACTTCTCCCCCGTGTTAGACCAATGAAGTGATCAACTCGTGAGCATCTGCGATAGAGGTCACTAACTCTGCGCTTCGCTCGCCAATTAATCGATGACACCCTTCCGACGTTGGAGAGGTTATTGGTCCTGGAATCGCCATCACTGGGCGTGCAAGTTCTGCAGCATCTCTTGCGGTACGAAGTGATCCACTACGAAAAGCTGCTTCAACGACCAATGTTGCCTTTGATAGCGCTGCAATCAATCGATTGCGAACTAAGAAGCGATGAGGCCGTGCAGAAACACTAGGGAGGTATTCGGTAACGATTGCACCGTTCTCAAGAATCTCTTCAAAGAGCTTCCTATTACCAGCCGGATAGAGGCAATCTAGGCCCGAAGCAATGACGGCAACTGTGCTTCCTTCGGCAATCAGTGCTCCCCTGTGGGCTGCAGAATCAATGCCGTAAGCGCCTCCGCTGACAATCGCCCATTCTCGATCCACAAAACCCGCTGCAAATTCTTGTGCTGCGCGAATCCCATATGGAGTCGGATTGCGTGTTCCCACAATCGCAAGGGACTGTTGCTGGAGGACTTCGATATTTCCTTTCACAAATATTCCAACCGGCGGCACAGCTAAATCGTTGAGGGGCGTTGGCCAACCTGCATCTTCTGGGATGAGGAATCTAATCCCACTCTCAGATAGTTCTTCATACACCTGTAAAGGGTTCACCCTTGAATCCAGTGGTATCTCCTCGATGATGCGCTCCATACCGTGAGCTCGCAACCGATGGGCAATTGTTAGAGCCCCTGCTTCGTAATGCGCCGCAATTAGTAATCTCATATCTCTTTGATTCATCGATAATCCCATTTCACAGAAGTTCAATAACCACCTGTGGATGGTAGGGAATATGGCCCGGTTGAAAGCGAAGAAAGTTTCGCTTGTGGATTAAAGGAGGGCAGCGATATTTGAGAATGATTTACGGTGTATCGGTGTCACGCCAAGTTCAGCGATTGCCGCTGTGTGTGCGGTAGTGATGTAACCCTTATGCCCGGCAAAACCGTAGCCAGGGTAAATCTCATCCATCTCTCGCATAATGCGATCGCGAGTGACCTTGGCGATGATGGATGCGGCGCTGATTGCGGTAACAACTTGGTCGCCCTTCCACACAGCAACATTGGGCACCGCTAAACCTTCGATTGCATATCCATCGGTCAGCACGTATGCCGGAGTAATCGATAAGCCATTGACTGCTCTACGCATTCCATCAAGGTTTGCTGCATGTACGCCACGGAGATCAATCTCTTCAGGAGAGACTTCAATAATGCTCACCGCAGCTGCGTTATCCATGACGACATCAAAGAGAATCTCACGTTTCTTCTCAGAGATCTCTTTTGAATCTCGAATCTCTGCCCACACATCGGCAAAGGGATCATCGAGGATAACTGAGGCGATTACTAAAGGTCCCGCGCAAGGACCACGTCCTGCCTCATCCACGCCAGCTATCGGAGATATCTGCGCATCACGCAGCATCTCTTCGATGCGCTTAGCTGCTGCTGGCATTTTCGTTACAACGAAATTACTTGGTCGCGATTGGATCTTGTGAAGGCGTTAAACCAAAATTAGAAAATGGCCAGAGAATTCCGAAGACTCGTCCGGTGACTTTAGAGACCGGCACCATTCCATTGTTTACATCATCTTGATGGTAACGAGAGTCCGCAGATGCTCCGCGGTGATCGCCCATCACCCAGATCTTTCCTTCAGGCACTGTCACATTAAATCTAAGCTCTGATGGCTTATTGCCAGCAAAGATATATGGCTCATTGGTTGATTTGCCATTGATGGTGAGGCCACCGTCTTTATCGCAACAAATCACTTTATCTCCAGCTATGCCAATTACGCGCTTGACGAGATATTGCTTTGCTGGATTTGGCAGCACGCCAGAGAAGACGAGAGCTTCTTTCGCTTTTGCAATGACTTTATTTCCGCTGACATCTTCTGCAGGAATCGGTAACCAATTATCAGGATCACGGAAGACAACAACATCTCCACGCTTAATTGATTTAGCAAGGAAAGGAATCTTGTTGACTGCTACCCGATCATTGACTTGAAGCGTGTTCTCCATAGAACCAGAAGGGATGTAGAAGAACTGAACAACGAAGGTTTTGATGACAAGGGATACAGCGAGCGCAACGATGACAAGTATCGGGAACTCGCGAAAGAACGATCCCTTACGAGGCAGGTACTTAGAAATTATTGTGCAGGCTTGTCTTCAGCAGCAGGTGCATCAGCTGCAACCTCTGCAGGAGCTTCTGCAACTGCTTCAGCAACTGGTGCTTCGACAACTGCTTCAACTACTGGAGCCTCTTCAACAACTGCAGGAGCTTCTACAACTGCCTCAACGACTGGCTCGATTACAGGTTCTGGAGTTGAAAGGATTCCATCACCGTAACCAACAACGCCATCACGCTTTTCGCGAATCTTTGCAGCCTTACCGCGAAGGTCGCGGAGGTAGTAGAGCTTTGCACGACGAACATCGCCCTTCTGAACGAGTTCAATCTTCTCGATAACTGGTGTGTGAACTGGGAAGGTACGCTCGACGCCAACACCGTAAGAGACCTTACGGATTGTGAATGTCTCGCGGACGCCATCGCCCTGTCGACGGATGACTACACCCTGGAAGACCTGAAGAC
>JACCDI011769816.1_pt1 | contig 12226 bp, 9 predicted proteins | sample 7442791 | NCBI WGS metagenome assembly JACCDI01 (sample SAMN15323434, study PRJNA562643) | freshwater metagenome | isolation source: river surface water | place: USA:Blue River Watershed | collected 2017-08-15
CAGCGCTATCAGTCTGCGAATACAGAAAGCATTTCGGATCGATTAGTGGAACCCATCGGATTTACGGCGAATTACCAGTATTTGTGTGCCTTCGAAGTGGAGTCAAAACAGAACAAGTATTTCAAACTGGAGCGGATGGGATCTATTGAAAATTTAACGGAATTCGTTAAATTTAAAGAACTACACCAACTTTTAAACCCAGATGTCTTTGGATTTAATGACTCAGGAGAGAAGTTCTCCGTAAAACTGAAATTAAGCATGCGCGCCATGCTCTTTTTAAAAGATGATTATCCGGCAACGGCTGATTTTCTGACTGAACAAAAAGACGGCTCTTGGCTGCTAAGTGTGGAAGTGAATAGCATGGAGCCGGTGGAAAGGATAGTGAGGGGAATGCCGGGGGAGGTGGCATTTAAAAATAATTTCGACAAATTTTAATTATGGAAATAAGATTAGAAGGCAAAATTAAGGCTAAAGTTAAAGATTTTGGTTTTGTTCATTGTGAAGCTTTAAATATTGATTATTATTTTCATAATTCAACTATTTCTGAAAATCAAGTTTTCGAGGTTGGAGATAGTGTTTCTTTCAGTTTAAGACCTAATAGAGGAAAAGAAGGAAGTCATGCTATCGATTTGAAAATGATTCAATACTCAAAAAATGAAAAGGTAAAGCTAAAAGATAAACCCAAGCTAAAATTTTATTTTGAATCTAGAGATGATATGTTTTTGGGGTTAAAGCACATTAAAGAAAAGCTAGTTCTTCAAAAATCTAAATGTCACTTGAACTATGATGACCCCGAGTTCATAATTGAGGAGATTGATAATCTATTAGATATTATTAATGATCTATTCGATGGCCCCTCTCCAAATATAAATAATGTTTCATTTGAAGATCTTAATTATTCAACTGACAAGGGTTTAAATATTAATCGGTTTGATAAAAATTATTGGAAAAATTCATTTAATCTTCAAAATTTTGGCCACGACGTTCAAGCAATTTCATCAAGAGAAATAGAAAAAGGGAAGCATAATGATTTTTCAATAATATGGAATGAATGGAAAAATAATAATAGGCAAGTATTTAATTCTGGTTACATAAAAGGATATTTTAATTATTCATTTTTAGAGAAGGGGGCGACTACTCAAACATCTGTATATGATACTCCACCGCCAATTGCGAAGTGGAAATTAAATAAAATTGAGCAGAAAGGATTTTATTTTTTTATTACATCAGCGCCCGTTAGAGAAGTGGCACAATCTAGTTCCGTCCCTGCATTGCCGCCTAAATTAGGTGTTTTAGAAACTGTTGAAAGAATATTAGATAAAAATAGAAATAATACTGAATGGCAAAGAGAAATTGACCCAGCTAGGGTAAATAAAATCAAACAATTTATAGGTGAATCCACAAATATAGTAGCGAATACACCTATGTTATTTATTAACGATGAGTCCTCTATTTCAATATATGGAGATTATTTAGAAATTGATTTTGGCAAATTTCTACAACTACAAACAACAGGTGAATTTAGCGGACAATATATAGATAGAAAAGCTCGTGATGAAAAAGATGAGTTTGGTAATATCGTTTATGATGATTATCGACCATTTTGGATTATTGATGGTCAGCATAGAGTTAGGGGAATACATTTGAATGAAGATTCGCAAGAATTACAAATTCCATTAATCATATTTCCTAGAGACTTTAGTATGTCCAATACAGCTAAAGTATTTGCTGAAATAAATACATTACAGAAAAAACTCGACCCATTACATGAGCTTTTTATGCAGCATAGGTTTTCCATAGATCATCCGACTAACATTAAAAGAAAATTCAAGGATTATAAATCAGTTTTAAGAGAGGAAGCAGAATTAAATGGGTGGTCATTGGATGATTGGGATCACTCAAGAGCTAATCATCTTGCGTATGAAGTACTAGCTAAACTTGCAAAGGATGGACCGTTAAAAGATAGGGTTCAATTTCTTCCCCAAAACACAGATAGTCAGTCATTTTATATTTCAGCAGATCAATGGGTTAATTATGCTAGGACTTTGTTTGAACGTAAATGTTATAAATACAAGTATGGAATAATCGAGGATTATATATTTAATCCTAATGATGAAGAAAAAGAGTTAGACTTACTAGAATTTTTTTACATTGAATTTAACAACTATTTTGTCGCTTGGGTTGAGACCTGTAATCATAATGAATGGCCTGATAATAAAGAAAGGTGGGTTGATGAAATTAAGGGTAAGGCTTTAATTCAAAAAAAGACCCATTTTATTTTGTTGATTGAGTTGTTTAGTTTAGTAAGGGAATTAGCGTCAGAATATAAAAGAGCAAATTCTCTTTTTGGTGTAATTAAAATTGAAGAATTTAAAGAGATTTTAAAACCATTCAAATGGGTAGATTGGAAGGATAAAGAGCTAGAAGCTACATATCCAGGTAGTGGTGAAAAAGGGCGGAGGTCGCTAGAAGTATGGATGGCAGATGCTTTAATTCATGGCGAGCAGTATTCTTATGAAATGATTTTTGATAAGGAAATTAGGTCATTACCTGGAAGAGGAATTATATCTTATCTAGGAATTCCAAGTTTAGAGCTTGTTTCAAATTATGGATGGCCATCTCCAAAATTTCCATTGCTATTTAAATCAAAAAGACCTTGGAATGCTAGATATGAGTCTGCTTGGAGTGTGGTAAATGATAATCAGGATACTCAATTAGAAATGAAAATTTCAACTTCTAAACATTTAGGCCCCATGGAAGCCGAATTTGAACTTAAACACGCTGCCTATATGGATGACCCTAATCTTGAATATTTGGATATAAGAGTAGATTGGAAAAATTCACATACTATAACTGGAAAGCAAATTGTACGAATATTTAAGAATTCTTAATTGACAATTAAATCAATTATTTTCGATTTTTCTTCATTAATTAAATAGGATTTGTTTTCAAGATTCGCCTCCCATTCGACAATTAATATATCATTGTCGATGAGAGGTCTTGGAACAATATAAAATTCGAAAAACTCCCAATTTTTAAATTGATTAATTTGAAAATTGTATTTGTTATTGGTGCAAACTTTTCCTCTAATCTTTAATTTTTCTTCAAATAACGGAAGAAGATTTTCAGGTAATGCATTTTTTGTCGATTCAACTAAATCAAAATTTGACAACCCAAAATCATCAAGGGCAATGCAAAAACTAGCCAAATAACCTTTTAATTCATCATTAACTGAAACTTGATCTAAACAATTAAAATGGTGAATTCTTGTAGAATCTGAAGTTGTTTTTACCTCAATTAAAATATTTTTTGATTTAAAATTAAAATCAATTTTAGTTCGGGTATTGAGTCCTTCCCAAGCACTAATAATCTCCTGTTTGGATTCAACACAGGAAGATTTAGTTATTAATTCATTTATTAAAAATAATTCTCCCCAAACTCCGATAACCTCATTGTATTCATCATTCTCTTTTAATGTTATGGCCTCGATTTTGTTTAAAGCAAGTTCAATTTCTTGTTTTTTAAATTGATAATTGTGGTCTTCAATTTCAAATATTGAACTTATGGCTGCGCAAAACAGTCTTGAATCTATTTTGTTATTTGATTCTATAATTAAGCAATTTGTTAATTTATTGCCTGTAATAGAATCCTTTAATAGTTGTTTCCAACTAATAGTAATGTTTTTATATTCAGCATTTAATGAAGAAAAAGTGTTAGTAATAATAAATCCAAATCTATTATTCTGATTCTTGTAAATCCATAAATTGGTTTGATTGATTCGATTTAAGTTATAAGAATCTTTGTTTTTAGCCTCAACTAGATTATTCCATAGATTATATATATTGCTTTTATTCTTCATATTCTAAATCATAATATTTTTCACATTCTACTTTGTTTGCACTAACAATCTTAAATATTTTATTATTAATTCTACTTGTAAATACTGGGCCGCCCAATGGGGTTGCAATTGAAAAAGTGATAACGGGTTGTTTTTTATCGTTATCAATATATAATCTGTCATTTTTTTCAAAGTATACTGGATAGTCCTTGAACTTTCCGACATAGTTTGCTTCTAGTTTATAAAAAATAAATAAAATCGCACTGTTACTAGGCCTTCTTAGGTTTTTTGTTTCATAATTAATTTCATGGAATTTTTCTGAGAAATCGATTAGAAAATCTCCGCAGTATTTTTTGTGCGATTCTTTAGTACTTTTACCCCCTCTAAACGCCTTTAATGAGCTAGTTGCAGCATTTTTATATTCTTCCTTAGACTTAAATTCATTGTCGACTCCATTTAGTTTTCTAGCTCTTTCTCTAAAAGTGCCATCATTTTGTTCCTCAAATATTGCGACATTGAATTTTGGAAAATTTCTTGGGTGATCAATTCGCCATTTTTGTAAATATTTAATGTATGCTTTAGGAGTAATATTTAATGCATCATCAGCTATTTTCAATGATTCAAAAAATAATAAAAAATCATCGACAGGAACATCTCGGTAGACTTTTGCTCTATTATGCTCAATATTTCCTTTTAAATTCAATTCTAAATTATTTTTGTAATTTTCAAGCAACTCTGAGTTAGATAAAAAATCTTCATGCTTAATGTGTTGCAAAAGGTCTACTGTTATGCCGGAATATGATGGATTCAAGCTACTGCTATCTCTCATTTTTGAGGGACTTGTACTTTTGAATAAAGGACTATTATACAATTGTAGCAATAGGCATTTATTTGGAATGTTTTTATTAATATGATATCTAAATTGATGCCTTAATTGACTGTCCGCTTGAGATATATTTTGAAATAGTTCAAATGTATGGTCTTGCATATATACACTTTGTAAATCGATACTATTTTTTTTATGCCCGAACCATCTACACATTTGTAAATTGGTATCTCCAAGACTCATTACCTGAGATCTAACAAAAATCGTTGTACTTAAATTTTCTATAGTTAAGCCCCTTGACAAGGTATGTCCTCCAACTATTATAGCTGCTTTTTTAGGTCGAGCTTCTCTAGTTTCACTATCGTATCTCAAAATCATCCCTTCGTCGATAGCTGAATTGATCAAATAAATGTATTTATTAGATGGGTCTCCAGGAATACTTTTGCTAGTAATTTTGATTGCAATTTCAATGAAAGGTTCCAAATCAATTGGATTAGGAATTAACATCTCAAATCTTTTAGATTTTTCTAATTGATTTTGATATGCTTTTAAAAATATATCATTTTCGTTTTCCCATTTTTTTGATTTCACTTGTTTAAAACTATGTTTTATATCATTCCAGAGTAAATCAATTAACGAGATAATTAAGTTTTGATTTTCATTAATATATGATAGATTAAACATCATTGAATGATATGGAAATGGTTTCCATCCATTTCTAGTCAATTCGGAATCAATAATTTCAATTTCTTCTATATCTTCTATTGTAGGCAATGAATCTATAAAGAAATTTGAATTTCTACATTTATTATAATGTCGATACCACCTAATAGAACAACCTATTAAAAAATCAGTCATAGCGATTTTAAATTCTTTACAGAATTCATTTCTATCTGATTCGTTTTTAATCAAATTTTCTAAATGTTCAAATTCAATATTTGGCAATTTTTTAGTAGTGGTAATTGTACCGTTAAAACTTGGAACATGTATCCCCTTTTTCTTTCCTTCTTCTTTAACTATATGGGGCCACGCATTTTTACTAATTAATGTAATTAATTGATTTGGAAACTTTTCGAAAAATTCTTCAAGTCCTAAATAAGTTGATGTTTCACCATTTTTAAGTTTATGTGGTTCTAATAGCCAAATAAAATCTTTAGGGTATCCAATTAGTTTTTCTGGATTAGCACCAATGCAAGCTTGTGGAGTAGCCGTGTATGCAACATAGCAGTTTTGTTTAAGTGTTTCACGAATTTTGCAGAGTAAACTATGAATTGTAGAACCTTCTTTACTATTGGACGTATCTTGGCTTGAAAAATCTGCTTCATCATCCAGAATCATAGTCTTAAAATCACAATCAAAATCATGATTATAAATTCTATCATCATTGCAGGCCTTTTCGATTTCTTGCAAATGCTTTAATAACCTTTCTAAATTATCTTTCTGCTTTTTTACACAAATTATAATACATTCAGATGGATCTTTTAAGTCCCAAGCTTCAAGACCATTAAAATGTCTATTAGTTGCTTGAGTATAATCTTCTTTTAAAGTGGTAATACTTCTTACATTATTTATTCGGTTTTTTGAATATCCTCCTGTTTTATACAAGTTGAACGATTCATTAATTCTTCTTTGCGTTTGATTTCTTAAGCTATCTTTGTCTCCAGAAAGTACAATAAATATTCTATATCCAGAGGATTTAGCTAAGCCCATTAAGGTCATCATACTTGCAGTTTTACCACTTTGTACCATTCCATAAACTAAGCCTTGAATATTTTCGCCCCAATTATTTGGATTATTACATCTACCTAAAATATGCAAAGCATGAAGTTGAATTTCTTGCTTTACATCAATAGGCATGTCGCCAATAGATTTAAGTACTATTTCTTGATAAAATCTATTGTTAATAATATTCGATTTGACTTCATCATCATTAAGCCAGCCAAATTCTTTCAATTCCTCAAAAGATGGGCATTCATCAACATCTGTATATTCTGAATTTGTGTTAATATCCCCAAATTCATTTTTTTCCTCTTGTTTCAATGAAATAAAAGATTGAGGTTTTGGAAATATTTCTTCCAATTCCTCAATATTATATTTTTCTATCGGGCCACAATATTCAGATACCCATTCTATGAATTTTTCATAGGCCTCAACCTCTGTATACAACTTTAAAAAAAGTGTTGATTGAGTTGAAAGTAACTGTTTAGTACTCTTTTCCATTTAAATATTATTTATATATTTTGGATAATCTTAATTAAAATTTCATTGACTTTTTCATGGTCAATTTTATTCATAGCATTATTTATGTTTGATCTCATTTCCCCACCAATTTGTTCAAATGTGAGAGGAGTATTAAACTCCTTAAACCATTCATAGCTTGCCAAAGCCATTTCTTTGTCATTTTGGTTGTAAATTGTTATTTCGTCTATTTTGGCAATTCCAGTCAGTCGTTTATCGCCCAAGTTTAATTTTTTGGCCCACTTTTTTGATAAATTAAAAAGAAGGTAATCGCCTATATTTATTTGTCTACCACATGGAATGCTTGTAGGATAATCATAATGCTTACCCTCCTGGTCATTATAAGTTGAATCAGGATTTTGATTTACTATAAAAATGTTCATCATTAAAATAATTGATTATATATGTATTTAGCGTTTAACCAAAATGACCTTTTGGGCTGAAATGTGTTTTGAGGAGTGATTAATACGTCTTGATTATTTTTACCTTTTGTCCTTACATGACAAATGAAATCATTTTTTAAAGTTATAAAATTGTCATATTCACCCTTTTTTATAGTCTCTTTTGTATGCTCCCAAAAACGGTAGACAAATTCTAAATCATATGAATTCATTTTCCAGAACAATACTTTACTTAGTAAAAAGGCATCCTTATTGTTTGGGTCCATAGTGAAAACCGCGAATAGAAACTCTTTATTTAAGGTTTTGTAAAGCGCTGTATCTTCCCAATTCTCATTTAGAATTTCACAGTAGTTAATCTGGTTAAATGAAAGACTTTCTTTTAGATTGTTACTTTGCGTTCTAATAGACTTAATGACAAAATGTTCTTTTTGAAAATCAGGAATTTGATTAATTATTTTTTTTATAATTAAGTTATTAACATTCTTTGGTACGTTACTATTAACTTGAACGCCTAGTTCGTTTATTAACTGGGATTGTGATTTGTTTAAGTAATTTTTGAAACAATTTTCGATTAATTGTTTTTGAAATGTCAGATTTAGACTTTCCATTTTAGCATAATTATGGTCTTTCAATATACTGATATTTGTCTTATTTTTTGCTTTTTTGTCGTAAATACAATTATCATTTAGCCATTTATGGTTTTTGTTTTTACCCATTTTAGTATTATTTTTATTACTATTTGTCTACTATAACTTTTCAATATTTGATTAATGAAAAACAAAATTAGAGTCGCTGAATTATTTGCCGGCGTTGGAGGATTTAGAATAGGACTGGAGGGTTATAATGGCAAGTCGGCGACGTCGAATTTCACTAAAAAACTTGAGTCTATATTTGAAATTGTTTGGAGTAATCAATTTGAGCCATCAACTCCATCAAGGCAACATGCATCTGAAGTTTATGAAAGTAAATTTTCAAAAGGGGCTCATTCCAATATGAGTATTACTGATGTAGTTGAAAATTATTTTGATACAATTCCTGATCATGATTTACTTGTTGGCGGGTTTCCATGCCAGGATTATTCAGTAGCTACTACACTTAGGAATTCTAAAGGATTAATTGGTAAGAAAGGAGTATTGTGGTGGGATATTTATAATATTTTAGATAAAAAAGGGTCGAAAAAGCCAAAGTATTTAATTCTTGAAAATGTTGATAGACTTTTAATTTCTCCATCTTTAAATAAAGGACGAGACTTTGCTATAATTTTAAGCTGTTTGAATTCTTTAGGATATGCTGTAGAGTGGAGAGTTATTAACGCTGCTGAATATGGCATGCCTCAAAGAAGAAAAAGGGTATTTATTTTAGCTTACCTTAAAGGAACCGATATCTATAATGATATTGAATCATTGCTAAATTCTTCTAATTCATTATTTCAATGGATTACGCAATTAGGCCTATTAGTTAATGCATTCCCTGTTAATGAGACAGAAGATTTGCTTTTTTTGAAGCAATTTGTCATACCGAAGGAACCCAAAGACATTACCGCCGAATTTAATAAAGATAACAAGCGCAGATTTGAAAATGCAGGCATTATGTATGATGGTAAGGCCTACACTTTAAAAACTACTCCAAATTATAAAGGACCGTATACTTTATTAAAAGATATTATTATTAATAATGAAGACGATATTGATGAGGATTTTTTCATTGAAGATGACACAAAATGGATAACACTAAAAGGTAAGAAGGATACATTTAAAACTAATAAAGACAATATCACATATCGTTATAGCGAAGGGCAGATGGCTTTTCCTGATCCTATTGATAGGCCATCTAGAACTATAATAACCGGAGAGGGAGGAAAATCTCCATCACGTTTTAAACATGTAATTGAGCATAATAATCGTTTAAGGAGGCTTACTCCTGTAGAATTGGAAAGGTTGAATATGTTCCCAGACAATCATACAAAGTTGGATGGTATTTCTGATGCTAAACGTGCTTTTTTTATGGGGAATGCACTTGTAGTTGGTATTGTTGAGAAAATTGGTTCTGAATTAGCCAAACGGATTGAAAATGGACAAAAGAAATAATAGGGTTCAGCCTGTAAGGTTATCAAAAGATTTTTTTCCAGTTGATATTCATAAATCAATGTTTATCAATGATTTATTAATTACAATTCCTGTTTATTATGTAAATACCTGGGGGAAGGATATATTAGACAAACATAACACTCAAAATTATTTTTGGGAAGTAGAGCTATTATATGAATCTCCCAAACAAACAGGTAATCAAAAATTTAAATTTAATGCGTCTCTTTCTTTATCGTTTAGTGTTGGAAGAAGTAAAGAGAGTTCTTATAGATTAAGATGGGATAAAGATTTTGCATCTCAATTAGCAAAGGATTATCCCAAATCATTTGTTAGGGCTTTAGATTTTCACTTAGGAGACGACTATTATAAAAAAATCAAATTTACAGAATTTGATGTAGGTGGATTTAAAGAACAGTTACAATTAAAAATTGAATGGAAAAACAATAAGCCCTTTATTCAAGTAAAAGAATATTTTAGAGTTAGAGAAGAATCTCAGCTGTTCCCTTTTGTTTTTAAAGAGCTAAGTTCATATCTAATTGCAGATTATTTAATTGGTTCGGAAGAAGAATTGCAACGGAGAATTTTAACAACAAAATGGAAGCCTAGGTCTGAAATCCAAAATGAAATAAATGAAAACAATATATATATATTAATTAACCGCGAAGAAAAGAAAGTGTATTTTGGTGAAACAAAGCTTTCATTATCTAAACGATATCCGGTAAATCAGGAGCATCATTCTTTTGAGGATTGGACAGAATATTCAGTAATACAATTACCACCTGAAACCACTAATCATACACGTCTACTAATTGAGAGGGTATTGATTTCTGTAGGAGGAAAAATTTTTCAAAACCATTTGTTTAAAGAAGAACCTTTGCTAGATGTTAGTAAAGGGCTTATTTTGGTTAATAAGAAAAAATAAAAGGCATCTTTAACCAGAACAAGTTCTTGAAATAGTTTCAAACAATTATCAATGCGTCATTCAAAAAATTTTAATACCGAGGAGTTGATTTTTCTTATTTCAGAAAAGAACAAAGTTAGATTACTTGAATTTGTAAAAGAGAGGATATTTGAAAGGTATATTTTCCCAGTCGAAAATGTACCCTTAAAGTATAAAAATGGATTTAATATGATGGCAAATGCTTGTCTTTCTATTGAAGCCTTTATGAAAATACTTAACATTTATCACAAGAATGACATTACTTCAAGGCCTGTTGCAGACAAATGGTTGTTTAAATATTTTTTTTCTTTCAATATACTTTTTGAACCCTTTGTAAGGTATAGTGAAGAATTTTATGGAGACGTTAGATGCGGGATATTACATAATGGGGAGACAAATGGCTTGTGGAAAATAAATAGAGAAGCAGGAACAGAGCTTCTAGCTGATTATAATATAAATGCTAATAAATTTATAATTGCTCTAAAAGAAGCAATTAATACAAAACTCAATTCCTATTTAGATTTAAACTTTGATTCTAAAGAATGGAAGAACTTGATTATTTCAATCGAAAGAATAATAAATAATCATAAAAGGTTTTACTTCGCTTATGGATCCAATATGGATGAAGACAGGTTTCGCGGTAGAATCGGGAATAATTACATTAAAATTGGAAGAGGTATATTAGAAGGTTATGAAATAGTTTTTAATAAGAAGCCAAAGAATAATAATGGTCATGGTTTTGCAAATATTAAAAAAAATAGAATCAGAATACTTGAAGGTATTCTTTATCAACTTACAGGTGATGAATTTGATGTTATCAACTCTTTAAAAATATTAGACAAAGAGGAGGGCGTTTCAGATTCACATTACAATAGAAAAAGTTATAAAATCAAAATTGATTTAAATGATGAAAATGGGGAATTCGCTTCATTAGATCGAGATGAAGTTTATGCGTATATATATGTTTGTGAAAATCCAGGAAAAATTGATAATTCTTTAATACCATCTTCAGAATATTTAAATCACCTATTGGCAGGGAAAAACCATTTAACTTTATCTTATTATCAGTATTTGAAGGAATTTCAACATTAATCATTTATGGACAATTTAAAACAGAAACAGGAAGTTTATAATCAAATCCTTAAAAGGACATTCCCTGAAAATCACAAAGAATGGGGTGGCTCAGGTTTGATCATCACAAAGGACCCAAATTATAAAGGCTACAGTACGGACCTTGTTATATGTTCAAATGATGCGAATGCATACTCTTGGTTACTAACTGAGTTATATGGGATTTATGATTCTAAAATTGACTATATGAACAAATATGTTTTTATTTTAGAATATGGAAATATGGTTCAAGAGCAAATAAAAAAGGGTAATGATTTAACTGCAGTTCTTGAGTTTCTTTTTAATTCAATTGTTTTAAAGTGGGATAAAGAAGATGATATAATTCAATAATTGCATTCCTGAGTATATTAAATTTTGCCTGATAATAATTCCCACTAGTTCTCTTCATATTCACAAGCCAACTCCTCCTAGTTTTTAAAGTCATTGCAACCAATTTTGAGTTATGGCAAGTATATTCAATATCTTCACAAAAGAAAGTCAAGCACTAATTCAATATAACTTCCCCGAGTTATCTAGCGGCTTTGAAACGTGCTGGTATCCCTCGGCTTGCCATGATTTTCTTCCTGTCAATAAATTCAAAAAGGATAAAAATGTAATTTTCGTCTATAATGATATGTTGGCAATCAACGATATGTTTACCTATGAAAGGCCGAATCCATTATTCTTTCCTGGGAAATTTATTTCAAGAGAAATATACAAAGGGGATATTGAAGTCCTTTGGTACTGGGAGCTAAAACTGGAGGAAATATGTTGGAATCCGAATAG
>JACCDI011835846.1_pt1 | contig 12223 bp, 9 predicted proteins | sample 7442791 | NCBI WGS metagenome assembly JACCDI01 (sample SAMN15323434, study PRJNA562643) | freshwater metagenome | isolation source: river surface water | place: USA:Blue River Watershed | collected 2017-08-15
GTACAAGGCCTACTGGGAAACGGATTCGTCGCTGGCCGAGATCAACCCGCTGATCCTGACCGGCGACGGCAAGGTGATCGCACTCGACGCGAAATTCAACTTCGACTCGAACGCGCTGTTCCGCCAGCCGGAAATCGTCGCTTACCGCGACCTGGATGAAGAGGATCCGGCCGAAGTCGAGGCATCGAAGTTCGACCTCGCGTACATCTCGCTCGACGGCAACATCGGCTGCCTGGTGAACGGCGCCGGCCTCGCGATGGCGACGATGGACACCATCAAGCTGTTCGACGGCGAACCGGCGAACTTCCTCGACGTCGGTGGTGGTGCGACGGCTGAGAAAGTCACCGAAGCATTCAAGATCATGCTGAAGAACCCGGGCCTGAAGGCCATCCTCGTGAACATCTTCGGCGGCATCATGCGCTGCGACGTGATCGCCGAAGGCGTGATCACCGCGTCGCGCGCGGTGCATCTGTCGGTGCCGCTCGTGGTGCGCATGAAGGGCACCAACGAAGACATCGGCAAGAAGATGCTCGCCGACTCCGGCCTGCCGATCATCTCGGCGGACACGATGGAAGAAGCGGCGCAGAAGGTCGTTGCTGCGGCCAACGGCAAATAATTCACGAGGAAGAACGCACAATGTCTATCCTGATCAACAAAGACACCAAGGTCATCACCCAGGGCATCACCGGCAAGACCGGTCAGTTCCACACCCGCATGTGCCGCGACTACGCGAACGGCAAGAACGCGTTTGTCGCCGGCGTGAACCCGAAGAAGGCCGGCGAGGACTTCGAGGGCATCCCGATCTACGCCAACGTGACCGAAGCAAAAAAGGCGACCGGCGCGAACGTGTCGGTGATCTACGTGCCGCCGGCCGGCGCCGCTGACGCGATCTGGGAAGCAGTCGAAGCCGAACTCGACCTGGCGATCTGCATCACCGAAGGCATCCCGGTGCGCGACATGCTCGCGCTGAAGGACAAGATGAAGAAAAAGGGCAGCAAGACCCTGCTGCTCGGTCCGAACTGCCCGGGCCTGATCACGCCGGACGAAATCAAGATCGGCATCATGCCCGGCCACATCCATAAAAAGGGCCGCATCGGCGTCGTGTCGCGTTCGGGCACGCTGACCTATGAAGCGGTCGGCCAGCTGAGCGCACTCGGCCTCGGCCAGTCGTCGGCCGTCGGCATCGGCGGCGACCCGATCAATGGCCTCAAGCACATCGACATCATGAAGATGTTCAATGACGATCCGGACACCGATGCGGTGATCATGATCGGCGAGATCGGCGGCCCGGACGAGGCGAATGCGTCGTACTGGATCAAGGAAAACATGAAGAAGCCGGTGGTCGGCTTCATCGCGGGCGTGACCGCGCCTCCGGGCAAGCGCATGGGCCATGCCGGCGCGCTGATCTCCGGTGGCGCTGACACCGCGGATGCGAAGCTCGAGATCATGGATGCCTGCGGCATCAAGGTCACGCGCAATCCGTCGGAGATGGGTCGCCTGCTGAAGGCGATGCTGTAATTCTTCGCGAAGGTGAAAGTAAAACGGGGAGCTTGGCTCCCCGTTTTGTTTCTGCCTGTTGCGTATCAAGCTCTCGGACGCATACGTGCCGGCAAGGTACTGCCGTTATTGATGACCCATGTCATTCCGGTGCCAGCCGCACAGTTGCCGTCGTAGATCAGGGTTTGTCCCGCAGTGACGCCCGGAATGTTGCCGTTGAATGTAATCGTCAGGGTGGCCGTGGTTTCGGTAACGCCCGCAGCCCGGATGCTCTGAATGTTTTGTCCGGTGATTGCATCTGCAGCGGGCAAGCCCAAATCATCGTGGTTCAGGTTCGCGCCTCGACGGTTGAGTGTGCCGTCACTGCAGGCAATGCCAAGGGCGGTGAACGCAGGTGACGCGAGGCTCGGACCTTCGCTGACGCGTGCCCTCGCCATATAGTCCTGATAAGCGGGTATGCCTACCGCAGCCAGAATACCAATGATCGCCACCACGATCATCACTTCAATCAGCGTAAAACCTTGTTGCATGCGGCCACCGTGGCTGCGATAGCGACTCTTCATTTGCTACTCCCTTTTCAGATGACGGATAAAGATTCAATCCACTGCGTGGATCCGTCTTCAAGGGCAAGCTCTGTGCCTGATGATTTATTTTTGTAAACGAATTCGCTGATCGCAAAATCGCTAACGCTTATTGCTCATAAGGCGAAACGAATGGCATCCCCCGGTTTTGAATGGCCGTTGAGCGAACGCTCATCACGAAAATTTCCGGATATGCCGAAAATCAGTCCTTTGCACCGACTGCCGTGGAGAGGGCGTTTATCGTCTTATTGTTCGTCGTTGAACATGAACCGCTTAAAACGACAATATTTGTCGATAACGGACAAATTCTTTCCCGCGCATCCCCGACCCCGGGCGGCGTGCGGCCAGAATCCGGCGATGGAATCTTGATCGATGAAAAGTTTCCTTTTGGAATCATGATGCTAGAATAGCCACCCGAACCCATTCAGCTTCGCCCGCGCGACAGCAACACTGCGGGCGGCGAAGCCAACGGCGAGGGCGACGGATGAAGCAAGAACGCGGCATCGAAGGCGATTGGCAGGATGATTCGGACACTCCGCGTAGTCGCTGGCTGCGCCGACTGGGCTGGTTGGCCGGCCTGATCGCGCTTGCCGCTCTGGCTTATCTGACCGGCATTGCCGATGACTGGCTCGCCATGCTGCTCCTGCTCGGTGCGGCCAGCATGATCGTCATGATCTGGCGCCTGTGGTCCGCGCGTCGCGGGCAGCGCCGCTGGCGGCACGACAGCATGCTGGTCGTGCCCTCGCTGCCGTCGCCTGTCTCCCGCATTTCTGTCGAACGTGAGTGGGCATGGCCGTCGAGCCCGCTGGTGCGAGCGCCGCTGGCCATCGGGCTCATCGCCGCGCTGTACTGGGCTATCGTGATGAACCAGCTGCAGCTGCCCGCGCACCAGCTTTTCCTGGTGGCCGTGCTCGCGTTCGTCAATTTGTGGTGCTGGCATGAGCCCTTGCTGCTGGTGCTGATCGTCGTGCCCGGCGTCAGCTTGCTGGCCTTGCTGAGCTGGCTGGTCAGCGCCATGTCGCTGGCCGGTGCGGTCGGTGTATTGCTCGGACTATCGGTGGTCGTCGCGATCACGGTGGCCGAGATCAGGAAACGCTTCAACAGGAACTATCCCTCGCAATGAAAAAAGAACCCGGCGTGAACGGTGACTGGGTGCCCGTCAGCATGGAAGAGCGGGTGCAAGATGCCGCGATCCCGTCCCTCGTCGTGCTCGGCACGCCGATGCTGGTGCAGGTGCAGTATGCGCTCAGCGACGGCTGGGGCGAGCGCGGTTGGCTGCTGCCGTCCGCGATCTGGTTCTATGGCGTGCTGTTCTGGCTGATGTCGACCGCGCGCCCGCTGTTCAGCGCGAAGCGCTGGGTGTGGACGCCGGAAGCGCTGGAAGAAAAATATCGTTACTGGACCGATGCGCGCCGCGCGAGCCGCCGCTTCTGGGGGCACTGGTGGGTGCGATTCCCGATCGGCCTGCTGTTCCTCGCCTACGGCGTGCATGCGTGCGAGAGCAAGGATTTCACGACGCAATGGGTCAGCATGATCCTGCTGATGTCGGCCTTCGTCACGCCTTTCGTGTTCGTCGCCGAGCTGGCGCTGCTGCCGCTGGTGATCATCGCGCTGTTTGCCTACCTAGCGGTGGTGGTGGCGATACCGATCTCGGTGATCGTGATGATGGCCGTGCTCGCGCTGATGGCGACGGTGATGACGGCGATGGCCAGGCGTGATCCGAAGCCGCCGAAGGCGCGCAAGGACGCTTCAGCCAATGATGCGACCGCCGCCGGAACCGATGCTGCTGCGGCAGCGGCCGCACCTTCGGGCAGCGATGCAGCCGCCGGGCCGGCCTCTGATGCGACCTCGCAACTCCCGGCCCCCGCGCCGACTCCGTCGGACGCGCCCACGGCTGCGGCCGTACAAACGCCGGATCCCGCAAAATAAAAAAGCTCCCGCAGGAGCTTTTTGAATCCGTTTGGTGCCTCGGGTCGGAATCGAACCGACACTCCTTTCGGAACCGGATTTTGAGTCCGGCGCGTCTACCAATTTCACCACCGAGGCCATGCATTCCGGCAGGCCGGCATGCGCGGCGGATTATCGCTGATTTGACAGGGCGCGGCAACTTGGTCGGCGAATCTTGCGCTCGCTTATCCACAGTCGACATGCAAGCCACCGGACCCCGGCCTGCGCCGGGGTGACGATTTTTGGGGCGTCGCCTTCAAATTCGTCATTCCGGCGGATGCCGGGCTCCAGTGTCTCTTTGTTCCGCGTGCAGCGGCTTACTGCATGTGCTGACCGCCATTGATCGCAATGTTCGCGCCGGTCACGAACGCCGCTTCTTCCGAAGCGAGGTAGGCGACCAGGCCCGCGACTTCCTCGGGCTTGCCGAGGCGGCCCATCGGGATCTGCGGCAGGATCTTCGTTTCCAGCACTTCGGGCGCGATCGCGGTGACCATCTTGGTGCCGATGTAGCCCGGCGAGATGGTGTTGACGGTCACGCCCTTGCGCGCCACTTCATAAGCGAGCGCCTTGGTAAAGCCGTGCATGCCGGCCTTCGCGGCGGAGTAGTTGGTCTGGCCGAACGCGCCCTTCTGGCCGTTGACGGACGAGATGTTGATGATGCGGCCCCAGCCGCGCTCGACCATGCCGTCGCAGACCGGCTTGGTCATGTTGAACGCCGAGTCGAGGTTGGTCTTGATGACCGCGTCCCAGTTCACCTTGTCCATCTTCTTGAAGGTCATGTCGCGCGTGATGCCGGCGTTGTTCACCAGCACGTCGATCGGGCCCATGTCCTTCACGATCTGCGCGACGCACTGCTGCGCCGAATCGTAGTCGGCCACGTCGCACGGATACGCGCGGAAGTGGTAGCCCTTCTCCTTCATCTCGGTCAGCCACGCGTCGACCTTCGTGTTGCCGGGCGAGTAGGTCGTCGCCACCGCATAGCCCATGTTCGCCATCTTGATGCAAATGGCTTCGCCGAGACCGCCCATGCCGCCGGTAACCAGGGTAACTCTGCTCATGTTGTCTTCTCCAGTGTTGTTTGTGTAATCGGATATCGAGGTATCAGCGCTCGATCGCGAGCGCCACGCCCATGCCGCCGCCGATGCACAGGCTGGCCAGGCCGCGCTTGGCATCGCGGCGGATCATTTCGTGGATCAGCGTGACCAGCACGCGGCAGCCCGACGCACCGATCGGGTGGCCGATCGCGATCGCGCCGCCGTTGACGTTGATCTTGCTGGTGTCCCAGCCCATTTCCTTGTTGACCGCGATCGCCTGCGCCGCGAAGGCTTCGTTGATCTCCATGAGATCGAGGTCCTTGGGCGTCCAGCCGGCCTTCTGCAGGCAGCGCTGGCTGGCCGGCACCGGGCCCATGCCCATGATGGTCGGGTCAAGGCCGGCCGATGCATAGGCCTTGATCTTCGCCAGCGGCTTCAGGCCCAGCTGCTGCGCCTTCTTCGCCGACATCATCATCACGGCGGCCGCGCCGTCATTGATGCCGGACGCGTTGCCGGCAGTGACCGTGCCTTCCTTGTTGAACGCGGGACGCAGGCTGGACAGTGCCTCGAGCGTGGTGCCGGCCTTCACGTATTCGTCGGAGTCGAATACGATCGCGCCCTTCTTGCTCGGGATTTCCAGCGGCAGGATCTCGTCCTTGAACTTGCCGGCCTTCTGCGCGGCCTCGGCCTTGTTCTGCGACGCGACCGCGAATTCATCCTGCTCGGCGCGCGATACGTTGAACTTCTTCGCGACATTCTCGGCAGTGATGCCCATGTGGTACTGGTTGTACACGTCCCACAGGCCGTCGACGATCATCGTATCGACCAGCTTTGCGTCGCCCATGCGGAAGCCGTCGCGCGAATTGTTCAGTACGTGCGGTGACGCGCTCATGTTCTCCTGGCCGCCGGCGATGATGATGTCGGCGTCGCCGCACAGGATGGCCTGCGCTGCAAGGTGTGTCGCCTTCAGGCCGCTGCCGCAGACCTTGTTGATCGTGAGGCCGGGAATCATGTCGGGCAGGCCCGCCTTGATCACCGACTGGCGCGCCGGATTCTGGCCGACGCCCGCGGCAAGCACCTGGCCCATGATCACTTCGCTGATCAGCTGCGGATCAATGCCGGTCTGCGCGACCAGGCCCTTGATCACGTGCGCGCCCAACTCGGTTGCCGGCACCTTTGCGATCGTTCCCCCGAACTTGCCTACCGCTGTGCGCGCGGCTGCGACAATCACTACCTCATCCATTGTTTTTCTCCGATGTTTACTTCGACTAAAAAACTGCTGAACTGCGGCCACTGCTAATGTTTCGTTTAAAAGCGGTCTTTTTCAAAGCGCTCAATGCTAACAACCGGAAACTGCCCCTCCTTGAGCAGGCTCAAGCGCGTAAACAAGTTTGATCCGCGACAGGCAGATCGGTTTGGCTGGATATGATTTGAATTGGCAGTTGAATGATCGGCCTCAACATCGATATGCCGAGCCGATATTCGGGATAGCCCCGTTTTTTGCGAAAGCAGGCTTGCGCAAATCGGGCGATGGGCATGGCCGCTAGTGGAGTCATGCCCGAGGGGTGTTGGCGGTCGCCGGGTAGGCGTCGCCAGGAATGTGCGCTATCCGGTATCACAGTCTCCGTAAAAACTTGTTTTATGAACCGGTAAAACCCTACATAAATATTAGCGCGATAAATTGCGTGCTGGTAAGTATTTTTCTTAGTCCGACGTATTTGGTCGACTTATTTGCTGCGTGGCAGCAAAGAGTCAGCGAGGTTGCTGACGCAGGAGGCGGACCGGCAGCTGTTTCAGGAACAGCGCTCGATTCAGGATTTTATAAGTATCGATGTCGAAGGCCGGGCGCGCCGGCGCGTGTTCAAGCAGCGATTGCAGTTCGTCGTCCGAGCGTGCGGTGCCGAGGTAGCACCAGTTGTCGACCACATGCACATCGGTGCGCTCGCCATCATCCTCAACCAGGCCGATCGCGCCTTCGTAAGGCCAGGTCTTGACGCGCAAGCTGGCCAGCGCCGCTTCAAGGCGCGCACGGTGGAAGGACGGGTCTTCCTTGCCGATGCAGACGCCCTTGCAGCGTTTCAGCTGCCAGTTGAAGCAGGGCTTGTTCTGGCCGCTGCGGCCTTCGAGCCCGAGCGCCACCAGGCAGAGTTGATGTGCCTCGGCCAGTTCGCGCAGCGCGGACTCGGCCTTGCGCTTGCCGCTGAACAGTCCGTACAGGCGTTCCGCGCGGCCGAAGTCATGATCGCTGGCGTTCATCAGCACCGGCACCGTGTTGCCGCGCGTATCCTCGGTCAGCCGCCACGCGCACAGGTCGCCCTGCCGGCGCAGCAGCCGGTTGTGCACTGGCTGCAAGTCCTTCACCAGCTGCGCTTCCAGCAGCAGCGCGCCGATCTCGCCGGCGGTCTGCCTCACCTCGATGCGGTGCAACTGCTGCGACAGCCGCATCTCCTTGTACAGCTTGTGGTCGGCGTTGAAGTGCGACAGCACGCGCTGCCGCAGCTTCACGCTCTTTCCCACGTACAGCGGCAGGTCATTCTCGCCATAGAACAGGTAGACGCCGGGCGTGTCCGGTATTTCGTCGAGTGCGTCGCTTGGCAGGTGCGAGGGCAGGCTCGGCCGCTGCAGCAGCGACTGCAATGCGGCATTGAAGCTCTCTTCGGGATGCGTGGCCGTCAGTTTCTGCCACAGCTGCCACAGCAGGTCAGCGTCGGCCAGCGCGCGGTGGCGCGCGTCGGCCTTCAGCTGGTGACGTTCGATCAGCGTGTCGAGGTTGTGCTTGCGTTCCTTCGGATACAGCGCGCGCGACAGCTTGACCGTGCACAGCACATTGGCCTTGTAGGGCAGCCCGGCCTGCTCGAACGCATTGCGCAGGAAGCCGTAGTCGAAGCGCGCATTGTGCGCGATGAACAGCGCGCCCTGCAGCCGCTCGTGCAGCGCGGGCGCAAGCTCGACGAAGCCCGGCGCGTCGCGCACCATGTCATTGCTGATCCCGGTCAGTCCCTGGATGAAGGCCGGAATCGATACGCCGGGGTTCACCAGGCTGGACCATTGCGTGGCACGGCCTTGCGCATCGACCTCGACCAGGCCGATCTCGGTGATACGGTCGGCCGCCGGATTGGTGCCCGTGGTCTCCAGGTCGACGAAGACCAGTTTGTCGAATTTCATCGCTTGCAACCGTCACGCTTTCTCGTGTTGCCGGATTACTTGCCCCAGCTGTCCTTCAGCGTGACGATGCGATTGAACACCGGCAGGCCCGGTTTCGTATCGACACGGTCGGCGACAAAATAGCCATGGCGCTCGAACTGGAACTTGTCGTCCGGTTTTGCCTGATCAGTGCCGGCTTCGAGATAAGCCGTTATCACCGTCTTCGAATCCGGGTTCAGCGCCTGCTTGAAATCCTTGCCACCGGCGTCCGGGTGCGGATCCTTGAACAGGCGGTCATACATGCGCACCTCGGCCTTGACCGCGTGCGGCGCGGACACCCAGTGAATGTTGCCCTTCACCTTGTAATTGTTCGCGCCGTCGGTGCCGCTCTTGCTGTCGGCGAAGTAATTGCAATGCACGGCGATGATGTTGCCGTTCGCATCCTTGTCGCAGCCGGTGCATTCGACCACGTAGCCGTAGCGCAGCCGCACCTTGTTGCCCGGGAACAGGCGGAAGTAGCCCTTGCTCGGCGCTTCCATGAAGTCCTCTTCCTCTATCCACAGCTCGCGCGACAGCGGGAAGCTGCGGTTGCCGCGTTCCGGGTGGTGCGGGTGAACCGGCGCCGTGCATTCCTCGCTCTCGCCTTGCGGGTAGTTGTCGATGATCAGCTTCAACGGTTTCAGCACGCCGACGATGCGCGGCGCCTTCGCGTCGAGGTCGTCGCGCAGCGCGCCTTCGAGGATGCTCATGTCGATCCAGCTGTCAGCCTTCGCGACGCCGATGCGTTCCGCAAACAGCTGGATGGACTCCGGCGTGTAGCCGCGACGACGGATGCCGACGATGGTCGGCATGCGCGGGTCGTCCCAGCCATCGACAATCTTTTCTTCGACGAGTTGCAGCAGCTTGCGCTTGCTGGTGATCGCATAGGTCAGGTTCAGTCGCGCGAATTCATATTGCTGCGGCAGCGCCTGTTTGAAGAAGCCGCCTTCGGCCAGTCGCGCGAGTATCCAGTCATAGAACGGGCGATGGTCCTGGAACTCGAGCGTGCAGATCGAATGCGTGATGTTCTCTATCGCATCCGAGATCGGGTGCGCGAAGTCGTACATCGGGTAGATGCACCACTTGTCGCCGGTGCGGTGGTGATGCGCGTGGCGGATGCGGTAGATCGCCGGGTCGCGCATGTTCATGTTCGGCGAGGCCATGTCGATCTTTGCGCGCAGGATATGCTCGCCATCCTTGAACTCGCCAGCCTTCATGCGGCGCAGCAGGGCCAGCGATTCTTCGGCAGGGCGTTCGCGGAAAGGCGAGTTCTTGCCCGGTTCGGAGAAGCTGCCGCGGTTCGCCGCCATTTCGTCGGCGCTCTGGCTGTCCACGTACGCGTGGCCGGCGCTGACGAGCCACTCGGCCATCTCATACAGCAGGTCGAAATAGTCGCTGGCGAAATACTTGTGCTCGTCGGCCGCCGCTTTCCACGAGAAGCCGAGCCAATCGACGCTGTCGATGATGGTGTCGACGTATTCCTGCTCTTCCTTCGTCGGATTGGTGTCGTCGAAACGAAGGTGGCAACGCCCCTGATAGTCGCGTGCGAGGCCGAAGTTCAGGCAGATCGATTTCGCGTGGCCGATGTGCAGGTAGCCATTGGGCTCCGGCGGGAAGCGCGTGACCACGGTCGGCAGCGGTTTGCCCTGCGCATCGGTGCGGCCTGCGTACTTGCCGCTTTGCTGGTCGGCCTCGATGATGCCGCGCAAGAAATTCGACGGCGCGACCGGCGCGCCGTTGCTGCTGTCATTACCCATGGATAAGGAAGATAATCAGTGGAAGGTTTTGCCGCATTTTACCGTAGCGCGGGGCTTTGCCCTGCGCACCGGTCGACTTTTGAACGGATGCCGCAATGTGGAGTTTCCCGCGAATACTGGCGCACCGGGGCGGCGGCACGCTCGCTCCGGAAAACACGCTGGCCGCCCTGCGGTGCGGCTTCGCGCATGGCTTTCGCGCAGTCGAATTTGACGTAATGGGGCTGTCCGACGGTTCGCTGGTGCTGATGCATGACGAGGTGCTGGGACGTACGGTCGCGGGCGAGGGCAGCGTCGCCGATTGCACGCTGGCGCAATTGGCGGCTTCCGATGCCGGATCCTGGTTCTCTGCCGAATTCGCCGGCGAGCGTGTGCCTTCGTTCGAGGAGGCGGCCGATTTCTGCGTGCGGCATCGTGTGCAGATGAATGCCGAGATCAAGCCGGTGCCCGGCATGGAAGCCGATACCGGGCGTCGCGTGGCCGAGGCTTGCGCAAGGCTTCCTGCCGGCAGCGTCCTGCTGTCGTCGTTTTCGGTCGAGGCGCTGCGCGCCGCGCAGCTGGCAGCGCCGCAGGTGGCGCGCGGCTTGCTGGTCGAGGCAGTGCCTGCGGATTGGCGCGCGCGTCTGGCTGAGCTGGGCGCGATCGCCTTGCATGCAAAGGCCAGCCTGCTGACGGCCGCGCAGGCCGCAGCGGTGAAGGCGGCTGGTTTCGGGCTGATGGTCTATACGGTCAACGATCCGGCGCAGGCGCGTGAATTGTTCGACATGGGCGTCGATGCGATCTGCACCGACAGGCTGGACCTGATCGTGCCAGATTTCCGTTGAACAGATGGTGGGTTTGGCCAAACCTGGGGTTTTAGCGAAACCCACCTTCGATGCCCAATCCAACCCCCGATCCCCAAATTTTCAGCAGGTATAATCCGTGGTTTGCCGACGGCCGCGCCGTCGAACCGAACACGAGCCAAAGCCTGCCATGAAAGCTTCCGAAATCCGCGAAAAATTCCTCCGCTTCTTCGAGTCGAAGGGGCACGCCATCGTGCGTTCGTCCAGCCTCGTGCCGGGCAATGACCCGACGCTGCTGTTCACGAACTCCGGCATGGTGCAGTTCAAGGACGTGTTCCTCGGCACCGACAAGCGCGACTACGTGCGCGCGACCTCCGTGCAGCGCTGCCTGCGCGCCGGCGGCAAGCACAACGACCTCGAGAACGTCGGCTATACCGCGCGCCATCACACCTTCTTCGAGATGCTCGGCAACTGGTCCTTCGGCGACTACTTCAAGAAAGAGTCGCTGGTCTGGGCATGGGAACTGCTGACCGAGGTGTACGGCCTGCCGGCGGAAAAGCTGTGGGCGACTGTCTATCACACCGATGTCGAGGCGTTCGACATCTGGACCAAGGTGATCGGCCTGCCGGCCGAGCGCGTGGTGCGCATCGGCGACAACAAGGGCGCGCCTTATGCGTCGGACAATTTCTGGCAGATGGCTGACACCGGCCCCTGCGGTCCGTGCTCGGAAATCTTCTTTGACCACGGCCCGGACGTCTGGGGTGGCCCACCGGGCAGCGCCGAGCAGGACGGCGACCGCTACATCGAGATCTGGAACAACGTGTTCATGCAGTTCGACCGCCAGCTCGACCCGGCGACCGGCGAATACACGCTGACCCCGCTGCCGGCGCCCTGCGTCGACACCGGCATGGGCCTCGAGCGCCTTGCGGCCGTGCTGCAGCACGTGCACAGCAATTATGAAATCGACCTGTTCGACCGCCTCGTGAAGGCGGCCGCGCGCGAGACCGGCGTGACGGACCTGACCAATGCGTCGCTGCGCGTGATCGCTGACCATATCCGCGCCTGTGCCTTCCTCGTCACCGACGGCGTGGTGCCGGGCAGCGAGGGTCGCGCCTACGTCCTGCGCCGCATCATTCGCCGCGCGCTGCGTCATGGCAACAAGCTCGGCCAGAAGAAACCCTTCTTCCACAAGCTGGTGCCCGACCTCGTGAAGGAAATGGGCGAAGCCTATCCCGAGCTGGCCGAGGCCGCAGACCGCGTGACCATGGTGCTGAAGCAGGAAGAGGAGCGCTTCGGCGAGACGCTGGACAACGGCATGAAGATCCTCGAGGCCGCACTCGCGAAAGACCCGGGCCGCCTCGACGGCAAGACCGCCTTCACGCTGTACGACACCTACGGCTTCCCGCTGGACCTGACTGCCGACATTTGCCGCGAGCGCGACGTCA
>JACCDI010080954.1_pt1 | contig 12215 bp, 12 predicted proteins | sample 7442791 | NCBI WGS metagenome assembly JACCDI01 (sample SAMN15323434, study PRJNA562643) | freshwater metagenome | isolation source: river surface water | place: USA:Blue River Watershed | collected 2017-08-15
AGGCACAGACTAGAGAACGTAATAGAGAAGCGGGGCGGCGTTGAATCACTTCATCCTCACTGCATTCTTAGTTTCTAAAGATGCGATTCGATTTACACCAGCAGGAATACCGGTGATGCATTGCCAGCTAGAACATAGTGGCGAAGTAAACGAGGTAGGGGTAGCCAGGAAAATTCAGATGAGTGTTGAAGCCATGGCAATCGGCCCGATACAAAAGGGTATAGAGCAAATGGATTTAGGAGCCGAGGCAGTGTTTGAGGGATTCTTAGCACCAAAGACTCTACGTAATCAAAGACTGGTTTTCCATATCACCCATATTCAATTGAAAAATTAAAAAAGGAAATCATCATGGCGTTTGGAAAGAAACCCGATTTCAAGAAGAAACCTGCTCAGAACCCATTGTTCAAGCGTAAACGTTATTGCCGTTTTACTGTTGCTGGTGTAGAACAGATTGACTACAAAGATGTCGATACATTGAAGGATTTTATTGGCGAAAACGCTAAGATCACTCCTGCTCGTTTGACTGGCACACAGGCAAAGTATCAGCGTCAGTTAGATACCGCTATTAAGCGTGCTCGTTTCTTGGCCTTGTTGCCATTCTCCGATCAACATAAGAAATAATTAGGAGCCCTCAATGCAAATCATTCTTTTAGAAAAAGTAATTAACTTGGGCAACCTTGGCGATATCGTTCGCGTTAAAGACGGTTATGCTCGCAATTTCTTGATCCCACAACGTAAAGCGCGCCGTGCAACTGAATCAGCTATCGCTGATTTTGCAACTCGTCGTGCTGAGCTTGAGAAGGTAGCTGCTGAGAAATTGGCTGCTGCACAGGCAGTTGGCGAAAAGCTTAAGGACTTGGTTCTTGAAATTGGTCAAAAAGCGGGTGTTGATGGTCGTTTGTTTGGTTCTGTTACCAATCACGATATCGCCGATGCTTTAAAGGCCAAAGGTTTCGTAATTGAAAAAGCTTCTGTACGTATGCCTACTGGCCCATTGAAGATGGTTGGTGATCACCCTGTAGCGGTTGCTGTTCATACCGATGTAGTGGTGGATATCACTATCCGCGTTGTTGGCGAGCAAGCGTAAGTTTTAGTTCTGCAATAAAGCCTCATGGCTGAATCCCGCCCACGTTCCCTTACGCCAAATCCCGGCATGATGGGTTCTGGGGATGCAGTCGTGCAGGCCTTAAAAGTACCGCCGCATTCTGTAGAGGCCGAGCAATCATTGCTCGGCGGTCTACTCATCGATAACTCCTCATGGGACAACCTGGGTGGAGTATTAAACGACAAAGATTTTTATCGCCCTGAGCATGCCTTGATCTACAAGGTCATTGCGCGTCTCATTAGCGAAAATCATCCTGCAGATGTGATTACTGTTTATGATGCAGTGAAATCAGAGCAGGGTGGTGATTTAGTCAGTATTGACTACCTTAATTCATTAGCTCAAAACACTCCAAGTGCTGCGAACATTAAAGGCTATGCTGATATTGTGCGTGACCGTAGCATTTTGCGTCGCCTAATTGAAGTCTCAGACAGTATCGTTAATTCTGCATTTGTTCCAGAGGGCAGAACAGTACGAACTTTGCTGGATGAAGCTGAATCCCGCATTTTACAAATCGGCGAAGAGGGAAGTCGCAAAGCTGATTATTTAGAAATTGAGCCTTTGCTAAGAACAGTTGTTGCTCGGATTGATGAGTTATATAACCGTCAAGGTGGTAGCGATATTACCGGGATTGCCACTGGCTTCATTGATTTAGATAAACAAACCAGTGGGTTGCAAAAAGGTGATTTAGTCATTGTTGCTGGAAGGCCTTCAATGGGTAAGGCTCAGCCTTTAGATGCCAAAGTAAAAACCGTCGATGGCTGGAAGCTCATGGGCGATTTGCGTTTTGGTGATCGTCTCGCTTCAGTCGACGGGCAATATTCGATGGTGACGGGTATTTATCCACAAGGTCTAAAGCAGATTTATAAGGTTACGTTCTCTGATGGACGGCAAGCAGAATGCTGCGACGAGCATTTATGGCGAGTGATGTACCGTGATTGGGATACGCCTAAAGTATTGAGCACAAAACGTTTATTGGAAATGCTCTCTTGTGTTCGCTATCGTAATCGCCTCTGGATCGATCCTGTCTCAGGTGATTTTGGTCATTCAAATCCATTGCCAATAAACCCTTGGGTTTTAGGCGCATTGCTTGGTGATGGAACTTTAGCTTTATCGCACAAGAGTGTTTCTTTCTCCACGAAATCTCCTGAGCTAGTTGAGCGCATGAATATGCTTGCAGGGTACGAGATGGAGCTTGTTCACGCAAACGCGTATGACTGGCGATTGGTCTCTAAGACAAGAATTGCTGCCAACGGTCAGCGTCAATCTGTTCCAACAAATTACTTTAGGGCTGCTTTACAGGACTTAGGGGTTCTTGGTTGCAGAAGTTTTGATAAATACATCCCTGCAACCTATCTTGAAGCAAATAGAAACGCTCGCCTTGCATTATTCCAAGGCTTGATGGATACCGATGGCTGGATTGAGAAGTGGGGCTCTATTCGCTTTTCCACAACTAGCAAACAGTTGTCCGAAGATGTCGCGACTTTGGCGCGCTCTCTTGGAGGCTTTTGCTCAATAGCTAGCAAAGTGTCCAGTTATACCTATAACGGTGAAAAGAAGCAGGGGCGCTTATCTTATGTTCTCAATATGAGTTTTGGCCCTAGTTTTCAGGCCTTTACCTTGCCTGAAAAGAAAGAAAGACTCAGGGCAAGTTGGGATCGTCAGCGTAGACTGACATTTACAAGTATCGAGCCATCCAGAGTTGCTCAGGCCCAGTGCATTTCAGTGAGTCATCCCGATAGAACCTACATCACTAATGATTATGTGGTGACGCACAATACTGCATTTGCATTAAACATCGCTGAGAATGTTGCCTTAGCCGAAGGTTTGCCCGTTGTCGTGTTCTCTATGGAGATGTCTGGCGAGCAGTTGGCAGCCCGTTTATTGGGTTCGGTAGGACGCGTTGATCAAGGCCGTATGCGAACTGGAAAGTTGCAAGATGATGAGTGGCCACGCGTAACCGATGCGATTGCCCGTTTAAGTAACACTCAAATTTTGATTGATGAGACTGGTTCATTATCTAGCTTAGAGTTGCGTGCCCGTGCCAGACGTATTGCGCGTAATTTTGGCGGGACATTAGGTCTGGTTGTGATTGATTACTTGCAGTTGATGAGTGGCTCTGGTTCAGAAAACCGTGCAACTGAAATCTCGGAGATCTCGCGCTCACTCAAATCTCTTGCAAAAGAGTTGCAGTGCCCAGTTGTAGCGCTATCGCAGCTCAATCGTGGACTAGAGCAACGCCCGAACAAACGTCCAATCATGTCTGATTTACGTGAGTCAGGCGCGATTGAGCAAGACGCTGACTTAATTATGTTCATCTATCGTGATGAGGTTTACCACCCAGATACCACTACCGACAAAGGTGTAGCAGAGATTATTATTGGTAAACAGCGTAACGGCCCCATTGGAACAGTGCGCCTTAGCTGGCAAGGGCCGTATACCAAATTTGATAATTTAGCGTTGGTTTCTATAGGCTACTCGTCTGGCGGGTATGAACCATTCTAATCTCAAGTTAATAATCATTTGAAACATAAAAGCCTCGCAATGCGAGGCTTTTTAGCATCAGTTTTTAATAATTACAGTAAGTTATTTCACAGCCATATTTTGTACAGCTACTGGCGGCGGAAATCCAGCCGTTGTTAATGCCTCGCTCATCACCCGATTACTTTCAAAATAGACCTGCCAATAATGACTGTTATTGCAATAAGGTCGCACGGCTAATACTGGGCCAACAAGATTGAATTCCAATATATTTACTTCAACGGCTGGATCTTGCAAAACATTTGGAATGGCAGCAATCTTTTTACGTAAAAGTTTCATGGCAGCATTTTGGTCCGCTGCACTAGAAAGTTGGCATTTAAGATCAACACGACGATAGGGGCTATGACTAAAGTTTTGAATGGTGTCACCCAAAATTTTAGTATTACCGACCATTGTTGCAATATTGTCTGATGTATAGATGGTTGATGAAAACAGTCCAATCTCTTTAACAGTTCCAGTTACACCACCTGCGGTAACGAAGTCACCAACTTTGAAGGGGCGCAATACGATCACAAATACACCCGCAGCAAAATTAGAAAGTAGGCCCGCCCAAGCGGCCCCGATTGCTACACCAGCAGTAGCAATTAAGGCGGCAAAGCTCGTTGTTTGAATGCCAAAATAGCCGAGAATACCAATTACAAGAAGGATATTGAGGGTGACAGAAACAACCGATCTAGTGTATCGAAGGATTGTTGCGTCTAGTTTCTGCTGTTCCAAGCCTTTACTGAGAATGCTAATCGCAAAGCCAATTAGCCAGCGGCCAGCAATCCAAAAGGCAATGGCAGCTAATATTTTCAGACCAATATCAGTTGCTGCTGTGACGAGTATTTCTTGAATGCGATTGATATCAATTTCTTTCATTACGTCATTTCCATATCGTTTAAATTCAAAATTCTAAAATTTCTACACATAGAATTATTGATAAAAAGTTAGCTTCTAGATATTAGCTGTACAGACTACTGGGTTCTTGAACTCAATCTTCTAGCCTCAGTAAATCTAGCTGCCCAGTAAGGCTTAGTGATGTACTCAAGTCGTACTGTTCCGCCCGCGCTAGGAGCATGAACAAATCGACCTTGACCAACATAAATTCCAGCATGAGAATATTTTTCGCCCGTTGTATTAAAGAAGACGAGGTCACCAGGGGCGGGGGGTTGGCCATCAACACTTTGGCCTTTGGTACTCATCTCTTTGATGGTTCTTGGTAGCTTAATATTTGCAGACTTGGAGTAAACATAAGTTATCAGCCCACTGCAATCAAATCCCCCCTTTGGGGTATTGCCTCCATAGCGATAAGGCACGCCTACTAAGCCCACCGCCGCAATGGAAATATCTTCCGTACCTACACTAGTATCTTGCTTAAATTGACTTACTTTGGCGGTATTCGATTTAGTAGAAAACGTACCGCAACCTGAAAGTGCGAGGAGGCAAATAAAAATGCCGCACCCAACCAGAGTGCGGCATGAGCGGCAATGATCAGAGTGCGTCAGCAGCATGATCCGCAAGTCGTGAACGCTCCCCGCGAGCTAGCGTCACATGACCGCCATGACGCCAACCTTTAAAGCGGTCTACTACATAAGTGAGGCCTGAAGAGCCTTCAGTAAGGTAGGGGGTATCAATCTGAGCGATATTACCAAGGCAAACAATTTTTGTTCCTGGACCGGCACGGGTGACTAGGGTTTTCATTTGCTTAGGTGTTAAGTTCTGCGCTTCATCGATGATGACAAACTTACTTACAAAAGTTCTGCCACGCATGAAGTTCATACTTTTTACCTTAATGCGTGAACGAATGAGTTCTTGGGTGGCAGCACGGCCCCATTCTCCTGCGCCACCATCTTCATTGCGTTGAAGGACTTCTAGGTTGTCATCAAATGCACCCATCCAGGGTTGCATCTTTTCTTCTTCAGTGCCAGGTAGGAAACCAATATCCTCCCCAACAGGTACGGTTGCACGTGTAATGATGATCTCGTTATAGCGTTTGCTGTCTAAGACTTGCTCAAGGCCAGCTGCTAAGGCTAGAAGAGTTTTACCGGTACCCGCTTGACCGAGTAATGTAATGAAATCCACATCTGGGTTCATGAGTAAATTCATGGCAAAGTTTTGCTCACGATTGCGAGCGGTCACGCTCCAAACATTATTCTTTTGATGAGAAAAATCTTTTAGGGTTTGCAATAGAGCTGTCTTGCCATTAATTTCTTTAACCTGAGCATAAAACGGTGTTGAGCCATCTGGATTTTCTTGATAGACAAATTGATTGACCAGCATGCTTGGTACCGATGGGCCGGTGACCCTATAGAACATCGTGCCTGATTTACCATCAGCCCAACTTTCCATATCTTTGCCATGTTTAGGCCAAAAGTCCGCCGGAAGAGTCATCACACCGGAGTACATTAAGTCTCGATCTTCTAAGACTTGATCATTGAAATAGTCTTCCGCAGGTAGACCCAAAGCACGGGCCTTAATCCGCATATTGATATCTTTAGATACCAACACCACTTCTTGACCTTTGCGAGTTTTTTGTAGTTCGCTTACAACCGCAAGAATGAGGTTATCGCCTTTACCCTCTGGCAAACCCTCTGGTAGAGCTTGTGTAGTGAGTTTAGTTTGGAAGAATAGACGTCCTGAAACATCTTGATTGCCTAACTTATTAAGAGGAATGCCTTCATCCAAGGAGCCGCTAGTTCCTGCTACTAATTGATCTAGGGATCGACTAACTGTACGGGCGTTACGGGCAACCTCGGTCATTCCTTTTTTATGGTTATCTAGTTCCTCTAATGTTGTCATTGGAAGAAATAGATCGTGTTCCGAGAAACGAAAGAGAGAGCTCGGGTCATGCATTAAGACATTGGTGTCCAAAACAAACAAACTTGGTGGGCCTGTGCGAACAACGCGTTTTGGCTTTGCTGGAGTATTTAGGGTTTTATTTCCAGCACTTTCTGGTCGTGAAGTGGGTCGACGATCGCTCTTAATTTTTTCAAGCGCTAATTCTGCCTCTGATAGATCTTCGTCGTTATCGGACTCCCATTCTGCTGCAATTGTTTCCATCGCAACTGTTTTTGCTGGAGCGGGGCGCTTCTTTAAATCAGGAGTGTCCTTACTGCTAATTTTTACTTGGCCAGCAATTTGAGTTGGGATTGGGGGCAATGGCATGCAGACTCTCCTAAAAGAAAAAACCGCCAAGCAAATTGCATTGACGGTTTGTAATGAAACTAGCTGTAAAACAATTAAGAAAACGGCGGGGGTTACTTCCCTTGCCTGATCTCAAATGATCAGGCCGGTGAATCAAACGAATTGTCAGACTTTCCCGTCGTTTACGGTGCATAGAAGTACTTTACCCCAATTTTTGGGCTTTGCAAGCACCCCGGATTAAATTAATAAAAAATTTATTTGGTTTCCTGGGCAGCTTGTAATACCTCTGTCACATGGCCGGGAACCTTAAGTCCACGCCACTCTTTTACTAGCTTGCCGGAAGAGTCAAAGAGAAAAGTGCTGCGCTCTATGCCGCGCACTTGTTTGCCATACATATTCTTCATTTTCATGACTCCAAAGAGCTGACAAAGCGTCTCATCAGTATCCGCAACTAACTCAAAAGGTAGCTCGAGTTTGCTACGAAAGTTATCATGAGACTTCAGACTATCTCGCGATACCCCCACAATCAGGGTATTGGCCTTAGTAAAAGCATCGATATTGTCTCGGAATTCTCCAGACTCAGCAGTACAGCCTGGCGTCATGTCCTTAGGGTAAAAGTAAATCACTAGCTTTTTGCCTTTGGCTGACTCAGGTGTAAAGGTCAATCCAGAGGTTGCTGGAATAGCACACTTGGGAATTGGTTTACCGATTTCTACTGTCATAACTTTCTCACTTATTAAATTTACTGCTGGTTCAATTACTTAGCTAGATTGCAAAATCAGTTCGCCACTGCGGTTGGGAATTTCCCCCCAAGTAACAGGTTCAATGGCTATTTTATCGAGTTGTTTGGTGGCCAACCAAGATTGATGGAGTTCGCCCATGGTGACTAAGTCATGACCTTGGTTGAGCCATCCTGCTAAGAGTTTTTCAAATGCAGGCAATAGTTTTTGACCCTCTAATTCTGCATGTAGAGTAAATACTTGATCATTGGGGTTACTTTGGGTGATATCAAGGAGCTTTTTAACGGCGCCAAATTCATCAGCACCATCAATTCCAATGAGTTCATCAAAAGTAGGCAAGGTTGTTGGATATTGAACGTGCTTAGCGGTACCGCAAGGTAATGCAAAGCGGTAGGGTATGAGATTGGGCTTTGCTCTACCATCGGATGAATACTGAATTCCCCATTGATCAAGCTGCTCAAATGCTGCCTCATTCATTTGCCAGCCAGCAGCACCATAGGTTAGTGGTGGGTGTCCAAAGATTTCAATGAAGCGATCCCAACTTTTTTGCATCTGTGCTTTTGTCCACTGCGCATCACGATAACGAACAGCATCTTGCCATGCCACATGATCCCAGGTATGAATGCCTGTCTCGTGTCCCGCAGCATCTATGGCGCGCATTTCAGTGGCTGCTTGTTTGCCAATATCTGGGCCTGGCAGCAATACGCCATAGAGTAATGTTTTGATGCCATAGTGCTCCACTACGGAAGTGCGGCTTACCTTTTTTAGAAAGCCCGGTCTAAATACCCGCTTAAGAGCCCAGCCAGTATGGTCAGGGCCAAGGCTAAACAAAAAGGTCGCCTTCAGACCAAAGCGATCAAGGGAGTGCGCTAAATTCGGTACGCCTTCTTTAGTGCCGCGTAAGGTATCAACATCAACCTTGAGTGCAATTTTTGCCATGAAGCTAAGGGTATGCTTTCGCTTATTCTGTATCGACTAAGTGACGCGCTTTTTCAACATCTTGGCGATAAGCTTCAAAAATATTCTTTAGTGCATCGCCCATAGTAGTTGTTGGCTTCCAACCAAGCTCATTCATGGTGTTGTCAATTGCAGGAACGCGATTTTGCACATCTTGGTAACCCTCGCCGTAGTACGCGCCAGATGTGGTTTCTACAATCTTCACCTCATTTGCAGTTTTGGCGTATTCCGGGATGCTACGTGCAATTTCTAACATCTGATTAGCGAGTTCACGAACGGAGTGATTATTTTTGGGGTTGCCAATGTTGTAGATCTTGCCATTGGCAATACCATCTTTGTTATCGATGATGCGCATTAGCGCATCGATACCATCATCTACATAGGTGAAAGCGCGTTTTTGTGCTCCACCATCCACTAAGTTGATTGGCTCACCGCGAACAATATGGCCCAAGAACTGAGTGACAACGCGGGAAGAGCCTTCCTTTGGGGTATAGATGCTATCAAGACCGGGGCCAATCCAGTTAAATGGACGGAAGAGGGTAAAGCGTAAACCTTCCATGCCATAACCCCAGATCACGCGATCCATTAATTGTTTTGAGCAAGCGTAGATCCAGCGTGGTTTATTGATGGGTCCATAAATCATATTCGACTTAGCTGGATCAAACTCACCGTCTTCACACATGCCGTAGACTTCAGAAGTCGAGGGAAATACTAAATGCTTTTTGTATTTAACGGCAGATCGCACGATTGGTAAATTTGCTTCAAAATCCAGCTCGAAAACCTTTAAAGGTTGCTGAACATAAGTCGCAGGAGTAGCAATGGCAACTAGAGGCAAGATCACATCGCATTTACGAATATGGTATTCAACCCATTCTTTATTGATGGTGATATCACCTTCAAAAAAATGCATGCGCGGATGATTTACTAAGTCACCGAGGCGATCATTTTGCATATCCATGCCATAAACATCCCAATCCGTTGTTTCTAGGATGCGTTTTGAAAGGTGGTGACCAATAAAACCATTTACGCCAAGAATGAGTACTTTTTTCATCTTTACTGCCTCGTTTTTAATCAAAAAGGTGCTGCTGTATTTTGTTTAGCTATCTGCTGGGTACCATTGCAGTATCTTTACCGCTTTTTGGTCGCCACAAATGCCGAATACCTGATTATCAACCACTTGGATACCAGGAGCCTGAAGATTGAGTTGAGCTGGCAAGGCGCCTTCTAGGCTGGTTTGGGCCACAATCATCCGCTGTCCCTTCCAGTCTGTAAAAGCACCAGGGTAGGGTGGCGCAACAGCCCTGACAAGGTCATGAACCTGTTTTGCACTTTGCTCCCAATGAATGAGTCCATCAGAAGGCTTGCGACCCCCAAAATAACTGCCTTGGCTCAGGATATTAGGGGATCTGGGTACCTGCCCTTTGGTAAGTGCAGGTAAGACCTGGTGAAGAACCTCTACAGCTGCCGTGCTGACTTTGCCAAAGATATCCGTAGCTGTTTCATTGGGGCCAATTGGAACAGCCAATTGGCCAACAATGTCTCCTGCATCGGGCTTTGCTTCCATGATGTGTAAGCTCGCCCCAGTTTGAGTTTCGCCGTGCAAAATGGCCCAGTTCACTGGGGCGCGCCCTCGATACCTCGGTAGAAGCGAGCCATGCATGTTCAGAGCGGCAATTTTGGCGCAAGCAAGCAGTTCTGCTGGAATCATATAGCGGTAGTAAAACGAGAACAGATAGTCTGGTGCTAGTGTTTGGAGTCGCGGAATTAAGTCAAGCAGTTGATCAGCATGAGGCGTGATGTAAGGAATATTTTTATCTTCACATAGCTTGGCCACGCTTCCAAACCAAACGTTCTCATTGGGGTCATCTTGGTGGGTGACTACCAGATCTACCTGAATGCCCGCATTAAGTAAGGCCTTAAGGCAATTAACGCCAACATCGTGATATCCAAAGACGACTGCGCGCAATTATTTTTTCTCTAAAACAGTTTGCACAACATAGCGTGGACGTTCACGAACCTGTTGGTAGATGCGGCCAATGTATTCACCAAGAAGACCAAGGCCAAAGAGCATCACGCCAATTAAAAAGAATGTCAGCGCAAAGAGGGTAAATACACCTTCAACCTCTGCACCCAGAACAAAGCGGCGCACTAACAAATAGGCAAAGAGGCTACCTGCAGCAAGTGCCAGTAGCATTCCCAAAATTGAGAAGATCTGCAAAGGCATTACTGAAAAGCCTGTAACCAAATCAAAGTTCAGTCTAATGAGTTGATACAGGCTGTATTTAGATTCACCAGCAAAGCGCTCCTCATGCTTCACAGTGATTTCAGTGGGGTTGGCAGCAAATGTATAGGCGAGTGCAGGAATAAAAGTATTGCTCTCGTCACACTGACGCACCAGATCAACAATGCGACGACTGTAGCCACGCAACATGCAGCCTTGGTCGGTCATCGTGATTCGGGTAATTTTTTGGCGCAAGTGATTCATTGCTCGAGAGGCAAATTTTCTGAAGAAGCTATCACGACGATCTGCGCGAATGGTGCCTACATAGTCATGACCTTTTAGCAGCTCATTTACTAGGGCATCGATTTCTTCAGGTGGGTTCTGGAGGTCGGCATCCAAAGTAATGATGTATTGACCCCGAGAATATTCAAAGCCTGCCATGATAGCCATATGCTGACCAAAATTGCTGTGGAATAAGACTGCGCGAGTTACATCTGGCCTCAGCTCAACCTGTTTGGCAAGCATGCCAGCAGAGCGATCTTTACTCCCATCGTTCACAAACACGACCTCATAGCTGAGCTGGCGTTTAATCGCGCAAGCATCCAGCGCTGGATAAAGGCGATCAAAGAGAGCTTGCAGTCCATCTTCCTCGTTATAAACGGGAATTACGATGCTGAGCAGGGGATTGCTAGTTTGGGTTGCTAAATTCGCAGTCATTCTGCAATTTTGCCTGATCTTGGCCCTGATCCCTAATTCTGCGGGGATGAGTGCCTCGCGAGCTACTTTTTGAGGTGATTTTTCAAAATGCCAATGAGCGTGCGAGCGATCCGGCCAATATCTTCGTCCCACATCCCAGGAAAGAGTGGCAGGGTCAAAATGGATTGACCAATGCGCTGCGCATTTGGAGTAAGGCTAGTTTGATAGCCTAGCTTTTGATACAGGGTAAAACCAGTAATGATTGGATAGTGAACCCCAGTACCGATACCCTGTTCTTTTAACTCAGTCATGATTTGGGCACGATTAACATTTAATTGCTCAAGGGGCAGAATCACTTGAAACATATGCCAGTTGCTATTAGTGAAGTCTTCAACTGGAAGTTCTAGTTTGAGGTGATCTAAGTTGGCAGTCTTGAGTTCATTCCGAAGTACGTCAAAATATTGTCTGGCTAGGGCACTTCTGCGAGTCTGAAAGGCAGGCAATTGTTTGAGTTGATGCAGTCCAATAACCGCATTGACATCTGTGAGGTTATCTTTGCCTCCGAGCACGTCAACATCCATGCCATCCATTCCTTGGCGAGTAAGGCCTTGCAAACGAAACTTCTCGGCTAACTTAGCCTCTTCTAAATTATTTAAGACTAAGCAACCGCCTTCAACCGTGGATAAATTTTTATTCGCTTGAAAACTAAAGCTCACTAAATCCCCAATACTGCCAATCTTTTGATCTCGCCACTGCGAGCCAAATGCTTGGGCGGCATCTTCAATGACACGCAAGCCATACTCTTTGGCAAGCGCGTATAAGTGATCCATAT
>JACCDI011508072.1_pt1 | contig 12214 bp, 9 predicted proteins | sample 7442791 | NCBI WGS metagenome assembly JACCDI01 (sample SAMN15323434, study PRJNA562643) | freshwater metagenome | isolation source: river surface water | place: USA:Blue River Watershed | collected 2017-08-15
AAATGCGTTCGTATGGTCTCGAATTACTTCTCCGAAAAAACACCGGAAAACTCAACGGTTGGGTTTCGTATACTTTGTCGCGCTCAGAACAACGAACTCCGGGTCGTTTTGCCAACGAAATCGGAATCAACAATGGCGATTGGTACAAAAACGGCTACGATAAAACCCACAATTTGGCGGTAACCGCATCGTACAACTACAACAAAAAATGGTCGTTCAGTAGCAATTTTATTTTGCAAACTGGGCAACCTGTTACGTTTCCCAACGGGCAATACCAATACCAAGGCATCAATATTCCGAGTTACGGCTTGCGCAACGAAAACAATTTGCCTACCTACCACCGACTCGATGTGGCCGCCACATTAACTCCCAACAAAAACGTAAATCGCAAATGGCAAGCAGAATGGGTGTTCAGCATTTACAACCTATATTCTCGCAGAAATGCGGCTTCCATCAGTTTTTCTCAAAACGAAACTACCGGACGAAACGAAGCCACACGATTGTCAATATTCGGAATCGTTCCGGCCGTTTCCTATAATTTCAAATTCTAAAATCCAAAACCATGAAAAATATAATTTACTTATTCATTCTGATTTTCTTTGCTAGTTGCGAAGATGTTATAGATGTTGATTTAGATACTGCGCCACCCAAATTAGTAATCGATGCCAACATACTCTGGCTCAAAGGAACTCCGGGCAACGAACAACGAATCAGATTAACTACCACAACCAGTTATTACAGCGAAACCGTTCCGACTGTTTCTGGAGCTAACGTATTCATTACCAACAGCAACAATAATGTGTTCAACTTTATTGAAGTTCCCGATACGGGCGAATACGTATGCACTGATTTTGTTCCCGTAATCAATGAAACGTATACGTTGACGGTGCAACACAACGGAATCACCTACCAATCAACCGATAAACTTTTGGCTACACCTACTATCGATTCAGTGCAACAAACTACGGTAGAAGGAATTGCAGGCGATGTTATTCAGGTAAAGTTTTTCTATCAAGACAATGGTTTAGAAGACAATAACTACCTAATTATAGCCCAAAAATCGGGCGAAGTAGTTCCCGAATTGGGTGTTGTTAGCGATGAATTCTTTCAAGGCAATCAAATGTTCGGATTTTATACAGATGAAGAATTGGAAGCAGGAAACGAACTCAATTTTGGTCTACAAGCCGTTTCATTGCGCTATTTTAATTATATGACTAAACTCATCAACATCACTGCCAGCGGCGGAAATCCGTTTGCAACGCCACCAGCAACATTGCGCGGTAACATCGTCAATCAAAACAATGTTGACGATTATCCTTTGGGCTATTTTCATTTATCCGAAGTGGACACTAGACAATATACTGTGCAATAATGTGTAGCTAATCCAGCCATTCATTTCAAAAAAACACAGCTGTAAAAAGTTTTTAACGGTACAAAAAGAGCTTCCTTCGGTCGCTTTTTTATCCCAAAAAAACTAAATTTACCGCTGTGTTTTGTTTTCCATTACTATCTGGGCTAAAATCAGTAGTTTCAAATGAAATAAAGAGTAAAAATTGCTATTTTTGAAACTGTTTCAGAATATAGTGACAGAACGCAGAATTCAAAACACAGGTGTAGCAGTTCTAAAAACTTGAAATTCGAAGGTTCGCTTTGCTCACCATTTTGGAACACGGATTAAACTGATGCAACATATTTTAGCAGATTTTTTAAACTGAAAATTGACCCGATTAGTCTAAGCTGAGTAAACCTGAAACAAACAATTAAAAAAATGTCTTCCCACCACATTGTTCGTGACGACCAAGAACCTGCGCTCATCATTGCTAATGGTGCCGAATGCAGTACGGAATTACTCGGGCAACTACTCGAATGGTCGCCAATTGTAATTGTATTGGACAACGCCATCGATCGCGTATTGCAACTCGATATTAAAATTGATGTGCTTTTGGGCGACTTTGACGGTGATTTTAATCCTGAACACTATAAAGAAAAACAATTTCCACTCGAAATCGTTCACACACCCAACCAAGACAAAACCGATTTGGAAAAAGCCTTTGATTACCTTATTCAAAAAGGCCATCAAGCGGTAAATGTAGTTTGGGCAACCGGCAAACGAGCCGATCATACCATCACCAATATCACCAACATTGTAAGCTACCGCAATCAACTCAAAATTGTCCTTCTAGACGACCATTCCAAAGTATTTTTACTTCCTCGAACCTATGAAAAATGGTATACGGCCAACACGCCAATTTCATTAATTCCGGTGGGAAAAGTAAGTGGAATTACCACACAAAATTTGTTCTATTCACTTCAAAACGAAGAATTAACAATGGGTTACCGCACTGGAAGTAGCAACCACGTAACCAAAGACGGAATCGTAAAAATCCAACACACCGAAGGCGATTTGTTGTTGATGGAATGTTTTGATTAAGAGAAGTATTCATATTAAAACACATAGAAACATAGAAAAAATCATAAATTATTTCTTGATTAATATGCTATGACAACTATGGAAAGTGTAACGCCTTTACCAAGCAAACAAAATCTATGATTCTATGTGGTTAAAAAAATAATCACAATTCTAATTTGAGTAACTGATTTCTTACGATTTCATAATGTGACCAAGGAATAAAATGATCCGCATCTTTAATAGATAGTGTGTCTATTTTTTTAGCATTCACCAATTCCTTTTGCAAAAATGCCATATTCGAATACGGAACCAATCGGTCTTTGGTTCCGTGAATGATAGTTACTTCAGCCGTAATTTCATCCAAGTGAGGTTTCATATCGATTAAATCGGTTTTCAAATACCACAATTCATCATTAGAAGGTCGCAACGCACCCGGAATCAAATACCGCAACGGTTTGCTCTTTAAAATCGGTCGCCACAATTCTGGTTTCTCTGCTTTTGGATCAACCGAACCCGCCAAAATAACCAAATGGGAATACAATTTTGAATCGTCAATCGCCATCTTAACAATCAATGGTCCGCCAAGTGAATGTCCAACCAACACAATCGGTTTCTTATTGTCCAACTTCCGAACCAACTCATTAATCCATTTCGATTGCGTCGCTAAATTTTCGGGAGAACCAAAATCGCTGTACCCAAAACCGGGCCGATCTACAGCAATCATTCTGAATTTCTGTAATAGCAAACTATCGTTCAAATAGGTTTTAAAGGCATCCCAACTTCCGGGCGAACCGTGAACAAAAAATAAAGTCGGATTATTTTTATTGCCTGTTTCAATGTAATGCAGCGAATGTCCATCAAATTCAATTGATTCATCCACATAATTCACTTTTTGAGCTTCAAAAAATTCTTTAGTTTTTGCACTAGTCATGCGCATTTTCATACACGATTGGCAAACAATCACATACAAAACAAACACTAAAAACAAGGCATAACGCTTTTTGAATCGGCGTGCTACAAACATGAGCGGTTGAGTTTAAAAAGTTAAAAGTACGGCTTTTTCTGAGTATCTTTGCATAGACTTTAGTTAAAAATGAAACCAAAAAAGAATTCCGAAAAAACCAATTTACATCCTAGAAATCAGCATCGTTCACGGTACGATTTTGAAAAATTATCTACAGTTTTTCCTGAACTTCAATCGTTTGTTTTTACTAATGAACACAATATAAATACTATCGACTTCAGCAATCCTGATGCCGTAAAAGCGTTGAACAAAGCGATTTTAATTTCGGATTACGGAATTACCAATTGGGACATTCCTCAACATTATTTGTGTCCGCCTATTCCGGGAAGAGCCGATTACATTCACTATATCGCCGATTTGCTGGCCAATTCTAATAACGGAATCATTCCTACAGGAGAGAACATTTGTGGTTTGGATGTCGGAATTGGTGCCAATTGCATTTATCCCATCATTGGAAATTCGGTTTACAATTGGAGTTTTGTGGGCACAGACATCGATGAAAATGCACTACAAAATTGCAAGAAAATCATTGCTGGAAATCCGAAATTAATCGATGCAGTTAGTTTACAATTACAAACCGAACCGCGATTTATTTTCAAAAATATCATTTTGCCCGAAGACAAATTTGCATTTACGATTTGCAATCCACCCTTTCATTCGTCTCAACTCGAAGCCAACAAAGCTTCCGAAAAAAAAACCTCTAATCTCGGAACAAAAAAAGTACTTAATTTTGGTGGTCAAAATGCCGAGTTATGGTGTAATGGCGGTGAAATCGGATTCATCACTCAAATGATTTACGAGAGTGTAAAATATCCGCTGAATTGCTTTTGGTTTACCTCTTTAGTTTCCAAAAAAGACAATCTTAAAACCATTTATAGAACACTGAATAAAGTCGGCGCCATCGAAATCAAAACCATTGAAATGAACCAAGGCCAAAAAATCAGTCGTTTGGTTGCATGGACATTTTTGAGTGAACCACAACAAAAAGAATGGAAGTTTTAATTTTGAGAAAAAATCATTAAATTTGGTAAAACTTTTACCTCATGAGTACAGTTGAATTGAAAAATATTTTAATTTCTAAAATTGCTGAAATCAACGACGAAGCTTTCTTGATAGCAATAAATACAATTTTAGATAGTAAATCTGAAAGTATTGAGGACTATAATGTTGACCTAAAAAAGGCTGAAAATGACATTAATCTCGGAAGTGTTGCTACTCACAATAAAGTTTTAGAAAAAATTGCTCAATGGAAAAAGAGATAATTTGGACAGAAACTTCCCAGAATCAATTAGAAAAAATTTATTTTTATTTGCTTGAAGAAACTAAAAGCTTTGATATTGCTGACAAAGTGATCGACTCTCTAGTTTCATCCGTAGAAATTTTGAAAAATAGTTGGGAAATTTATGAAACGGATGAAATGAGGATTCCTCTCGATGAAAATTATCGTGCCTTTGAGAAATTTAATTATCGAATATCCTATAAAATTGATTCCGAAAAAATCTATATTCTAAGAATAAGACACACAAGTAGAAATCCGAAATTTTATCGATAAAAACAGTTCATAACAGTAACGATTGCAAATGAAATTCCAAGTCGTATCCGAATACCAACCTACCGGTGATCAACCTCAAGCCATTGAAAAATTAGCTACTGGCATAATCAATGGCGAAAAATACCAAACGCTACTCGGAGTTACAGGTTCGGGAAAAACGTTTACCGTTGCCAATGTCATTCAAAAGGTGGAAAAACCGACCTTAGTTTTGGCACACAACAAAACTTTGGCGGCACAATTGTACTCCGAATTCAAACAATTTTTCCCCAATAATTCAGTGCAATATTTCGTTTCTTACTACGATTATTACCAACCTGAAGCCTACATTCCGGTAACGGGAACGTACATTGAAAAGGACTTATCCATCAACGACGAATTGGAAAAACTGCGTTTGAGTACGACTTCTGCCCTACTTTCGGGTCGACGTGACGTATTGGTCGTAGCTTCGGTTTCGTGTTTGTACGGAATTGGAAATCCGGTAGAATTTCAAAAGAATGTTATTGCGATTGAAAAAGATCAAGTGATTTCACGAACCAAATTATTGCATCGATTGGTGCAAAGTTTGTACTCGAGAACTGAAGCTGAGTTCACTCCGGGAACATTTCGCATCAAAGGCGATACGGTAGAAATTTTTCCGAGTTACGCTGATGAGCCGTTTCGGGTACATTTTTTTGGAGATGAAATTGAAGAAATTGAAGCCTTTGATGCCAAGACATCGCAGGTGTTGGAAAAATACGAAAAACTCAATATTTATCCCGCGAATATGTTTGTGACTTCACCCGATGTCTTGCAAGCTGCGATTTGGGATATCCAACAGGATTTGGTGAAACAAGTGGATTATTTCAAAGAAATTGGCAAGCATTTAGAAGCCAAACGTTTGGAAGAACGCACCAATTTCGATTTGGAAATGATACGCGAACTGGGTTACTGTTCTGGAATTGAAAACTACTCACGCTATTTAGACCGACGTTTGCCAGGAACTCGACCTTTCTGCTTATTAGACTATTTTCCAGATGATTTTTTGATGGTAGTAGACGAAAGTCACGTAACCATTTCGCAAGTGCATGCTATGTACGGCGGCGATCGAAGTCGAAAGGAAAACTTAGTCGAGTTTGGTTTCCGATTACCCGCTGCGATGGACAATCGTCCGTTAAAGTTTGAGGAATTTGAATTGATGCAGAATCAAGTCATTTACGTTTCGGCGACTCCAGCCGATTATGAATTGGAGAAAAGCGAAGGAATTTATGTAGAGCAAGTCATTCGCCCAACAGGATTATTGGATCCAATTATTGAAATTCGTCCGAGTTTGAATCAGATTGATGATTTAATTGAAGAAATTCAGGTACGTTGTGAATTGGACGAACGCGTTTTGGTCACTACTTTAACCAAACGAATGGCAGAAGAATTGACTAAATACTTGACCAAAGTTTCGATTCGATGCCGTTACATTCACTCCGATGTAGACACATTGGAACGTGTTGAAATCATGCAAGATTTGCGCAAAGGTTTGTTTGATGTATTGATTGGTGTGAACTTATTACGAGAAGGCTTGGATTTACCCGAAGTGTCGCTGGTTGCGATTTTGGATGCCGATAAAGAAGGATTTTTGCGCAGTCATCGTTCGTTGACACAAACCGTAGGTCGTGCAGCTCGAAATGTCAATGGAAAAGCGATAATGTATGCGGACAAAATCACCGCTTCAATGCAAAAAACCATTGATGAAACGAATTATCGTCGCGAAAAGCAAATCGCTTACAACACCAAACACAACCTACAACCGAAAGCCTTGAATAAAAGTTTGGGTAATGCGTTAAGCGGAAATTCAGTTTCAACGCAGTATTTTGAAGACAAAATAGCCAAAGCAGCCGAACCCGAAAGTTTATACTTATCCAAACCTGAAATCGAAAAGAAAATTCGCGAAGCCCGAAAAGCCATGGAAAAAGCAGCCAAAGACTTGGATTTTATGCAAGCGGCCAAGTTACGCGATGAGATAAAAGCGTTGCAAGAGAAAATATAAAATACGACATTTTACGTATTACCTTCCTTTTTAGTTCTTCATAAATTAGCTTTTCTAAAGCTACGATTATGAAAAAACTACTTCTCTTTATAGCATTGATGTATACAATTTTACTACATTCTCAAAATGGAGCGCATACTCCAAGTGATTGGGTTCAAGATGCTTTTTTTAGTAAAGACGGAAATAAGTGTCTGACCATCTCAACCGCAGAAACTATTTTGTGGGATGTTAACACTAAAAAACCAATTTGGATTAAAAAAACTTCCGACTTTGGTGTACCGTATAAAAAGTTTTATTCGTTTTTCACGACAGCTGATCCTGATTTGAATTTTATCCTAATCAGAGATAATATGGGCGTTCGCAATTTAGTTAATTTGAATAGTTTTCAGGTTACAAGATGGAATTATGACGAATGCAAATTCACTTTCGACGGAAGAATCGCTGTAGTTGAGTATAATTTTGACAAAAAAAATGCTAATAAAGTGGCGTTAATTGATCCTAAAAATTTTCAATCCGAAATAATTTTTGAAAAAATAAATACAATGGGAGTAGTCGAATCTGGTAAGAAAATTTATGCAGTTAAAAAGAAAGGAAACGATTTGAATGATTTTGACAATGCCAGTCATTATGATGTAGAATCTAAAAAGTTTTTCGAAAAAAACTCCAATCCTGTTAATGTCTATCGTGATTTATTTTACTCCAAAAACGGATATTTTATCATCTATAATAAAAATGAAATTACGGTAAGGAAGACAGACAATTCAGAATTAAAAATAAAAACCTACTATCCCAACGAGGAAAATATCTCTTCATATGCCCAACGCCTTTTGCCGACCTACGACAATCTGGAAACCGTTAAAATGCTTGAACATAAAAAAGTTAAAGACGGTTATTATTTGAGTTTTATCAATACCTACACTATCAAAAACGGTCAAATGATAGAATCCTTCGAATTGACAAACACCAATGAAAATGCAAATGAAATAGCCAAATCAAATGAATTACAAAAGAGTAAAACTTTGGCGGAAGAAGAAAGAATTTTTAATCTTCCGGAAAACGTTTTAAAAAGACGTGCTTCCAATTTTCAGGGTTATACCTATTATAATACTAAAACTAAAGGGATTTATCATGTTGTAGAATACAAACCAATTTATGAGGGCAATTTGCTACAAATGATAGCTTTAAATGATAATCCGAAACTCAAAATGGAAGTATATGAAAAAATTGACAATCTCGAAAATACTTCGCTTTACCAAAAAATAGTCAAAACAAAATCATGCAATCATTGCAACGGTAAAGGTTATATTTCAAACTCTTACAAAAGAACGGTAGCGGATTACGAATATACCACGGGAAAAAAATTAGTAGAAACCACTACGCATACCAATTCGTGTGGTAATTGTGGTGGTTGTGGGTTAACTCCAACATTCTAATCCTAATTACTAGTTGTAACAACCAATCGGTTACAATACTCTTACTAAAGCATCTTTTTTATACCTAAAATTGTATAACTTTACTTTATCAATTTACTAGGTATGAAAAAGATTCTATTCCTGTTTGTAGTATTCCCGATAGTAACTTCGGCACAATTAGAAAATGAAACTAAACGAAAAATAGATTCATTGACTAAGGTGATTGAATCGAAGAAAAATTCGGTTGACAAAGTGGAATCTTATTCCGAATTAATCGATATTTTTTTAGATAACAATCCAGATAAAGCCAAAAAAGCTATTGACCAACTTTTACTGTTAAGCAAAAATACCACTTGTGAAAATTGCAAAACCATGGGTTATTTTTACTTAGCGCATTGGTATGACCGAAAAGGTGAGGCAAAAAAATCATTGTACTATTTTGAAGAATCTGCTCAAAATGCCCTTCTTAATGATGATTTTTTTCAATACCAAAGAGGAAAAGCTTGGAAAGTACAAGTTTATATTAATTTGAATGATCTCAAACAAGCTGAAAAAGAGTTGAATGATTATTTTAATAGAATCAAAAATCTGGATGACAAAACCGGACTTGACGAAATGTATTTTTTGTACGGTTTGATTAACTACAATAAAGGTTTTTTAAAAACCGCAATTGAGAATTACATCAAAGCAGATGAATTCATTGTAAATTCTAAGAAAGATAAGCCTTCAATGCGTATTGCGATTACCAATAACATTGCACAAGTGTACAAAGAATTAGGTAATTATTCAAAAACCACCCAATATGTTGAATCAGCCTACGAACAATCTGTAAAAGCTAAGGATACTTTCAATATTATGAACATCACTTTGCACAAAGGTGTGATAGAAACTGAGTTCAAAAACTACAAAAAAGCACTTCCCTACTTAGAAAGCAGCTTTGATTATTTTGACAAAATCAACTTTCAAATTTACAAAGGTTCCAGCGCGCTTTACTTGGGAATAGCCAACTATGAACTCAAAAACATACAAAAATCCTTATCCAATTTAGCAATCGCCGAAAAGATTTACAAAGAGATAAACGACTCAAATAGTTTAGCTCAGACTTTGTCATACAAGACATTAAATCAAATTGAACTGAATCAAATAAATGAAGCTAAAAAATCAATAGTCGAATCAAAAAGATTGATGAGTACAACTACTTCTTCACCGATTTATTTGGAAATTTTAAATACTGAAGTTTTGGTTTATGAAAAATTGGGTGATGTGTCAAAAGCTTTGTTAGCAATTAAAGAAAGAGATCTTTACAAGGAAAAATTAGATCAGAAAAAAAATGAAACCAATCTAAATGAATTAGAAACTAAATACCAAACCAAGAAAAAGGAACAAGAGCTGAAATTACTTTCCGAAAAATCCAAACTGCAAAACATCATTTATCTCAGTCTATTAGGACTTTTAATTGCACTTGGAGGATTTCTTTTTTATGGCTACCGCAACAAAATCAAAACGGCCGAAAAACTAAAAGAGTTGAACGAATTAAAATCGCGCTTTTTTGCTAATATTTCACACGAGTTTAGAACTCCATTAACACTGATTAAAAGTCCGGTGCAAAGTTTAAAAAGTGAAATTTCTGATAAAAACCAACAAACTAAACTCGATTTAATTGACAAAAACTCCAATCGCATGTTAGAGTTAGTTGATCAATTATTAGAATTATCCAAAATTGATAGTGGAAAATTACAATTGCTTTTGAAAGAAGGAAACATCAGTACTTTTTTGAATTTTATTGTTGAACCATTTGAATATCAAGCGAAAGAAAACCAACTTACTTTCAATTCATCCATCGAAAAAACGACTGAAAATCATCATTTTGACAAAGATGTTATTGAAAAAATAATAACCAATTTACTTTCCAATGCATTGAAATACACAAGTAAAAATCAGACGATTAGCTTTACTTCTTCGATAGAAAATAAACAATTAAAACTGGTCGTTTCTAATTCGGGTTCCGAACTCAAAAAAGAAGAATTACCTCAACTTTTTGAACGTTTTTATCAGAAAAATGAAGCCCAAAAAGGCGTCGGAATTGGACTGGCATTGGTAAAAGAATTGATCGATTTGTACCAAGGAAGAATCGAAACCCAACTGGAAAATGGTAGTTTAAGTTTCAGTATCGAATTACCAATGGAAACCACTATTTCCAATGCAGTTGTAGTAACCAAAGAAGAACAAAAATCCATTTCAAACGAAGAAATTTCAAGCGATAATGAACTTCCAGTGGTATTAATAGTAGACGATAATCAAGAAATTAGAACTGTTTTAAAAGATATTTTCAAAGACAATTACCAAATTCTTGAAGCTAAAGATGGTGAACAAGCATTAGAAATCGCCTTAAAAGTAGTTCCCGATTGTATTATTTCAGATGTAATGATGCCCAAATTAGACGGTTATGAATTTACAAAAGCAGTAAAAAACAACGAGTTGACTTCTTTCATTCCGGTTATTCTACTCACAGCAAAAACATCCGACGAAGCACATTTAGAAGGTTTAAAAAGTACCGCAGATGCGTATTTGACCAAACCGTTCAATAATGAAATTGTCAAACAAACCGTAGTTCAATTACTCAACGAACGCAAAAAACTACACGACCGCTATAGTCAGGAATTGGTATTGAAACCCACTGACATTGTGATTAATTCGGCCGATGAAAAATTCTTAGAAAAACTTCAAATGGTTTTGGATAAAGAATTGTCTAATGCCGATTTCTCTGCCGATGATTTTGCTTCGTTTATGGGAATGAGTCGCATGCAATTGCACCGAAAATTAAAATCACTTTTGGGAGTTTCCACCACCGAATTCCTCCGAAAAGAGCGCATAAAAATGGCAGCTCATTTACTTCAGAAAAGTGATGTTACGATTGCAGAAATTGCTTATAATGTTGGTTTTAATGATGTGTCGTACTTCATTCGTTGCTTCAAAGAAATCTACCATTGTACACCTTCTGAATACCAAGAAAAGAATTAAATTTACTTTTCAAACCCTTGATTTTAAAGGCGTGTAACCTTGTGTTACATATGTCCGATGCTCTGATACAATACTTGTATTAGTTGTGGTTTTGTATGTTCAAATTTGCAATGTACAATCAAAGCAAATGAATCATGAACTACCAAAACCTCACTTTCAAATTACTAATGTTGCTTGTCTTTTTCAGCACAAATTCACAAGCCCAACTTTTAGACAAATTGGTCAAAAAAGCTGAAAAAGCCGCTGAACGAACCGTTGAACGAAAAGTAGAAGAAAAATCGGAGAAAACTACTGAAGATGCCATGGATAAAGTTTTGAATGGTAAATCTAAAACTTCTGAAAAAAGTGGTCCAAAAGACTCCAAATCGACCAAAAAAAATAAATCCATTCAATCAGCCAAAGACTTTGTCGCGGGAACAAAAATCATAGCAACAGAAGATTTTTCTCAAGATGCTGTGGGCGATTTTCCGGTGAATTGGTCAACCAACAGTAGTGGCGAAGTGGTTTCTTTTTCGGATTCCGATGTCAAATGGTTGCAACTTTCAGATAATGGAAATTACATGCCCAATCACATCAATCGATTGCCTAACAATTTCACTTTTGAATTCGACTTGTATTCTACCGAAGGGTTTTCGTTTTACTCAACTCCTATACGCATTGGTTTTATCGAATCCAAAAAGAAAACGGATTATTTAAAATGGAGCGAATTCAAAAACGGTAATGAAGGTGTTATTGTGGGCTTACATCCACAGATTGCAGGTAATCAAAGTCGCGGTTA
>JACCDI010583784.1_pt1 | contig 12208 bp, 12 predicted proteins | sample 7442791 | NCBI WGS metagenome assembly JACCDI01 (sample SAMN15323434, study PRJNA562643) | freshwater metagenome | isolation source: river surface water | place: USA:Blue River Watershed | collected 2017-08-15
AACAAAACACACGGCAATTCATTAGCGGCCTGCCGGCTAATAATGTGCTGTTAACCGGTGCGCGCGGCACGGGTAAATCATCGTTGATCAAAGCCTGTCTGGTGCAATTTGCTGATCAAGGTTTGCGGTTGATTGAAGTCGATAAAGAACATTTGGTCGACTTACCCGATATCGTTGATTTGGTAGCTGCGCGTCCAGAACGTTTCATTATTTTTTGTGATGACTTATCGTTTGAAGAAGGCGAGAGTGGTTACAAGGCTCTAAAGGTTGCGCTCGATGGCAGTATCTCTGCGCAATCGGACAATGTGCTGATTTACGCCACCTCCAATCGGCGTCATTTGCTGCCTGAGCGCATGTCAGATAACGAAGGTTATCGTCATGTTGATGATGGCGATTTGCATCCCGGCGAAACAGTCGAAGAAAAAATTTCTTTATCTGAGCGGTTTGGTTTGTGGCTATCGTTTTATCCTTTCCGTCAGGATGATTACCTCGATATTGTGCGTCATTGGTTACATCACTTTAATGTGGCCAATTCGCAGTTTGCCGAGGCTGAGCCCGAAGCTTTGCGTTGGGCATTGCAACGCGGTTCGCGTTCGGGCCGTATTGCTTGGCAATTCGCGCGCGATTGGGCGGGTAAGCACGCGAAGTAGATGACCAGCACTCACTCAGCCTCTGATCAGGCTTCAACACATAAGCCTGCGCCCGTTGATGTCGCGGTGGGCATATTGATGAAGCCGAATGGTGAAGTGTTGTTAGCGTGCCGCCCCGAGGGCAAGCCTTACGCGGGTTATTGGGAATTCCCTGGCGGTAAAGTCGAATCAGGCGAAACGATATTCAATGCATTGAAACGCGAATTCGCCGAAGAAATTGCTGTCGACATTCAATCAGCCGAGCCGTGGTGTGGTGTTGAGCATGTTTACCCCCATGCACATGTGCGACTGCATTTTTTTATTAGCCGCGACTGGCGAGGTGAGCCGCGTGCCCTAGAGGGACAGCAACTCGCATGGCAAGGTGAAGTGGCTCTTACACCCTTACTGCCAGCCACCATACCGCTGATTGAATGGTTGGATCAACGTCGCTTTACTGATCGAACTTAGGGCTTTTAGCGAGATTTTATTTGCGCTGCGCAGGCAAAATTGCTAAAGCTAAATTCAGCTAACGTCAGTGAATGTTATCGGGGTCCAGATCAAGATCATCTGTGGGGGCAGCGCCGGGAATGATGTATTTTTCTTCTGCCCAAGCACCGAGATCAATTTGTTTGCAGCGTTCGGAGCAAAAGGGACGCCAGCGATTAGATTCTTTCCATTCAACCTTGGCCGCACAGGTCGGGCAATCAACGACAGTAACCATTGCGATGGGTCAGAAATTGCAGAGCGTTAGCTCGAAGGGGACATCGCCTTCGTAAGCTTTTGGCTTCATGTCGCCACCCTGGCTGGTGAAGCGTATCCAGAGCACGTATTTATTTGCTGAAATTTCAGGAATGGCACGCAGATCTTTATCAATGTTCACGCGCAGCAGTTGATAGGTGCGGCCTTGAAGCATTTGCTGGAAGCTGCCGGCAACTGCCACGATATTTGTGGCGCGCCCTGATTCGCGCAGTAAGCGCAAAATAATATTGATCGCTGCGAACAGTGGCTCAAGTGGTGCGAACCACTGATTGATATCCGCGCGACGCTGTTCGGTAGATTGCTGCTGCCACGCATGGTAGGAGGGTAAATCGAATTCGCAAGCGCCGCCAGGAATGATGGTGCGGCCGCGTATGCTCATCAACCATTCATTTTCGCGGATGTGTTGACCGGTTTTGCCTTGGATCGCGATTAAGGCAGCGCTGGTTCTTTCTATGTCCGACAAAATGTCGTTGAGCCGACTGCTTTCAACATTCGGATTGGACTTGAAGCCCATCAGTGTTTGCTTCTGACGTTCTAATTCTTGCAACAAATCTGACTTAAGGTCTGCCCGACCCGCAACTTCGAGCATTTCATAGATAGTCGCTAGCGCCACATGATGTTGCAGTGGATTGTCTTGCACGACAAAGAACTTGAACTTGACGTACAAGTCCTCAAGACGCAACAGCGTGCGAATACGCTCATTGAATGGGTATTCGTAGACGATCAAGGCAGCGTTCCTCGCGAGCAGTTCATAAGTGAATAATGTGATTCTGACCGAAGCGCTCCGAAAATACAAACATCCTGCTGCTTATTATTACGATTTTTGTTACTCAGGCTGCGATTGTTTTTCATTGGCCAGCCCCAGATAGCGCTGATGAAGCTGTTCAACCTCTGCGCGCAGCGCTTCCAGTGACGTTTCGTTGACCACGACATCGTTTGCTGCCGCCAGTCGTTGAGTGCGACTAACCTGAGTGGCCATGATGGCTTGCACTTGAGCGGCTGGAAGATTATTGCGGCGCATTACCCGTTCAATCTGCAGTTGTTCGCTGCAGTCGACCACCAAAATACGATCGACGCGGTCCTTCCAGCGGCCTGATTCGACCAGTAAAGGCACGACAAATATCAAATACAGGCCACTGACTTTGTTAGCTTCGGCTAATGTTTTTTGTGCAATCAAGGGGTGCAGTACCGATTCCAGCTGACGCCTTGCTGCCGGATCTGAAAACACCCGTTCTCGCATTGCAGTGCGATCTAAGGCGCCATCAGTTGTTAAATATTTACTACCAAAAAGCGACTCGATGGCGGGCATCGCATCCCCACCGGCTGTAGTGAGTGAGTGCGAAATGGCATCGGTATCAATGATGCCGGCCCCAAGCTCACCGAATAACGTCGCTACGGCAGATTTGCCGCTGCCAATACCGCCAGTCAGCCCTACGGAAAATTGTTTAAATTGTTCAGTCATCGTGGCCGTATTGTGGGGCGAACGTTCAGAACGGCGCAAGCCAACTGTTGACGATCGGTTGGCCTATCAACAGGGTGATCAAGCCCGCCATGGCTAAAAAAGGCCCGAAGGGGATAGGGCGATCACGCTGATGACGCTTAAGTGCAATCATCAATACGCCAAATGTCGCCCCAACCACCGAGGACAACAGCACAATCAGAGGCAGCATCATCCAACCCATCCAAGCACCTAAAGCGGCCAGCAGCTTAAAGTCGCCGTAGCCTATGCCTTCTTTGCCTGTCGCTGCAAGAAACATCCAATACACCAGCCATAAAAAAAGATAACCCGCTGCAGCGCCAATTACCGCGTCGCGCAGTGGCACGAAGGTGCCATCAAGGTTGATTAACAAACCCAGCCACATCAGGGGTAGTGTTAATTCATCAGGCAATAATTGCGTATCCAAATCGATAAAGCTCATGGCAATTAGCATCCACAGCAAAATCAACCCGCTAAGTCCTGCTATACCGCTTCCCAAGTGCCAAATCACCAGAGCAGACAAAGCTGCTGTTAGTAACTCAACGCTAGGGTAGCGCCACGATATGCTGGCTTTGCAATAACGGCAGCGAGCTTTGAGCCAAGCAAAGCTCAGAACAGGAAGGTTGTCTGCTAGCGATAGCTTATGAGCACACTGCGGACACGCTGATCTTGGGGTGATTAAGTTATAGCGCTCTGTATGTGTTGGAGGTTGATCGTTTTCCAGCGCTAGATAATTTTCTGACTCACGCTGCATCATGATGGGAATGCGATAAATCACCACATTCAGAAAGCTGCCTATCATCAGTCCAATAACAGACCAGCATAGTGTGGCAGTGATGTTGGCCGGAGGTGTCACCAAAAAGCTGAGAAATGATTCAATCATTATTTGTATACCCCTCGTTACACCACAGAGCCCAGCTTGAAGATGGGAAGATACATGGCGATCACCAGTCCGCCTATCAATCCGCCCAGTACGACCATGATGATAGGCTCCATTAAGGAAGAAAGTGAGGCGACTGCTACATCAACTTCATCTTCGTAAAACTCAGCCACTTTACTCAACATCTGGTCGAGTGCACCCGATTCTTCACCGATAGCCACCATTTGCGTCACCATCGATGGAAAAATCTGCGTGTTTTGCATGGCCATAGTCAGACTAGTGCCGCTTTTAACAGAGGCACTGATGCGTCGCGTTGCCTCGACATACACCACATTACCCGACGCTCCACCCACCGATTCGAGTGATTCTACCAAGGGCACTCCGGCAGAAAACATCGTTGAGAGCGTTCTCGTCCAACGTGCAATCACAGCTTTACGCACGATTTCACCAAACAGAGGTAAACGAAGAATTAGTTTGTCGGTACTGGCGCGCATCGATGCAGATCGTTTCCAGGTCCGGACTAACACCATCGAGCCTAGCGATAGGCTACCCATGATCAGATACCAATACTGTACGAAACGATCAGAGAGCCAAATAACCATTTGCGTAGGCAAGGGTAGCTCAGCACCAAAACTTTCAAATACATTTTTAAATGCTGGCACCACCCAAATCATAATCGCAGCAGTCACAATAAAAGCCACTGCTAAAATCGCTGCTGGATAAAACATTGCTGCGCGAATTTTTCCTTTGATTGCTACAGTTTTTTCTTTATAGGTAGCTAGGCGCGATAAAACTTCCTCCAAAATGCCCGCTTGTTCACCAGCTGCCACTAGATTACAAAACAGCGCATCAAAATACGCGGGATAGCGGCGCAGTGATTGCGATAAACTCGAGCCCGTTTCCACTTGTGCACGCACATCCCAAAGTAAGCGTGATACAGCTGGGTTGCCATGGCCACGTGCCACGATATCAAATGCTTGTAACAGCGGCACACCGGCTCTCAACATAGTAGCGAGTTGACGCGCAAAAATAGCGATATCTTTCTCGGTAATTTTTCGTTGTCGTAGTGAGGCTTTTTTCTTAACGCTGATATCTGTTAAGCCTTGACGGCGCAGCATTAAATTCACTCGCTCAGCACCCGTAGCGCGCATTTCACCTTGAACCATCCGACCAGCTTTATCTTTGCCTTCCCATATAAAAACTAATTCATTCGTGTTACTGGTTTGAGCGGAACTAGATGGCGTCATCAGAATCTCCCGAGTTGGTGATGCCTCTTGCAGAAAGCAAGGCGATCAATGATTAGTACAGCTGATAATTTCTTCGAGGGTGGTGTAGCCTTGCTTCACTTTTAAAAGACCGGCTTCTCTCAGCGTGCGCACTCCTTCACGTCGCGCCTGGGCTTCGATTTCTAGTGCTGTGCCATGCGCCAGAATGATGCTTTCTATCGCCTCAGTAATGGGCATTACTTGATACACACCCAGTCGACCCTTATAGCCGCTGCCACCACAAAGATCACAACCGACTGCGCGATATAAAGGCGAGCCATCGAGTTGAGATTCATGAAAACCCGCATTCAGCAGCATGTCGAGTGGAACATCGATCGGTTGTTTGCAGCTACACAAGCGACGCGCCAAACGTTGTGCGGTAATCAGATTGACTGCTGCCGCAATATTGAAAGCAGCAACACCCATATTGAGTAATCGTGTGAGCGTAGAGGGTGCATCGTTCGTGTGCAGAGTCGACAACACCATATGACCCGTTTGCGCTGCTTTGATAGCGATGTCGGCTGTTTCTAAGTCGCGAATTTCACCCACCATGATGATGTCTGGGTCTTGCCGTAAAAATGCGCGTAATGCGACTGGAAAAGTTAAACCGGCACGGTCATTGATATTGACTTGATTAACACCGGGAAGATTAATTTCAGCCGGATCTTCAGCAGTCGCTATGTTGATGCCTGGCTTATTTAATATGTTCAGGCAGGTATATAGCGAGACAGTTTTACCTGAACCAGTAGGACCTGTGACTAACACCATCCCGTATGGTCGTTGTATGGCTTCGAGCAGCAGATTTTTTTGATCGGGTTCATAGCCGAGAGCATCAATGCCAAGCTGCGCCTGACTACCGTCGAGTATACGCATGACAATTTTTTCACCAAACAGTGTGGGTAATGTCGATACCCGAAAATCAATACTACGTGTTCCCGATACTTGTAGCTTCATACGACCATCTTGAGGGACTCGTTTTTCTGATATGTCGAGCCGCGAAATCACTTTGATACGAGAGGCTAGTTTTTCTTTAATCGCAAGAGGAGGCTGCGCGACATCGCGTAATACGCCATCGACACGAAAGCGAATACGATAAAATTTTTCAAACGGCTCGAAATGTAAATCAGATGCCCGTACATTGATCGCGTCAGTCAAAATCTTTTGTAGAAACCGTACCACCGGTGCATCATCAATTTCGCTGGTACCAGAATCTGATTCACCGGTAGTATCGTCTTCATTAATCAGCGATACATTTTCAAAATCATCGCCAATTAAGTCAGATAAATTTTGCTCTGCACTTTGGGAAAATTGTCGTATTAATTCCATTAACTGTGGGTGGAGTACAACCACAGGCTCCACGGGTAAGCCCGTTTGAAATTTGATTTGATCAATAACTTGTTGCTGTGTTGGGTCAGCCATACCCAAAGAAATTTTGTCGCCACGACGCGATAGAACAATCACGCGTTGACTTGCCATCAGCTTTTGATCGATCAATTTTTGTGGAAGAGCCGCGATATCGACAGCAGACACATCTAGCAGCGGGTAGCCAAATGTTTTCGAACAAAATTCACCTAGCCCTTCTGGGCTGAGCGTGCCACTTTTAATCAAGGCATCAACAAAAGGGATTTTTTCTGAGGTGCTAGTTCGGTGTATCGAGTCTAGTTGTGCATCATTGAGTAAGTTAGCCTGTAACAGCACGCGGGCCAGACCCGATGAGCTTCCGACACTAGGAAATCCCGGGGGGATAATGGTTGACATAAAAACCCTATCGACAAACTATCTGAGTAACGCCCGAATCATGCGCGAGCGCGGTCGCAGATGGTCGAGGTCGGTGATGTCAGAGACTGGTTAGGGTCGAGAGTCGCAGAAGAGCGACTTAGCTGATGCGAAGCTACAACAGGCTAGTGATTCGCAATGGGAGGCGAATTCACAAAATTCTACGGTCGAAACAGCTTGACCATACGTATGGTGTGTTCTTGTACTTGCACAATTTCAATAACGATGCCGGTAATTTTTAGGCTAACACTGGCCTCAGGGATGTCCTGCAGTATTTCCAGTAGCAGACCATTCAGCGTTTTTGGTCCGTCGAGCGGTAGATCTAGACTCAGACGTTTGTTGACCTCACGTAGCGATGTAGTTCCTTCCAACAAGCACTCACCTTGTTTGTCCCAACCGAATTGATCGCCGCGAGTAGCGCCTGGCGTAGAGGTGGTGAATTCACCGACCATTTCTTCGATGATGTCGTCGAGAGTAACTAGGCCTTGTACTTCGCCGTATTCATCCACAATGATGCCTAGGCGTTCGTAATTTTCTTGAAAATACTGCAGTTGAGTAAACAGATTCGTCTCAGCGGGAATGAAATAGGGCGGCGTTAGCAATTCACGAAAATGTTCAACAGTCAGTTCATCTTCTTGATTTAGCAAAGCCATCGCTTTGCGCACATGCAGTATTCCAACGACGTGATTGATTTCACCTTCAAATACCAGCAGTTTGTTGTGATAACAGGTAGTAAGCTGATGTTTAATCTCAGCTACAGGCACAGCTAAATTTAAGGCTTCAATTTGCGCACGCGGCGTCATGACATCTTCAACCGTGACCGATTCCAGGCCAAACAAATTCAACAAAATACTTTTGTGCTTAACAGGAATGAAATTGCCACCTTCTAAAACCATGGAGCGAAGCTCTTCTGGCGACAGACGTTGATCACGCACATCCTGGCCAGTACGCAATCGCAATAGGTACAGCAAGCCACGCACAAATAAATTTACAAACCAAATAACTGGGCGCGCTAATAGTATTAACGGCTTAATGATCAGAGAAGCGGGTAGTGCGATCCGTTCGGGATACGTAGCGCCAATCACTTTAGGAGTGATCTCTGCAAATACAATCAGAAAAAATGCCACCACCGCGGTGGCGATAGTAATGACTTCTTGATTGTTACCAAACGCAGAAATAGCGATCGACGTCACTAACGCTGTGATCAATGCATTCAGCAACGTATTAGCAATCAGTATGAGCGACAGCATACGATCGGTATGATCGAGCAGCCACAGCGTCATCACGGCTAATCGCGATCCGCGGCGTGCGAGATGCTTGATGCGATGTCGATTCAGCGATAGCAGTGCCGTTTCAGAGATCGCAAAAAAAGCAGAAATAAACGTCAGTACAAGTAGGGATGACAGTTGCACCCATAAGGGCACAGTATCCATGATTCACCGTAGGAAGTTAGGCGCCATAAGGCAAGAAAATTCAACCCTCAGTATAGCGCAACACAGATCAGTTTCTGACAATGGCACGTTACTGGGGTCGCTGACACAACTTAGGTGAAATTGTTAGAATAGTTCTAACTACCAACTGATTATGGTCGTTCCACCGTTTATGCGAGTAACATTTTCGACAATTTTCTATCATGTGACCGCGATTTTTTTGCTGTTGCAAATAGCGGCGTGTGAAAAAAATCAGCCAGCAGCGTTAGATAGCGCGCCAACCACCGCAGCGGCATTGGGTAAATTAATTTTTCACGATACTTCATTGTCGGCATCAGGTGTAATGTCGTGCGCGACTTGTCACTCGCCCGCCCACGCTCACGCACAACCGAATTCGCTATCGGTGCAGTTTGGGGGTGCAACGATGGATCAGCCGGGTACGCGCGCTGTTCCATCGCTGCGCTACATGCAAAAAACTCCGCCGTTTAGTATGGATAGTGAAGGCACGCCATCAGGTGGCTTTAATCATGACGGTAGTGCAGAAACGCTTGCGATCCAAGTGGAGCGTCCTTTGTTGGCATCAAACGAAATGGCCAACGGTACGCGCACACGCGTCGTCGAAAAAATTCGGCAAGCTTCGTATGCGTCGGCGTTTAGAAAAATATATGGCGAGCACAGCCTCGATCACGTTGATACAGCATTCATGCATTTGAGTGAAGCTTTGCAGGAATATCAATTACAGGCTGAAGAATTTCATCCATTTAATGCTAAGTACGATTTTTATTTGGCAGGTAAAGCCGAACTCTCGCCCGCCGAGATGCGCGGCTTAAAGCTATTTAACGAAGAAAAGCGTGCTAACTGCGCTGCCTGTCATCCAAGTGAAAAAGGAAGCGATGGTAGTTCGCCATTGTTTACCGATTTTACGTACGACGCTTTAGGGGTTGCGCGTAACCAAGCCATTGCAGCGAATGCCGATAGTGCGCGATTTGATCTTGGTTTGTGTCAGTCGGGTCGGTTAGGTAAAGCAGCCGAGCCTACATCCTGTGGAAAATTTAAAGTCCCAACGCTACGTAATGTCGCCACGCGTCAGGTTTTTTTTCATAATGGCCAAATTAAAAATCTGCGCGATGCGGTGACTTTTTATGTCTCACGCGATACCCATCCTGAAGCGTGGTACCCAATAGCGCAAGGCAAAGTACAAAAATTCAACGATCTACCCAAATCTCATCACAAAAATGTCAATGTTCAAGAGTCGCCGTACGATCGCAAGCCTGGGCAGAAACCAGTTTTATCCGATCAAGAAATTGATGATCTCGTGGCATTTCTTCAGACACTGACCGATGGATACGACCCCAGTCAGAAATCAAAATAAAGCCTAGCGTTTGAAGCCTATCATTTGATTGCAGATCAGATGTTTACCTAAGTGGCGCAGCGAGTCGAGGTACACTAAGTCTGTAACAAACCACGAATTCACGAACTACACATCATGCCTAACTGGAGTTATCTGATAGCCCGCTTGATCAGCGCTGTGGGCTCCTGGCTTGATGCCAGCAATTTACGAAATCGGGTCTATGCGCTCGAACAGCAAAATGAGCTACTGCGTGTAGCTTTGGATGACATCGCCCGTATGGATCCCGAGGGTCGCATCGGTTGGTATGCGCAGCAGGCGATTGAGCGCGCTGATTCGCGCGAATAACGACTACTAAATCTGTTACGGCATACGATTGAGTATGCGGCAGCGCTGAATATCGCAAGCAGTCGGTAATGTTGAACGATATTCGGGATATAACTTTAGTTGACTGGGATCGCGCGCATAGCATTGCCCTCCCTTGCCATCATTGTAGTAAGACAAAACATCCACGCAGCGCCGCGAGTGCGCCAGCATCCCGTAAAAATGCCCCATCTCATGCGCTAAAACCATTTGTAAAGTTTCGAGAGCATTGTGGGTTGGGTTTCGTTGATTCAGTAAGTTAAAAGCCTGCACTCCCAATGACAATTGGTTTTGCGAGAGATTTGCAAGACCAAAATGTCCACCGCTGCCGGCCGCATCCCATTGAACAACGATGATGCCTTTGGTATTTTCAACTTTTCCTTGCCACGGTGTGACGTGCGCTGGAATGCCGCATTTAGACCATTCGGCCGAAGCACGTGCAAGAAGATTCATTACCTGATGTTCTTGAAACCAGGGTGGTGCACCGCTGTGTTTGTAAAAAAATATTAGTGAAGCGGCGCCAGCCGGGCGATCTTGCCCATCGCCCCATGTGACTAACTCAGCTTCCGTGCATTGTGTAATTTCTTGATTACGCGTATTTGCATCGGCTAATGCGATGCTGGAGATGGTAACGATCAGCAGACCGATCAGACGCTGAATGATGGCCTGTTTCATAGAGAGCTATTTAGGTGAGACCCTCGCAGTGCGAAGGGCAGGTTAACTCCAACGATACCCAAAAACCAGCGGTTATTCAGTTGGCTTCCAGCGCTGGCGTATCAGTTCCAGTAGTCGAATCTGTGGCATCTGCATGAGAACTTGCGTCTGCATGAGGAGCTTCATCAACTTTGGCATCTGCCAAGGTGGCGTCTTGCAATGACCCCAAACTGCGTCCCAACAAAGCATGCGCTGTTTTTTGGCCTAGCTCTGTCAGCGCGAGGACACCACCACCTGGGCGAATGATACCCATGCTGATGAGTTTATCTAATTGCGCGCCGTGGCGGCCAGCATCTTTCAGCACCTTTTGGCTGCTGACGAGCGTGATCATTAGATCGATGTCTTCTACGGATAGCACACGCATGATGCACCTCCTGCCTTTATCAACTTGCTACGTAATTGGTTTTTGTTCACAACAATAGACTAGCTCATTACAGCGCCATGGGTAAAGCGTGGCGGGCTTAAACAGTGAAAAGGGGCGTAGCTTGTTTGCTAATTAAATAACTTCTCTGTGTTGACCGATACGCCTCGTCTATTTTAAGCAAGGCCGGCGTTGTTTGCACTAGCGCCTACGTGGCAAAAAAATATCGCTATCTCCATTTTTTTATGTAGGTCTGGGATCGCTCGTTTCAAGCACGAACTTTCTCATGTCCACATTTTGGAGATTAGATAATGAAAAAAACTCAAGTCGCATTGGCTGCGCTGGCTCTGGTTGCTTCGACAGCAGCTTTGGCAGATGGCGTAACTGTTTACGGTAACCTCGAAGGCGGCTACGTTAAAGGCAATAACACCACTGCAGCGTTTTCTGGAGCTGGCCAATGGAATGCATCGGTTTTTGGCATGAAGGGTTCGGAAGATCTAGGTGGTGGTTTGACAGCTTCCTTTAACCTTGAAGGTGGTATCGATACCAACACTGGTGGCACTAACAACGGCGGTCCAAGCACTTTGTTTAACCGTGCTTCTTGGCTTGCAGTTGGCGGCGAAGCAGGCACCCTCAAACCCGGTAACCAATTGTCACCATGCATTCTGTCTTATGTGACAACACTTGGTTTGGCTGGTAACAACTACTTGGTTCCAGTTTGCGTAAATGCGAACGCGTGTGATGGTGACGCTACTAACGCAAGTACAGGCGGCTTCTTCATCCCTAATGCTGCTTCATATTCGATTACTGCTAACGGCATTTCAGCACAAGTACTGCACGCTACAGAAAATAGCAACGCTACAGGCAAGCTTACTGCAGGTAATTTCTCATTTAATTTAGGCTCTGCTTACGTTACTGGCGCGATGTCTAGCCGTACCGATGAATACCGTAACTATTTGTTTGGTGCTACTTTGCCAGTTGGCGAGCTGAAATTGGCTGCTAACTACATTGACCACACAGATAAATCTAGTGCAAATGCTAATAGCAGCACCATTACTGTAGGTGCTTCCTATGCACTCAGTGGCGCAACAACTGTTGGTGTGAACTACTCGACGACTAGTGTTTCTAGTTCGTCAACCGATCCAACGCTGACAAACGTATCTTTGATGCACGCTTTGTCTAAGCGTACTTCGGCCTATGCTTACT
>JACCDI012101985.1_pt1 | contig 12206 bp, 12 predicted proteins | sample 7442791 | NCBI WGS metagenome assembly JACCDI01 (sample SAMN15323434, study PRJNA562643) | freshwater metagenome | isolation source: river surface water | place: USA:Blue River Watershed | collected 2017-08-15
CATGGAACCTGCTCAGACCGTAACGAGATTCCTTTAGCAACTACCCCTTCTCCAGGAGATTTTGATGGCCAAGACCGTCGCTGACGTGATGAAGATGGTGAAAGACAACGAAGTCAAATTTGTCGACTTCCGCTTCACCGACACCCGGGGCAAAGAGCAGCACGTAACCGTGCCCGTCTCGCACTTCGACGAAGACAAGTTCACCTCCGGCCACGCCTTCGACGGCTCGTCCGTCGCCGGCTGGAAAGGCATCGAAGCCTCTGACATGCTGCTGATGCCCGATCCGGACACCGCCAACGTCGACCCGTTCTTCGAAGAGTCCACCCTGATCCTCACCTGCGACGTGCTGGAGCCGGGTGACGGCAAGGCCTACGACCGCGACCCGCGCTCGATCGCCAAGCGCGCCGAGGCCTACCTGAAGGCCTCCGGCCTGGGCGACACCGCCTTTTTCGGTCCCGAGCCCGAGTTCTTCATCTTCGACGACGTGCGCTGGGGCGCCGACATGTCCGGCTCGTTCGTGCAGATCGACGAGTACGAAGCTTCCTGGAACACCGGCAAGAAGATCGAAGGCGGCAACAAGGGCCACCGTCCGACCGTCAAGGGCGGCTACTTCCCGGTTCCCCCGGTGGACAGCACCCAGGACATGCGCGCTGAGATGTCCCTGATCCTCGAGTCCGTGGGCATCCCGGTCGAGGTGTTCCACCACGAAGTGGCGGGCGCCGGCCAGAACGAGATCGGCACCAAGTTCAACACCCTGGTGCGCCGAGCCGACTGGACCCAGCTGCAGAAGTATGTGATCCAGAACGTGGCCAACGCCTACGGCAAGACCGCCACCTTCATGCCCAAGCCCCTGGTGGGCGACAACGGCTCCGGCATGCACGTGCACCAGTCCGTGTGGAAGGACGGCAAGAACCTGTTTGCTGGTGACGGCTATGCGGGCCTGTCCGATTTCGCCCTGTACTACATCGGCGGCATCATCAAGCACGCCCGTGCCCTCAACGCCATCACCAACCCCGGCACCAACAGCTACAAGCGCCTGGTCCCCGGTTTCGAAGCGCCCGTGAAGCTGGCCTACTCGGCCCGCAACCGCTCGGCCTCCATCCGCATCCCCTACGTGGCCAACCCGAAGGGCCGCCGCATCGAGGCGCGCTTCCCGGATCCCCTGATGAACCCGTACCTGGGCTTCGCCGCCATGCTGATGGCGGGCCTGGACGGCGTGGAGAACAAGATCCACCCGGGTGAGGCAGCCACCAAGGACCTGTACCACCTGCCGCCGGAAGAAGACGCGAAGATCCCGACCGTGTGCCACAGCCTGGACCAGGCCCTGGAGCACCTGGACAAGGACCGCGCGTTCCTGACCAAGGGCGGCGTGTTCAGCGATTCGATGATCGACGCCTACATCGATCTGAAGATGCAGGAAGTCACCCGCTTCCGCATGACGACCCACCCGATCGAGTTCGACATGTACTACAGCCTCTGATCGCCCCGGCGACCCAGGCAACCCGAGAAAGGGGCGGCGCGAGCCGCCCTTTTTTCTTGTCCGCGGGATTTGGCGATCGAGGCCATTTGGGTGATACTGAATACCTAAGAGTTCTTTCTGCCATGTCCCCTCAACGCCCCCGCCCCGCCATCGTCCGTTCCTTCGCGCCCGTGCTCCTGGCCGTCGCCGTGTGGCCGCTGGCGGTGCATGCGCAGTCCCCGCAGGGGCCGGCCAGTTCGCCCTCCAGCCGCATCTACCGCTGCGGCAATGCCTACACGAACGATGTCGCCGAGGCCCAGGCCCGCGGCTGCCGCCTGCTCGAGGGGGGCAATGTGACCGTGGTGCAGGGCACCCGGGTGCAGGCGCCACCCCGGACGGCCCCGGGGGCGGCCGTCGTGTCCGCCGGCCCCGGTGCCTCGACCACGGTGGCCTCCGCCGGCGGCCCACGTGTCGACACCGCGGAACAGCGCGCCCGGGACGCCGATGCCCGCCAGATCCTCGAGGCCGAACTGCGCAAGGCCGAGGCCCGGCATGCCGAACTCCTCAGGGAGTACAACAACGGCGAGCCCGAGAAGCTCGGGCCTGAAACGCGCAACCACCAGAAGTACCTGGACCGGGTGGCGGAACTCAAGGCCGGCATCGCCCGCAGCGAGGCCGACATCGCGGGCATTCGCCGGGAGCTGGGTCGCATGGGCGTGCCGGCGGCGGCATCCCAGGGGGCGGCTGCGTCAAAATAGGCCGCTTGACGACCCCCGACCCCGCTCCGGCCCCCGACGCATCCTTCCTGCCCTTCGACCTCCTCGCCACCCTGGTGGCCGTCGTCGACCTGCAGGGCCATGTGCTGTTCGCCAACGCCGCCCTGGAAGACGCCCTGGGCGCTTCGCGCCGCAGCATCCATGGCACCCGGTTCGCCCAGGCCTTCACCGATCCGCGCCTGCTGCAGGGGGCCCTGGAGGGGGCGGGTCGGAACGATTTCGCGGTCCTGCGCTACGACGCGATGCTGCAGCGTGCGGTGGGCGAACCCATGCCGGTGCATGTGGTGGTCGCGCCCAGCGACCGCCCGGGCGAGGTCATCGTGGAAATGCTGCAGCAGGAGCAGCACGCCCGCCAGGAGCGCGAGGAGCGCCTGCTGGACCAGGCGCGCGCCAACAAGGAGCTGATTCGCAACCTGGCGCACGAGATCAAGAACCCGCTGGGCGGCATTCGCGGGGCGGCGCAACTCCTCGAGATGGAGATCGACTCGCGCGACCTGAAGGAATACACCCAGGTCATCATCCATGAGGCCGACCGCCTGCAGACCCTGGTGGATCGGCTGCTGGCGCCACACCGCCGCCCGCATGTGGTGGGCGATGTGAACATCCATGAAGTGTGCGAGCGCGTGCGCGCGCTGATCGTTTCCGAGTTCCCCCGGGGCCTCAAGGTGGTGCGTGACTACGACACCTCGCTGCCCGAGTTCCGGGGCGACCGCGAGCAGTTGATCCAGGCGGTCCTGAACATCGCCCACAACGCCTGCCAGGCCCTGTCCGAGCGCATCGCCGCCGGCGACGCGGAGCTGGTGCTTCGCACGCGCATCGCCCGGCAGGTCACTTTCGGGAAGCAGCGCTATCGACTGGCACTGGAATTGCATGTCATCGACAACGGACCGGGCGTGCCCCCGGCTCTCATGGATCGCATCTTCTATCCCCTGGTATCGGGGCGCGAGGGCGGTTCGGGGCTGGGGCTCACGCTGGCGCAGACCTTCGTCCAGCAGCATCATGGACTGATCGAATGCGACAGCGTGCCGGGACGGACGGATTTCAAGATCCTGATTCCATTGCCCTGACGCTGATTCCAAGAAACCCGAGGTAGGACGTTCCCATGAAGCCGATCTGGATCGTTGACGATGACCAATCCATCCGCTTCGTGCTGGAGAAGGCCCTCATGCGGGAAGACCTGCCTACCCGCAGCTTCACCAGCCCGCGGGAGGTGCTGCAGGCACTGGAAGCCGCCAACGACGAGGACGGCCCGCAGATCCTCGTGAGCGACATCCGCATGCCGGGTGGCTCGGGGCTCGACCTGCTGGCCCGGGTGAAGGAGCTGCATCCGGGTCTGCCGGTCATCATCATGACCGCCTTCTCCGACCTGGACAGCGCGGTCTCCGCCTTCCAGGGCGGTGCGTTCGAATACCTGCCGAAGCCCTTCGATCTGCCCAAGGCGATCGAGTTGATCCGCCGCGCGGTGGAGGAGAGCCAGCGCGAGCAGGTGGCCGAGGACCGCATCGTGGCCACGCCCGAGATGCTGGGGCAGGCTCCGGCGATGCAGGACGTGTTCCGCGCGATCGGCCGCCTGTCCCAGAGCAACGTCACGGTGATGATCACCGGCGAGTCGGGCACCGGCAAGGAGCTGGTGGCGCGTGCGCTGCACCGCCACTCGCCGCGCGGCGAGTTGGGCAACAACGGCCCCTTCGTCGCGATCAACACCGCCGCCATCCCCAAGGACCTGCTCGAGTCCGAGCTGTTCGGCCACGAGCGTGGCGCCTTCACCGGCGCCCAGACCATGCGCCGCGGCCGCTTCGAGCAGGCCGAGGGCGGCACGCTGTTCCTCGACGAGATCGGCGACATGCCCTTCGACCTGCAGACCCGCCTGCTGCGCGTGCTGTCGGACGGGCATTTCTACCGCGTGGGCGGCCACAGTGCGGTCAAGGCGAATGTGCGCGTCATCGCGGCCACGCACCAGGACCTGGAGCAACGGGTCAAGGACGGGGCGTTTCGCGAGGACCTCTTCCACCGGCTCAACGTGATCCGGCTGCGCCTGCCGGCCCTGCGGGAACGCCGCGAGGACGTGCCGATGCTGGCGCGCCACTTCCTGCAGCAGTCGGCCCGCCAGCTCGGTGTCGAGCCCAAGCGCATCTCCGATGCCGCCCTGGCCCGCCTGACCGCCTTTCACTTCCCGGGCAACGTGCGCCAGCTGGAGAACATCTGCCACTGGCTCACGGTGATGGCGCCCGCCCAGCTGATCGAGCCCAAGGACCTGCCGCCCGAGGTGGTCGATGGCCGGCCGGAGGCCGCTGCAGGGATGGCCGTGGCGAACGGGGGCGAGGCCGCCGTGCCCGCGAGTCCCACGCCGGCGACCTTGGCCCCGCTCGCCGCCTCGAGCCTGCCGGCCTCCATGGCCGGCTCCGGGTGGGAGGCGGAACTCGAGCGGGAGGCACTGGCCCTGCTCGCCGAGGGCCGTCCCGACGTGTGGGACATGCTCACGCGGCGCTTCGAGTCCCGCCTGATCGTTGCGGCACTGTCAGCCACGCGCGGGCGCCGCATCGAGGCCGCCCAGAAACTGGGCATTGGCCGCAACACCATCACCCGCAAGATTCAGGATCTCGATCTCGAGTGAGCCAGCGGTGGCACGCATGCCCCGCTCGGCGCCGGCGGGCCGCCGCAGGCCAGCCTAGAGGTCGACCGTCACCGGCGCATGATCGCTCGGCTGCGGCCACTTGCGTGGGGCCCGGTCGATCGCGCAGGCGCACACCTGCGACTTGAGCGACTCGCTCACCAGCACATGGTCGATGCGCAGGCCGCGGTTCTTCTGAAACCCCAGCATCCGGTAGTCCCACCAGCTGAAGCTCCTTTCAGGCTGCTCGAAAAGGCGGTAGGCGTCGGTCAGGCCCAGTTGCAGCAGCTCGCGGAAGTGCGCGCGTTCCTCGCTGGTGTGGTGGATGGTCTCGCGCAGCCCCTCCGGATCGTAGGAGTCGCGGTCCTCGGGGGCGATGTTGAAATCGCCCAGGAGCACCAGGCGCGGGTGGCGCGCGAGTTCGTCGGCCAGGTGCCGGCGCAGGCCGTCGAGCCAGGCCATCTTGTAGGCGAACTTGTCGCTGCCCGGCGCCTGCCCGTTGACGAAGTAGCCATTGACCAGGCGAAGGGCAGGCAGGCCGTCGGCCTCCACGGTCACGGTGAGCACCCGGGCGCTCTCGTCCGGGAACTGCGGGATGTTGCGCACGACGTCGCGTAGCGGATGGCGGCTGATCACCGCGACGCCGTTGTAGGTTTTCTGGCCGAAGGCCTCGCAATGCGGGTAGCCCGCGGCCACCAGTGCCTCGCGTGGGAACTTGTCGTCGGTCATCTTCAGCTCCTGCAGGCACAGGACATCGACCGGATTGGCGGCCAGCCAGTCCAGCACATGCTGCAGGCGGGCGGTGAGGGAGTTGACGTTCCAGGTGGTGATCTTCATCGCATGACCCCGGGTGGGGGAGGGGTTTGGACGCGCCGGCACCGGCGCATCAGGGTTGGGCGCGCCCCCGAGGGGGCATCAGGGAAGTTCCGGGTTGGTGCGCGGGGGGTGTGGCGCTACAACGCACACGTTCCGCGCAGTCCCATTCCGGCACGCCGGACGCATCCTAACGGAGGCCATCATGCAACACGTCCCCGAGTCCCCGCGCCGCCGCCAGCTGCTGGCTGGCAGCGCCGCCGCCCTGGCCGCAGCCGGCCTGGTGCCCCGCATCGCGGGCGCCCAATCGGCTGCACCTGCCGCCCCCGCCGCGTCCGGTGCGGCGCGCCCGCTGCCCGCGTATGTGGCCTGGAAGAAGGCGCCGGCCCTGATCGTCCACTCGTCCACCACCATCGAGACGCGCCGCAGCGCCTTCGGCACCAGCGTCATCACACCGACCGACCAGCTGTACATCCGCAACAACCTGCCCGCGCCTGATGCGTCCATCGTGGCGGACCGCGACGCCTGGGTGCTCACCATCGAGGGCGTGCGCAACCCGCGAAGGTTCACGCTGGGCGAACTGAAGACGATGGGCCTCGAGACCATGGCCATGGTCCTGCAGTGCTCCGGCAACGGACGTGGCTTCTTCCCCAGCAAGCCCAGCGGAACCCCCTGGCAGGTGGGGGCCGCGGGCTGCGTGATGTGGTCGGGCGTGCCGGTCAAGCAGGTCGTGCAGGCCCTGGGTGGCGTGGCCGGCGGCATGCGCTTCATGACCGGCACCGGCGGGGAGAAGCTGCCGGAGGGCGTCGACCCGCGCAGCGTGATCGTGGAGCGCTCGCTGCCCCTGGCGGCGATGGAGGACGCGATGCTCGCCTGGGAATTGAACGGCGAGCCGCTGCCCCTGGCCCATGGCGGCCCGCTGCGCCTGGTGGTGCCGGGGTACACCGGCGTCAACAGCATTAAGTACGTCAAAACCCTCGCCTTCACCGAGCGCGAGACCGATGCGCGCATCATGTCGCACGGCTACCGCATCTCGCCGCCGGGCACGCAAGGCGACCCGAACCAGCCCTCGGTGCTGGAGATGAACGTCAAGTCCTGGATCAACGGGCCGTTGCCCGAAGGCGGCACCGTGAAGTCCGGCACCGTGCAGATCCACGGCGTGGCCTTCGGCGGCGCCAACGCCCTGCAGCGCGTGGAGGTGTCCACCGATGGCGGCCGGACCTGGACCGCGGCCCGACTGGTGGGACCCGACCTGGGCAAGTACGCCTGGCGCCAGTTCGTGTTCCCGGCGCGGCTCACCCCAGGCGAGTACATGCTGGCCAGTCGCGCGGTGGATGCGCGCGGCAACGTGCAGCCCGAGCAGCGGATGGAGAACGCCGCCGGCTACAACAACAACAGCTGGGCCGACCACGCGGTGCGGGTGAAAGTCGCATGAGGACCTGGGCTTCGTGGGGGCTGCTGGCGGCCCTGTCCGCCGGTCCGGCGGGCATCGCCCTGGCGCAGGACCCGGCGCAGGTCGACCAGGGCCGGCGCCTGTTCACCCAGGCCGCCCCGGCCTGCGCCGTGTGCCACACCCTCAAGGATGCCGGGGCTGAGGGCGCCGTCGGTCCCTCGCTGGACGAACTGCGGCCCGACGCGCAGCGGGTGATGACCGCGATGCGCAATGGCATCGGCCAGATGCCGTCGTACCGCACGCTGCTGACCGACGCGCAGATCCAGGCTGTGGCGGCCTACGTGGCCCAGGCGGCTGGCCGCTGATGGCCGGTGGCTGTTCGCTGACCGTAGGGCTGATGCCCTCGGTCAGAGATGCAGCATGGCCATCACCCCGATGGACACGCCGACCACCCCGGTCGCGAACATCGCCCATTCCAGCGGCTGCTTGCGTGTGAGCAGCACGATGGCCGCCAGCGCGATGGACACCTGCAGCACGGTGGTCGCCTGCGCCCAACGATGGTGCAGGTGCATCTGCTCGTCGCTCCGGGCGTCCCAGGCGCGGGCCTCAGCCTCGATCTTCTCGGCCTCCGCCTTGATGTCGTTCTTTTCCTTTTCGTAGCGGTCGACCTTGGCCTGGTAAGCCTCGCGCTTGTCGGGCGGCGCGAGGTCGCGGGAGATCTCGGCCAGGGACTGCTTCGTGCTCTTGGCCTGGAAGTAATTCCACTGGTTTGACGCCTCGGTCTTCTTGATCGCGGCGTTGTTCTTGAACAGGCCGGCGTTGGCCTGAGTGGCGCCGCCCATGTAGGCGAAGATGGCGCCCACGGTGGCGATCACCGCGGTGAAGAGGGCGATCTGGTTGGTGAGGCGGTCGCTCTTGTGGTGGCCGCCGGCCGCCTGGGTGGCGTGCTCGAGTTCGTGATCGTGCGGGCCGTGGACGTGGAAACTGCCTCCGGACATGACTGCCTCTCCTTCAGGGTGCGTGGTGTTTTTCGTAGGTGATGAAGGCATGGGCCAGGCCGTTGGCCGATACCTGTTCGGTGCGCGCCACCTCGCGCCAGTCGGCACCGAGCGTGGGGGCGAAGGCGTCGCCCTCGAAGTCCCGGTCGATCAGGGTCACCTCGGCCACCTGCGCCAGGGGCTCCGCCTGGGCGTAGAGTTCGGCGCCGCCGATCACCCAGACCCGGGGCGCCTGCGCCGCCTGTGCAAGGGCGATCGCCTCGGGCAGGCTGTGCGCGCGCTCGGCGCCCTGCGCCTGCCAGTGCGCCTGCCGGGTGACGACGATGTTGCGGCGTCCCGGCAGCGGACGGAAGCGCGGAGGCAGCGAGTCCCAGGTCTTGCGACCCATGATCACCGGGCAGCCGGTGGTGACGGCCTTGAAGTGCGCCAGGTCCTCCGGGAGGTGCCAGGGCATCTGCCCCTGCAGGCCGATGGCTCCGTTGCGCGCGCGGGCGTAGATCAGGCCCAGCTGCATCAGACCGCCACCGGCGCCTTGATCGCGGCGTGGCACTGGTAGTCGACGACCTCGAAGTCCTCGTAGGCGTACTCGAAGAGGGACGCGGGCCGGCGCTTGATGTTCAGCGTGGGATAGGGGTAGGGCGCGCGGGACAGCTGCAGCTGCACCTGCTCGAAGTGGTTGTTGTAGATGTGGCAGTCGCCGCCCGTCCAGATGAAGTCGCCCACCGCCAGGTCGCATTGCTGCGCGATCATGTGCGTGAGCAGCGCGTAGCTGGCGATGTTGAACGGCACGCCCAGGAAGATGTCCGCGCTGCGCTGGTACAGCTGGCAGGACAGCCTGCCGTCGGCGACGTAGAACTGGAAGAAAGCGTGGCAGGGGGCCAGCGCCATCTTCGGGATATCGGCCACGTTCCAGGCGCTGACGATGATGCGGCGCGAGTCGGGGTTGCTGCGCAGGGTTCTGACCACCTCGGCGATCTGGTCGACGTGGCCGCCGTCGGGGGTGGGCCAGCTGCGCCACTGCACACCGTAGACGGGGCCCAGGTCGCCGTCTTCCCGCGCCCATTCGTCCCAGATGGTGACGCCGCGCTCACGCAGCCAGTTGTTGTTGCTGGAGCCCTGGAGGAACCACAGCAGCTCGATGATGATCGACTTGAGGTGCACCTTCTTGGTGGTGACCAGCGGGAAGCCCTCGTTGAGGTCGAAACGCATCTGGTGCCCGAAGACGCTGCGGGTGCCGGTGCCGGTCCGGTCGGTCTTGGCGGCGCCATGCTCGAAGACATGGCGCATGAAATCTTCGTACTGCGAGCGGACGGGGCGGGGCGGCATCGAGGACTGCGTCATGGGCTGCAATTATGGGGGGAGGATCCGCCCCGGATTCATCAGGCCCCGGGGGTCCAGCGCCTGCTTGATGGCGCGCATCAGGCCCAGGGCCACGGGCGACTTGTAGGCGGGCAGGGTGTCGGCCTTCAGGCTGCCGATGCCGTGCTCCGCGGAGATGGAACCGCCAAAGCGCGCCACCTGTTGGTACACCAGCGTGTTGATCCGCGCTTCCTGCTCGCGCAGGAAGGCCGCCGGGTCACCGCCCTCGGGGGCCTGCACGTTGTAGTGGAGGTTGCCGTCGCCCAGGTGGCCGAAGTTGACCAGCCGAACGCCCTCGATCGCCTGGGCCAGCAGCGCGTCGGTCTCGGCGCAGAAGGCGGGGATGCGCGAGATCGGCACCGAGATGTCGTGCTTGATGTTCAGGCCCTCCTGGGCCTGCGCCAGCGGGATGCCTTCGCGCACATGCCACAGCGCGTGCGCCTGGGCCACGCTGGCGGCGACCACCGCGTCGATGGCGCAGCCGTCTTCCAGCGCCGCCGCCAGCAGGGCCTCGAGGCGGGCACGGGCATGCGCCTCGGACTCGGTGTCTTCCAGCTCCAGCAGCACGCCGAAGCCGGTGGCGGGCTGCGTGCCGTCGATGAATGGCACCCGCAGCTGCGGCAGGTGCCGCGTCACCAGGGACAGCGCGAAGTGGCCCATGACCTCGAAGCCGGTGAGGCCGGCGCCCAGCCGGCCTCGGGCCAGCGTGAGCAGGCGCACCGCGCTGTCCATCGAGGGCGCGACGGCCCAGGCGGTGAGGGTGGTGGCGGGCTGGGGGAACAGCTTGAGCGTCGCCGCGGTGATGACCCCCAGCGTGCCCTCGCTGCCCACGAACAGGTCGCGCAGGTCGTAGCCGGTGTTGTCCTTGCGCAGGCCCGACAGCCCGTCCCAGACCTCGCCGGCGGAGGTCACCACCTCCAGGCCCAGGCACAGGTCGCGCGCGTTGCCGTACCGCAGCACCTGGGTGCCCCCGGCGTTGGTGGCCAGGTTGCCGCCGATGGTGCAGCTGCCCTCGGCGGCCAGGCTCAGGGGAAACAGCAGGCCGGCCTCCCGCGCTGCATCCTGCAACGCCTCCAGGATGCAGCCGGCCTCGACGGTGACCGTGAGGTTGTCGGCGTCGATCGCGCGGATGCGGTTCATGCGGCCCAGGCTCAGGACCACCTGCTTGCCCGTGCCGTCGGGAATGCCGCCCACCACCAGGCCGGTGTTGCCCCCCTGCGGCACGAGCGCGGTACCGACCCGGGCGCAGGCGCGCACCACGGCCGCCACTTCCGCGGTGCTGCCGGGACGCACGACGGCCAGGGCCCGGCCCCGGACCCGCTTGCGCCAGTCCTGTTCCCAGGCGGAGAGGTCGCCGTCGTGCAGGACATGGGCCGCGCCGACGATGGCGGCGAGCTCGGCCCGCAGCGAGGCGGCGGAGGTCATGGGGCCTTGACCGCGCCCGACAGCCGCAGCCGCACATGCATTGCGCAGGCCGCGAACAGCAGCAGGCAGAGCACGACCTCGATGCCGGCCAGCCACGAGGCTGGCGCCGGGTCGCTCCACGCGCGCACCACGCCCTCGGTGAAGTAGACCCACACCAGCAGGCTCAGCCAGCGATACGTGTACATGCGCCGGCGCAGCAGGCCGGCCAGGGGAATGCACAGGGGCAGCACCTTCAGGGCCACCCAGCTGCCGCCCGGGCGCAGCGGCGCGAGCCACAGCTCCCAGGCCAGGCCCAGGACGATGAGGCCGAGCAGGCTGGCCACCGCCACCCGCTGCGTGAGGGCCACCGCGGGTGGCATCGTGACGGGCGTCGCAGTGGACGGGGCGGGAGCGGGGGAGGAGGGCGTCTCGGGGGCTTGCATGGGCGATGGCATCATAGCGGCCGATGAATGACCGGACGGCCTCCGCGACCCTGGGCACCCTGGCCCGATTCCCCTGGCGGACAGCCCTGCGGTCCCTGCGGGATCGGTGGGTCGGCGACCGCCTGGGCGTGGCTGCCGGCAGCCTCACCTTCACCACCACCATCGCGCTGGTGCCGTTCTTCACCGTGGTGCTGGCCCTGTTCACGGCCTTCCCGGTGTTCGGCAAGCTGCAGGGCGCGGTGCAGGCCTGGCTGGTGCAGAGCCTGGTGCCCGAGGCGATCTCGCGGCAGGTGCTGGGGGCGCTGACCCAGTTCGCCCTGAAGGCCAGCCGCCTGGGAACGGTGGGCCTGGCGGTACTGCTGATCACGGCCCTGTCACTGGTCCTCAACATCGACCGAACGCTCAATGCCATCTGGCGCGTGCGCCAGCCCCGGCCGCTGGGGCAGCGCGTGCTGGTGTACTGGGCGGTCCTCACGCTGGGGCCGCTGTTGCTGGCGGGTTCCCTGAGCCTCAGCTCCTACCTGGTGTCGGCGTCACGCGGCCTGGTGTCCGCCCTGCCCGGTGGCCTGGTGTTCCTGCTCGACGTGGGGGAGTTCCTGCTCCTCACCGCCTTCCTCGCCGCCCTGTACCGCTATGTTCCCAACACGCCCGTGAAGCGGTCGCACGCCTGGGCGGGCGCCTTGCTGGCCACCGTGGGCATCGACATCGCACGGCGCCTGCTGGCGGCCTACCTGGGTGCGGTGCCTACGTATTCGGCGGTGTACGGCGCCTTCGCCACCGTCCCCATCCTGCTGGTGTGGATCTATGTCGGCTGGATGGTGATCCTGCTGGGTGCGGTGCTGGCAGCCCACCTGCCGCGCCTGCTGGCCGGTCCCGTGCGCGCGCCGGAGGGGCCGGGCTGGCGCTTCCAGATGGCGCTCGAGGCCTTGCGCGGCCTGGCGCAGGCCCGC
>JACCDI011707943.1_pt1 | contig 12201 bp, 9 predicted proteins | sample 7442791 | NCBI WGS metagenome assembly JACCDI01 (sample SAMN15323434, study PRJNA562643) | freshwater metagenome | isolation source: river surface water | place: USA:Blue River Watershed | collected 2017-08-15
ATCCAATACTTAGCAGACGAAATGCGTATCGAAGATTTAATCGAAGAAGAAGATGTGGTGATTACCATTTCTCATTTAGGTTATATCAAGCGTACTTCTGCAACAGAATACCGACAACAAAAACGTGGAGGCCGCGGTGCCATTGGTTCTAAGACAAGAGAAGAAGATTATGTAGAGCATTTATTTATTGCTTCTACACATGACACCATGTTGTTCTTTACAGAAAAAGGAAGATGTTTCTGGATGCGCGTGTATGAAATTCCAGAAGGAGAAAAAACAAGTAAGGGTAGAGCGATCCAAAACTTAATTCAACTTCCTCCAGACGATAAAGTAAAAGCAATTATCGAAGTGCGTAATTTGGCAGATAAGGATTATGTAAATAACCACTATATCATTTTATGTACTAAGAAAGGAATCATCAAGAAAACATGTTTAGAAGAATTTAGTCGTCCAAGAGTGAATGGTGTGAACGCCATCACCATCAACGAAGGCGATGAATTATTAGCAGCACGTTTAACAGATGGTAACAACGAAGTGATGATGGCTGTAAAGTCTGGTCGTGCAATTCGATTCCCTGAAGAAAAAGTAAGACCAACTGGTCGTGGTGCGATTGGTGTTGCTGGTATCGAAGTAGACGATGAAACAGACGAAGTGGTTGGTTTGGTTTGTGTAAGCAGAGAAGATAAAGACCGTACTATATTAGTGGTAAGTCAACAAGGTTATGGTAAGCGTACACCAATTGATGATTACCGTATCACCAACCGTGGTGGTAAAGGTGTGAAAACAATTAATGTCACAGAAAAAACTGGTAGCCTAGTGGGTATTATGGATGTTTTGGAAAAAGAAGACCTTATCATCACATGTAAATCTGGTGTAACCATTAGAACTAGCATTGCTGACATTAGAGAAGCGGGTAGAGCGACTCAGGGTGTTAAATTGATTCGTTTAGACGAAAGCGATGAGATTGCTGCTACTTCTAAGATCGAAGAACAAGATGTACCAGAAGAAGGGGAAGCTGCTCAAGTAGAAGGTGAGGCTGTTGCAACTACTTCAGATTCAACCGATTCTACTGAACCAGCAATTGACGACACATTGAATAACGAAGGCGATGATACGCCAGAAGCATAAATTTTATAACTTTAGTACTTTAAAATAATCATTATGAAAAAATGGATTGGTGCAATGTTCTTAGTGACATTAATGCAAACAGCTTTCGCTCAAGACTTTAAAAAAGTAGAGACGAGCTTATTATTAAACAATTTTGAACAAGCAAAAACTGAATACGAAAAAGTATTGACTAAAAAGCCTACACTTGAGTCAACTGCAGAAGGATATTACTGGAAATCAAAAATTTATGCTGGTTTGGCAAAGGATCCTGCTGCTAAATACCCAGATGCTGCAGAAAAATTAAACAATAGTTTAGATGCATATATCAAGGCAGATCCTGAATTTGCATTGGCAGTTAAAAATGGTCAAGAACCTTTTTTTGAAGTGTATTTAAGAAGTTTTAAAGAGGGAGTGGCATCTTTTGGTGAGAAAAAATGGAAAGAAGCTGCGGCAAATTTTGATAGAGGTGTGATCTTAAGTGATATCATCTTCACAAAAGGTTGGTCTAGTAATAAGCAACCATTTGATACGACTACATTGATGTATGCTGGTTATTCTAATCAAAATGCAGGTAATGTAGAAAATACGATGAAGCATTATACAAGAATGATTGATGCAAATATTACACAAGATGTATTAGACGTATATAAGTATGTTTTAATACAATATATAGAGCAAAAGAATAAAGCACAATTTGACAAGTACTACACGGTTGCTGAAAAGAATTATCCGAATGAAAAATGGTTCGAATTTAGAGCCGATTTTATTGATAAGAATATGACAGCAGAAGAGAAGATAGCAAATTTTGATGCACAATCAGCTGCTAATAACCTGTCTGAAGTAGAATGCCAAATGTACGGTGATATGTTCATGTCTGCTAGAAACGAGGAAAATTTACCAGAAGCAAAGGCCAATTTTTATTTAGATAAAGCAGCGGATGCATACATGAAGGCCTATAATATGAATAAGCAAAATTTTGCAGCAGCTTTTAACGTAGGAATTAGTTATTATAATCAGTATACAGGCTTAGACGACCAATTTGGTAATAATGTAAGAGCTTTACAGCAGTTAAATACCAACAAACCAGTTGCGCCTAAGGATCCAAAGAAGAAATTGGCATTCGAAGCGAAGTTCAAGGCACAACAAGATTCAATCAAAAAATTGAACCTTGCTTTAGATGCACCAATGAAGGCAAAAGTGGATCAAGCCATTGAGTGGATCGAAAATGCATTCAATATCATTAAGGATAAAGAGACTTTATCTAGAAGCGAAAAAAACGTAGCAGCTAGGTCGGTCGATTTCTTAGCAACTTTGTATTCAGCTAAAAGAGATAAGAACAGAGCGAACCAAAAATTATATGATGAGTTAGACGCTAAGTTTAATAAATACGATCAACTACATGATAAATACCAATAGTATTTTCAGTTATAGTTGAACTGTTCAAAATAGTAAAAGCCTTCCCAAAATTGGGAGGGCTTTTTTATGCATTGAATGAATCCAATCCAAGACATCGGTTATTGAAATTTCGCATCCATGTACCAATCCTATAAGCTATATATTAGGGTATTCTTTAAATATCCTATTTAACATAAAGATTAGTTATAGGATTAGCTATTTCCTATGTTTTGCGTGGTTGGCTAAAAACTAACTAGGTTAGTGGCTTAGGGTTTTTAGCCAACCACGCAAAACGTATTATTAGATTATAGCGATTACTATAACTCAACATTATGTTACTTGCAGTGGTTCTGTGGTTTGCGTTTTGTAATTTATTAACAACAAAATGCAAACAGATGGCAGATCAAAAAGGCGATACCGAAATACCGTTTTCGGTTAAAGGGTTTAAACTTTGGATAGAACGTTACCCTTATTGGGCTATTGGCTCAATGGTAGTAGGCTATATATTGTCTAAGGTATTAACTTATCTAGGAGTTTGGTAATAAGGGCTGTTACAATAGACATAATTAATGCAAATAGTATTGGGTTTCTTTTAACCCAATTCTTTTTATTAATTTCAATAATTGCTTTTTTAGCGTCGATATCAAGTTGTTTTTCTTCTTTTGCTTGATTTCTTTGTTTGCGAACTTCATCCCAATATTCTTTATTGTATTCTTCCATATTTTCTTATTTTTTATCAATCTACATATTAGGTAGATAAGAGCATCGCCTTTTTGATGGGCGGCATTTAACATAATGTTAATTATAAGCATTTAATCTAGTTGAATTCAGGTTTAAGTTAGGTTGAAATAACAACAGGACTATTTGATAGATTCAAAATAGGTTGTATTTTGTAGGATAAACATTTACCTATGGCCAATCATCCTACAAGGAGAAAATTTGTACAAGACGCAGGTTTAGCATCCATTGCTTTAAGCCTAAGTCCACAGTTGATCAAAGCGCAATCTAGTGCCAAAAAAGACATCCTAAAATTAGCAGTCATTGGTACAGGTTATCGTGGTCAAAACCATATTGAATTGTTGGCTCAAAGACCAGATGTGGTGGTTGTTGCTTTTGCAGACCCCGACGAAAAGATGTTGGCAGATGCCCAAAATATCCTCAAAAAAGCAGGCAGACCAGCTGCTATTGAATACAAAAACGGCAAGGAAGACTATAAAAACCTACTTAAAAGGTCAGATATTGACGCGGTAATTATTGCCACACCTTGGGAATGGCATATCCCTCAGGCTTTAGAAGCCATCAAAAACGGGATCATTCCAGGGGTTGAAGTATGTGGTGCCATCAATATTAAGGAATGTTGGGATATCGTGAATGCGAGTGAAAAATACAATATACCAGTTATGTGCCTGGAGAATGTGTGTTATAGACGCGATATTTTGGCGGTCTATAATATGGTACGCAAAGGGATGTTTGGGGAATTACTGCATTTACAAGGAGGATATGAGCACGATTTAAGGGGTGTTAAGTTCAATGATGGTGTAACAGCGTATAATTCTGGGGCTGAATTTGGTGAAAAAGGCTTTAGTGAAGCCAAATGGAGAACCAATCACTCCTTATATAGGAACGGAGAATTGTATCCTACTCATGGACTTGGGCCAGCAGCAATGATGTTGGATATCAATAGAGGGAATAAATTAACCAGGCTTTCTTCGGTTGCTACCAAGGCAAGAGGTTTACATAAATATATAGTTAACCATCCACAAGGTGGTGAAAATCATCCCAATGCGAAATTAAACTTCAAATTAGGAGACATAGTTACTACTAGTATACAAACGCAAAATGGAGAGACCATATTGTTGACCCATGATACCAATTCGCCACGACCTTATAATTTAGGGTTCCGGGTACAAGGTACCCAAGGCCTGTGGCAGGATTTTCATGCAGGTCAATTTACGGCGGGACATATCTATATAGAAGGCATTTCTCCAAAAGCCCATCAATGGGAAAAGCCAGAAGCCTACTTAAAGCAACACGACCATCCTTTATGGAAGCGTTTTGAGTTGGATGCTACAGGAGCTGGACATGGCGGTATGGACTTTTTTGTAATCAATGCCTTCTTAGAATGCATTAAAAGAGCGGTGCCCTTCCCTATGGATGTGTATGATTTAGCGACCTGGTATGCGATTACACCATTGTCTGAAAAGTCAATTGCGGAGCATGGACAAGTACAGGACATTCCAGATTTTACAAGAGGTAAATGGCAAAACAGAAAGCCTGATTTTGCAATGGATGATCAATATTAGATTTATTCCTTGTCAATTCATGTAATGTAATTCCTTAATAAAGAAATTATAAATTGAAATATAAATTTAGGTAAAATAGTATAAAATATTGATTAATAATACTTTATACTATTTTATATCTTATTTAATTTTAAATTAAATGATTGAATTCGGACAATAATTGTATTTGATTCCTTGTTCTATCTAGGTTCTGAGAAGGTCTTGTGGTGTGGTAGTATTGATCAAGATTTAGGTAATCCGTAAGGAAACGAATCGCTTGCATATAGATCATGAACTGGCCTGAAAAGCTAAAATGGTCTTTTTCAAAATTGGTCAATTGTGCTTCCATCGCTCCTAAATAGCCTTTTTGAATCGCTGACCATCTTTCAGGAATGACTTTGATTAAATCAAGATCTTGACATTCTTCGTTCACTGGACAGAGATAGGTTCGGCACATATCTCCCACATCGCTGATAAAGTATCCGGGCATGGTCGTGTCTAAATCAATTACGCAAATTGCCTCGGTTTCATTTTTAAACAGCACATTGCTGATTTTAGTGTCATGGTGTGTGACCCTTAAATGGGATGCTTTATTTTGTGCAAAATGAAGCCATTTGTCCAAATAGGATTTATGGGATTTTAAAAAAAGCAACTCTTCATGGACTTCTTGAATCCGGGAACTGTCTCCATGGATCTGGGCTTGTTCAAATTGATGCCATCTTAAAGCCAGGTCGTGGAATTGTGGGATGGTTTCCTTTAACTGCCCTATTTGAAATCCTGCCAAACTTGCTGTAAACGCTCCAAATTGGTTGGCTGCGGATTCGGCTTGTTGGGCATTCTCTAATACATCAAATGCCTTTGCGTCTATTTTCTTGAAAGCCCGATAATATTTCCCCTCCCATGGGATCAAGGTCTCCCCTGTTTTTGTGGGCACTAAATGGGTAAACAATATGTTAGGGTTGTTTGCCTGGAGATAGTTGCCAATGGCTTTTATATTGTGGTCTATGGCTGCAGGATTTTTGAATACTTGGGTGTTGATATTTTGTAAAATATAATCGCCTTCTTGGGTTTGCACTTCAAAAGTTTGGTTAATTAAACCCTGATTTAATGGAGTAGCAATCGCATCCTCCCATCCAAATTGTTCAAATAATACTTGCATCATAATCTGTATAAATGTACAAAATTAGGTCCTTACTAGCTATCTTTAAGAGCTGATTATTAATAGCGATTATCAATATGGACAGAAGAAAATTCATCAATTTAAGTGGATTAGGCATTTCAAGTTTTACCCTCCCTAATTTTATTCCTTCGCTCACAGGTTCAAAAAGTATAAATAAAATACAACCCATAGTCGCTTCTACTTGGGATGCTGGTATGCGTGCTAATGTTGCTGCTTGGACTGTTTTGAAAAATGGAGGAACTGCTTTAGATGCAGTGGAACAAGGTGTGATGGTGACAGAGTCTGAAGTCAATTGTTGTGTTGGTTTAGATGCCAACCCGGATAGAGATGGTATTGTGACCTTGGATGCTTCTATTATGGATCATGATTTTAATTGTGGTTCAGTTGCATTTTTGGAAAGAATTAAACATCCCATTTCTGTAGCTAGGAAAGTGATGGAAAAATCGCCGCATGTGTTTCTAGTGGGTGCAGGTGCGCAAGCATTTGCATTGGCGAATGGATTTACACTTGAATCAGGTGCATTGTCAGAACAAGCAAAAAAGAACTATAAAGAATGGTTGAAAACTTCTAAGTACAAACCAATTGTCAATGTAGAGAAAAATCAATCAGTCGCTTATTTGGATCCTGCATTTAATGCACCAAAAAAATTAACCGATGGCAATTGGAACCATGATACCATCGGTATGATCGCCATGGATCAGTTTGGAAATTTAAGTGGAAGTTGTACCACCAGTGGCGCTGGTTTTAAAATGCGTGGACGTGTGGGAGACTCTCCTATTATTGGAGCTGGATTGTATGTAGACAACGAAGTGGGCGCTGTGGTTGCAACAGGACAAGGTGAGGATGTGATTCGTGTGGCAGGTGCGAGTGCTGTAGTGGAATGGATGCGTCAAGGAAAGAGTCCAGATGAAGCTTGTAGATTAGTTGTTGAGAAAGTGAATCAAATCAAAAAAGAAAAAGCCAAAGAGATACAAGTATGTTTTGTGGCAATCAATAAACAAGGACAAGTGGGTGCCTATTCCTTACAAAAAGGATTTAATTATTCTGTTCATAACATGGAAGGAAATACGTTGAACGACGCATCCTATTTGTTTTAAACTATTATCCAATTTTATTTCAATTACCCTAGATTTTATCTTTTAATCCTATCAGAATTATACATCCCTTATGTCAAAAACGGTCCTCGAAATTGCAGCATTTAGTATTGAAGCAGCTTTACGTGCATTCGCTGCAGGTGCAGATAGAATTGAATTTTGTGAAAATCCAATGGAAGGTGGAACCACTCCTTCTTATGGTAGTTTATTGCTTTTGTCTCAATTAACAAAACAACCCATCTTCCCTATCATTCGACCAAGGGGCGGAGATTTTTTATATACAGACAGAGAATTTCAAGTCATCCAAAACGACCTAATGGCATGTAAGCAATTGGGTTTTAAAGGGGCTGTAATTGGTTTATTAAATGCAGATGGTACAATCGACACTAAGCGAACCGCTTCATTGGTGCAAGCTGCTGGAAACATGGAAATAAGTTTTCATAGAGCTTTTGATCGTTGTATAGATCCTTTTACAGCATTAGAGCAATTGATTGATATTGGTTGTACAAGAGTATTAACTAGTGGACAGGTTCCGAATGTAGGCAATGCCATTCCAATGATTCAAAAATTGGTGGAGCAAGCACAGGATCGAATCATTATTTTACCTGGTAGTGGTGTGCGTGCAGATAATATTGCAACCATTGTTACGCAAACAGGCGCTAAAGAAATGCATAGTTCTGCAAGAAAAGCAATGCCTTCTAAAATGGCATTCAATCAACCTAGCATGCAAGAAAATATGCAGTATTTTGATGTAGATACCGAAGAAATTCATGCGATGATTGCCGCGTTAAATAATTAAACTACTAATAAAGCATTCTCACACGAATGGTCTCTTTGACTTCTTTTAATAAAGTCATGGCTTGCTTGGATAATTTACTATCTACATCCAATACCACATAACCAATCTCGTCATTCGTTTTCAAATATTGACCAACAATATTGATCTTGTTTTTTGACAATAAAGTATTGATGGCACCCAATACACCAGGTACGTTTTTATGCATATGTAAAATACGGTGTGCGCCGTCTACTGGAGGTAAACTTAAAGATGGGATGGTATGAGATCCATTGGAAACGCCTCTTTCCAGGTATTGGTATAATTTAATGCTTACATCTTCTCCAATATTTTCTTGTGCCTCTTCTGTTGATCCGCCTATATGTGGTGTCAATAATACATTGGATAAACCTTGAAGCGGCGTACTAAATGCATCTCCATTTTTTTCTGGTTCAATTGGGAATACATCTATCGCTGCACCCGAAATATGCTTGTCTTGAATGGCTTGTGCTAAAGCATCAAGATCTACCACTTCTCCCCTTGCATAATTGACTAAAATAGATCCCGCTTTAAATTGTTTGATCACCGTTTTGTTAATCAAGTTTTTAGTTTGACTGGTTTCAGGTACATGCAATGAAATAATATCTGAACTACTTACAATTTCTTTAATGGATTTTTTTGCTTGTGCATTACCCAATGGTAATTTTGTTTCTACATCAAAAAATTGAACACGCATCCCCATGGCTTCGGCCATCACACTTAACTGTGTACCAATATTGCCATAACCAATAATACCCATGGTTTTTCCTCTTAATTCAAAACTTCCTTTGGCATCTTTATTCCAAATACCCTGATGTGCTGCATTGTTTTTATCTAAAATTCTTCGAATCAATAAAATGGATGCGCCAATGACTAATTCAGCCACACTTCTTGTATTACTATAAGGTGCATTGAAAACGGCGATTCCTTTTTGTTTACAAGCTTTTAAATCTACCTGATTCACACCAATACAAAAACAACCAATGGCTTGTAATTTTTTGGCACTGTCTAACACTTTTTTAGAAATAAATGTTTTGGATCGGATGCCTAAAATATGCACGTCTTTGATGACTTTAATTAATTCCTCTTCGCTTAAAGCGCCCGCTATTTTCTTGACATCGGTATAACCTTGTTGTTTAAAATATTGTACCGCTTTATCACTAATGTTTTCTAAAAACAGGACTTTAATTTTATCTTTGGGGTAACTGGTTAGGTCAATTTTGCTCATAGGTCAAAGTTAATTTAAAATAGGTTGTTTTTGGCTTCATTCACAATAATTTATAACTAGCTATCGTTATATAAACATACCCTATAAATACTAACAGATGATTGTTCGATTTTTTTTATTGTGTAGCATCTTTTTGCTGAATGCTTCTTGTGGATCAAGTCAAGGTCCTAATTATACAGAATCGGCTAATAACTTTACTTATAATAAATTAACTGCTGAAGCAAAGGAGAAATACGCAGAAGCAATCAAGTTAAAATACCAGTCCATATTAGGGAATAAAAATTTTAGTGGTCAAATTTTAGTGGCAAAAAATGGAGAGATCTTATTTGAAGATTACAAAGGCTTTGCCAACTATAAATCCAAAGATTCTTTGGTGCCAGAAACCCCGATTCATCTAGCTTCTGTGTCCAAAACCTTTACTGGTATGGCTGCTTTACAGTTATGGGAAAAAGATAAATTAGACTTAAAAGCGACTGTAGATCAATATTTACCGGGGTTTCCATATAAAGCAGTAACCATAGAATTGTTATTATCCCATCGAAGTGGCTTGCCTGATTATGCCTATTTTTTAGAGTCTAGACAATATAAGTCGGTAAGGTATAAGACCAAAAGAGGCCGTTGGGCTAAGAAGTTGGTGCTAGTAAAAAATGATGCGCCTTTTAGACCAGGACAATATACCAATCAGGATGTCTTGGATTATATGATTCAAAAGAAACCAGCAATTGCAGCCAATCCCGATCGCGTTTTCAGGTATTGTAATACCAATTATGTATTGTTGGCCTTGATCATTGAAAAAATTACAGGCAAGGACTTCCCTACTTATATGCATGAAACCATTTTCAAGCCTTTAAAAATGGAACATAGTTTTGTGATGAGTCAGCAAAACATGGATAAATACCTTCCCTCTTATACACCACAAATGGTGCCTTTTCAATTGGACAAATACGATATGATTTACGGGGATAAGAACATCTATAGTACCGCTAGAGACCTATATTTATGGGATAAAGCCTTGACCGAAGGTCGTTTTTTACAACCTACTACCTTAGAAATGGCTTATGAGCCAAAGAGTCCTACTAATAAATATTGGCACAATTATGGCCTTGGATGGCGTGTTTTAGCTAAGCCAAATGAAGAAAAACTCATCTACCACAACGGTTGGTGGCATGGAAACAATACCGTATTCACACGTTTGGTGGGTGAAACGGCTACCATCATCATTTTGGGTAATAAATACAATCGTGCCATCTATAAAGGAAAAGAGATTGCAGCTGTATTTACAGGAAAAGAGGATACATCGGCACTTGTGGAGTAAATTCACTCATTTTACTGCTATTTTATCGTATTTTTTGGAGTTTACCCCCTATTTTTGCAGACCTTAATCGTAATTTAAATTACTTATTTATTGCTTATGAAAGATTTGTTATTTTATGCCGTTCCGGCAATGGGTATTGTAGGTTTATTGTATACTTTGTTGAAATTCAGCTGGGTATCTAACCAACCTGCTGGAAATGAAAGAATGAAAGAAATCAGCACTTACATTGCTGAAGGTGCCATGGCGTTTTTAAAAGCGGAATGGAAGATCTTAGGATATTTCGTTGTCATTGTTGCTTTATTATTAGGCTTCATGGCGACTAAAAACGAAGATAGCCATTGGACAATCGCTTTAGCTTTTGTAATTGGTGCTGTATTCAGTGCTACTGCAGGTTATATCGGTATGAAAGTTGCTACTAAAGCGAATGTAAGAACTGCGGAAGCTGCAAAAACTAGTTTATCAAAAGCATTGAACGTGTCATTCACAGGTGGATCTGTAATGGGCTTAGGTGTTTCTGGTTTAGCTGTTTTAGGCTTAGGTGGTTTGTATTTAATATTGAAAGATTATTTCTATGTATCTGGCGATCCAAAAGAGATGCTAAGAACAATCGAAGTTTTAACTGGATTCTCTTTAGGTGCTGAGTCTATCGCCTTATTTGCGCGTGTAGGTGGTGGTATCTATACTAAAGCTGCAGACGTTGGTGCGGACTTAGTAGGTAAAGTAGAAGCAGGTATCCCTGAAGATGATCCTCGTAACCCTGCAACGATTGCAGACAATGTGGGTGATAATGTAGGTGATGTAGCTGGTATGGGTGCCGATTTATTCGGTTCTTATGTAGCTACAGTATTGGCAACGATGGTACTTGGTCAAGAAGTGACTGGTCCAAATGGTGCTGTATTAGTGGATCAATTTGGTGGGTTGTCTCCTATCTTATTACCAATGATGATTGCTGGTGTAGGTATTTTATTATCTATCATCGGAACCTTCTTTGTAAAAATTAGCGAAAAAGCACCTTTAACTACAGCTGTAGTTCAAAAGGCTTTGAATATGGGTAACTATGGTTCTATGATCTTAACAGCGATTGTTTGTTATTTCTTAGTAAACAATATCTTACCTGAAACAATGACATTACGTGGATTAGAATTCACTAGAAATGGTGTAATTGGAGCGATTGCAGTTGGTTTAATTGTGGGTACTTTAATGAGTATCATTACTGAATATTATACTGCAATGGGCAAGCGTCCAGTAATGAGTATTATCAAACAATCTAGCACTGGTCATGCAACAAATATTATCGGTGGTTTAGCAATTGGTATGGAATCAACCTTCTTACCAATTTTAGTATTGGCTGGTGGTATTTATGGTTCTTATGCTTGTGCAGGATTATATGGTGTGGCGATTGCTGCAGCAGGTATGATGGCTACAACTGCAATGCAGTTAGCGATTGATGCATTTGGTCCAATTGCGGATAACGCAGGTGGTATTGCTGAAATGAGTGAATTGCCCGCTGAAGTGCGTGAGAAAACAGATATTTTAGATGCAGTAGGTAATACAACTGCTGCAAGTGGTAAAGGTTTCGCCATTGCTTCTGCAGCATTAACAGCTTTGGCTTTGTTTGCCGCTTTCGTAGGTGTTGCAATGCCAGACAATCAACATATTGATATTTATAAAGCGGATGTTTTAGCTGCTTTATTTGTAGGTGGTATGATTCCTTTCATCTTCTCTTCATTAGCAATTCGTGCGGTGGGTGAAGCTGCAATGGCCATGGTGGAAGAAGTTCGTCGTC
>JACCDI010733486.1_pt1 | contig 12198 bp, 10 predicted proteins | sample 7442791 | NCBI WGS metagenome assembly JACCDI01 (sample SAMN15323434, study PRJNA562643) | freshwater metagenome | isolation source: river surface water | place: USA:Blue River Watershed | collected 2017-08-15
ATTGTCGAATATTTCTGGAATTGTGACTGGTAGTCGTATTTTGAAAATTGACAGTCAATTGATTGAACGTAAAATAGAGTCGGTTTTAAAATATGTCTCTGCAAGAAATGATTTAGTGCGAAAGAGATTCGCTACAAATTATTTAGTTTCAGGTCCATTAAATAGTTATTGTAAGCTAGACTTAATAACTCCCAAAGGAGAATTGAAAACCATTAATGCTATAAGAAATATGGATTTGTACTCAGGATTTTTATGGAGTCCTGAGTATGTAATTGGTTCTAAATCTTTGCGTGCATCGAAATTATTGCGGATTTGTTCGGACGTGAATTATGTGAATTTTGCCAATATTGGCGTGAACGACCTTTCTTCATTGTCTGCTATTTTTCAGGAGAATAAATCTGTCATTTTAGATTTGAGGAATACCCCACTTTGTGATGCTGTTGACATCCATCGTGCACTTTTCAAAGATCCTATACAATATGTTAAATACTACTTGCCAAATGTGCGATTTCCTGGGCTTTTTGTAGGACTGAATCAATACACAGGTAGCAATGAGTCAAATTTTCAATTTACTGGTAAAGTCATCATATTGGTAAATGAATATACCCAATCGATGACAGAGGATTTGGTATTAGCATTGAAAGCTCAATATCCTCAGTCAATGATAATTGGTCAACATACTGCCGGTGCAAATGGAAATATCAATGTCTTTAAATTTTTCAAGGACGTGGCATATGGTTTCACAGGATTGTCTACTTTTGATATTAATAATCGATCTTTGTTTCTGAATGGAATAACAGTTGATTCAGTAGTAACACAATCATTAAGTTCTTTTTTGAGGGACAAAGACGACGTGGTGGAAACAGCTTTGCACTTGTTGAATTGCAACTTAAGTACTTCAATTGTTTCTAAGGGACATCAATTGATTTCGATTAATCCCAACCCAGTCACAGATATGCTTCAAATTAATGGTTGTGGAAATTGCAATTATTCAGTAATCGACCATTTAGGCCGACAATTAATTTCGAACCAAAGTTCAGTAGAAACGGGAATTTTGAAACTAAAATCTGGCGTTTACTATTTAGATTGCTACCACAATAATAGAATTATACAAAGAATTAAATTTGTAAAGATGTAATTTGGAGTAGGAGCTACGCAAACGAGAATTGGAATTAAAGCACCTGGAGAAAGATGCTATTTCCAGGCAGCAACAAATCGAAGAACGCAAAATCAACCATGGTTTAAAAGTATGGATAGAAAAAGAACGAGCAATCATTTCCGAATTTGACTATGAGGAAATTGAAATGGATCTTGCTACATTCAAACGCAACCACAAGGCATTAATCAAACTTTGGGAACAAGTTGAAGCGCACATGACGGTTTATGCTATCGATATTGAATCACACTTGGGACATTATTACTTAAAGTCCCTCGTTGAAATGCTCAATGAGATATTAGAAAGTGCTCTTGAAGACCAAGATGAGGATTCGGACATCATCATTACCTACGAATACGATGATGATTCCATAGAATTCCTAGAAAGTCTCGAAAATTCCGCTTTTTTCAGTTGATTTTACCACATAAATCCCATGGAATTACAAAAGTTCCGTGGGATTCCTATATTATTCCCCAAAATAAATATTTTTCAATTACTCTGATGCGATAGCAAGCACTACTAAGCCAGCTAAAATTCCTAATGCAGTATTTTCTTGTTGTTTTTTTCGTTGGGCTTCTGCAATTTGAGCTGCAATAACTCGTTCTTTATTCATTTTCTTTTGAGCAATTATTCTATCACGAAAACTTAAAAGATCTTTTTTAATTTCTATTATTGCTGCATCGATATTGCTTGGGTCTAGCTGAATGTAATCTTTCCCGTAATTGAATCCTTTAATTTGATTTTCAAAGCCCAGTTGAACTACCTGAATAAATGGTTTTTTTAGGCTTTTTATATAGCCTATTTCTTGTTGAACAAAGTGTGAATTGTATCCCTTTTCAGTAAGAAGAACCAAAACAATATCTGACTGTCTAATCATTGTTTCAATTTTTTCTGTTATGGTTGAATCTACAGAACGGGTATGTTCTGCAATGAAAAAATTTAAACCATATGGTTTTAAGGTAGTACTGATATTTTCTATGATAGATTTATCAGCAATTGCATGGCTTAAAAAAATATTCATAATTATAGGGCTATTCGATTATCATATAAATAAGTTTGGAAACCAATAAATGTGTTTCTAATAGTATTGATGTCGCCAAGTTCTTTTTTTGCGTCAGCTATGGCGTGATATTTCAAAATCAACAGGTCGCTAATTTTAGTGTCATCCAATTCTTCAACGCCTTGTTTCACATACTGGCTCAAAACGAAGCTCAAAAACTCTTGCTGTTTTGGGTCGTAGTTGTCCAAATGTATTTTTGCTTTGTCTGCTCGTGTTGCTCTTTCTAAAATGTCTGAATGAAAAGCTATGTAAGCCAAAACATCATACAAGTCGCTGTTTTCAGCGTTTAGTATTTTCTGAAACTCTGTCAACTGTTGTTTGGCAAAACCTTTTTCAGTCAATTCTTCCAATAGTTTTTTTCTTGTGTCGGGCTTGCTCCAAATGTTTCTTAATTCATCTTCACTTTTGAAAAGTTCGGGTAATGCACCAAAAAGAGAACGTAAAAATTCTTCTGCTGAAATTGGTCTGCCGTCTGGACTATAAAATGAAGTGCTAATCATGTGCTGAAACTGTCGTACTTTGCCGTCTGCCAATTTCACTTTTACCATTCGTCTTGGTGGGTTGTCGCAACGGCACATTACATATCCGCATACTTCACAAGCGGGTTCAGGTTCTCTTACACAAATGCAGGGTCTTTGTCCACAAACTGCACAAGGTTGTGGCTGTGGTCTTGGTGTCGGTGTTTCAGGTTCTTCGGGTTCTCCGTCCCATTCGGGGTCGCTAAAATGGTGATGTGCTTTTACAAAGTCGTAAATCGTGAAATAATCTTTGCCGTCAAACAAACGTGTTCCTCGACCAATAATTTGCTTAAACTCAATCATGGAGTTTACAGGACGAAGCAAAACAATGTTTCTTACTTCAGGAGCATCAACACCAGTGCTTAACTTTTGTGAAGTAGTCAGAATGGTTGGAATGCTTTTCTCGTTGTCCTGAAAATCTCTTAAATGTTGTTCGCCTATTTTTCCGTCATGTGCAGTAACACGGTGGCAGTAGTTCGGATTTTTAGAATCTGCATATTGATTGATTAAATCACGAATTGCCAAAGCATGTAATTGAGTAGCACAGAAAACCAAAGTCTTTTCGCTTTGATTTATCAAGCTCATAAAAATCTTTACCCGATATTCTTCTCGTTCCTTAATCTCAATGATGCGGTTCATTTCCGCTTCGGTGTATCGCTTGCCTTCTTCAATTTCTCCTTCTAAAACCGTATCGTCCGAAGTGAATAAATACTCGTCAATAGTTGTGTCAATTTGCTTGACCTTGAAAGGCGTTAAGAAACCGTCATTGATTCCTTCTTTAAGCGAATACACATAAACTGGCTCACCAAAATAATTGTAGGTATCTGCATTGATGGTTCGTTTTGGTGTAGCGGTCAAACCCAATTGAACGGCTGGACTGAAATATTCCATAATGGCTCGCCAACTGCTTTCGTCATTGGCTCCACCACGGTGACACTCGTCAATAATGATAAAATCAAAAAAGTCTTTCGGATATTCTCCAAAGTAGGGCGTATCATTTGGCCCACTCATAAAAGTTTGGAAAATGGTAAAAAACACACTCCCGTTTTTCGGAACTCTACCTTTTTTCTTGATGTCGCTCGGATTGATACGAACCAAAGCATCTTCTTCAAAAACTGAAAAAGCGTTAAATGCTTGGTCAGCTAAAATATTTCTGTCGGCTAAGAATAAAATTCTTGGGCTTCGTTGTCCGTCTTTGTTGATGTTCCATTTTGCCTGAAACAGTTTCCATGAAATTTGAAAAGCTATTGCCGTTTTTCCTGTTCCTGTGGCAAGTGTTAATAGAATACGTTGTTGGTCGTTGGCAACGGCTTCTAATACTTTGGTAATGGCGTTCTCCTGATAGTAGCGTGGTTGCCATGTTCCGCCACGGTCTTCAAATGGAACTGAAAGCAATTTGTCACGCCAAACGGCTGAAAGTGGTTGCAATTGGTTTTGTGCACCAAAAGTCATTTCCCACAATTCGTCTGGAGTAGGGTAGGAAGTTACATCACCTTCCTGACCTGCTTCCATGTCTATGCGGTAAATCTGTAAACCATTTGTGCTGTATGTAAACCGAACCTGCAATTTACCTGCATAATCTTTGGCTTGTCCAACGCCTTCGGTATAGTATTTATCTCTTGCTTTGGCTTCAATTACTGCAAGATTTCTGTTTTTGTATTGCAATACATAATCTGCTTTGTCCGGCTTGCTACGCTGACCATGCCCGATTAAACGACCTTTGTTGATGGGAAACTCCATGCGAATGCGACTGCCTTCCACAATGCCCCAACCTGCTGCTTTTAATGCAGGGTCAATATATTCTGCTCTTGTTTCGGTTTCGTTCATTTCTTAGGCTTTATCTTCTTTACTGCTTTATCTGTAAGGTAGTATCTACCTGTTTTTGCAGCACCTCTAAATTCTATCAGACTTATTTCTCGAAGCACTTGTAAATATCGCTTAACCGTTGCATTTGATTTTCCCGTTGCATCCATGATGTCCTTTATACTTGCACCTTCTTTTAATTGTATAATTGTATTTACAGCATCAATTAGAGCATCGTTTACAGTATCACTTACAGCATCAATAAGCCCCTTTTTTACAGCATCATTTACAGCATCATTTACAGCATCATTTACAGCATCATTTACAGCATCATGTTTTGCTGTTACAGTAACTCCAGGAAACACAACTGTTGTATAACCTGCATTTGTATTCCATTTAGGACTAGCATATCCTTTACTTTCACAATCCTCTATCATTAGAACAGTTCCTCTACCAATCTTTTCAATCATTTGACGTAAGAAGCAAATGTGTGCTATGTCGGGATTTCGAGGTACAGATAAGTGACTTTTGGCTAAATCATTGGGAGAATATCCTCCATACAAAGCCCCAGAATTAATAATTTCTAAATGGGTAGGATAAAACGCAACATGAACTGTACCAGAAACGCTTGTAAAATCTCTGTGAATTAATGCATTCATAAGACCTTCTCTCAAAGCAAACTTTGGATAGGTAACATCTTCACGCAACCATTTTTTCTCTGTGAATTTACTTTTTGTGGCAATATTTACTTCAAAAAATTGGAGTATATCTTCTATGTTCCTAAAAAGACTCCCTTCAAATACTTTATCGTAACTGTAACTATCCGATGTCTTACTATCGTTGAAAACGGTCAAACGAACCCTACTTTGCGGTAAGAACTTTGTCGGTTCTTTTGCAAATAATACAACAGCTGCATTAGTTAAATGACCGTCTCTGTATAGACTATAATAAGTCAAAAAATCTTCTATTTCCTTTTCGCTGAAAAGTTTCCCCCGACCATACTTGGTAAGGTCTTGAATAGTCTTGCGAATCCCCAATTCATCCAAATCGTCTATTTCAACTCCCAAAGCAGGTTGACGCTCCCAATGCAATTCTGTTTTTTGCCGTTCCAAGATGAGTTTTGAAATTTCATCAGGTGATGCGGGTACTGTTCGACTACCTCGTCTGTAAAAAATCTTTCCATTATTAAGTATATAAGGCGGCTTAGAGCCATTCCAAACCTTTACGGATAGTATTTTCTTTAGCCCAATTTGCTCTATGGAAACAGTAACAGGAGCTTCGGGAATAATAGATTGAAACAGATATTGCTTTAATTCTGCTTCGTATTTTTCGGCTTGGTCAATTCCGATGATTTTACCATCGTCCTTTACGCCAATCAGAACCATGCCTCCTTCTGCGTTGAGAAAAGCACATAATGTTTTTGCAATATCTTCTTTACGAACAACTTCTTTAAATTCAAGCTGTCCGCTTTCTCCCTGTTTTATCAGGTTCTTTATCAGTTGTTCGTTGTTCATGGTTGTATTGCTTTAAGTCGTGCTAATTCGTCTAAATCAGCCTTCAACCGGTTAATATCTTCAAATTCTGTTTGTATAAACTTCATTTCATCACCATCGAAATGACCAAATTCATGTGCCCATCTTCGTTGTTCCATGGGCTTGCCATCTTGAATGGCCTCATTATACATATCAATAATGCGGGCATCTTCAAATACAGGAGTTTTCTTAAACTTAAAATCAGGATTTCTCACACGTCCCTTAATATCAGTGTACATGTATTGAGCTAATAATTCTCTGGCATAGCGAACTGAGAAATGGCTTAAGAATCCTCTTGGTTTATCTTGTTCTATAGCTCTGGCAAACTCTTGGTGAGTAATACCAGAACCGTACCTAGGCAAAATAATTCCTAAAAAGAAGTGGCATTCATCTACAGCTCTTAAGCAAGCTTCAGTATTGGAAACACCCGGAGCAACATAAACGGATCCAATATGGCTATTGAGCACTTTGTATTCGTATTCGGCAGACTTATAACTTTCTATTGTAGCACAAAGTACCCGCAGGTCTTTTTCAAAACCATATACCGTAGATGATACCATTATTTTAATTACTTCTCTTGGCATATTTCTGCTCTTGTTTCGGTTTCGTTCATTCTATGAAATTAGCCACATTACTAAATCTGTTATCTCTAAATGGTCATGTGGCAAAATCACATTCAAATCTTCTGTTTCCAAACGTGCATTGAAATTTGCCCAACCTGTTTCATTTTTTGAAATGCCACCTAAATGGTCTTCAATAGTTCCCTTAGTCCAAACGTAAATTCCAACGGCTTGCATTTTTGCTTTTAATGATGTAAGATTTGCCTGAATTGCCGCTTCTCTTGCCAAAAGTCTGAAAGCGTCTGCTGCTGACATTGAACTGTTTGTTGGCCAACCTGCATTTAATGTGATTGAATGGGTTGGTGCAATTGAAGCCAAATGAGCCTGAATAGCTGCAACATCAGTATCATCTGCTGTAAGGAAACCATCCCTTTCTCCGTGTTTTAAAGCAAAATCCAAATCAACAATTGCTTTGGTCGGAATGTCCATTGTATTCAAAACTAGCATTGCTTTTCTTGTATTGCCTGAACCACCCATAGATACTAAGGCAGTTTTATGAAGCCCGATTGTTCTTGATGTTACCTTCTGAATGATGTTTGGTAATAATCGGTTTTCAGTTGTGCCTTCTGCTAAAATCACTCTTTCTGAAAAAAGAATATTGGATGAATGGCTTAATGAAAAAATGAGTTCTAATTGACTTGGTGCTGTGGTGGCAACTGTTGGTATTGCAGTTCTAAGTGAATTACGTTTGTGTGTTCCTTGTGTGTCGTTTTTTCTAATCAACAAAGTATTTCCAACATCCTTTGATGTAATCATAAAAGGCGAATGAGTTGAAAATATTACTTGATACCCTTGTGTTGAAAGTGTTTTGAGTGCATCACGCAAAACTTCAATTGCTTGCGGATGCAGATATAATTCAGGTTCGTCAATTAGCAGAATTGTATTTGAAGCCTGCTCACCTGAATCTCTTTTGGTGTCTGCTAAATGGCGAACTAAAGCCATTTGAATGGAACGTTGTGCACCGTGTCCAAGTGCTGAAACATCTCTGCCAGAAGGATTGAGATTTTCAAAAACCTTTATCGTTCCTTTCGAAAATACTTCTTTCAATTCGGGAGTAGGAACATGAACTTTGATATTTACGCCAGGGAAAAATGATTCTACTTTCCCATTAACAGCCGCATCAAAAGCATTTAATTCCGCAGCCCTTGAAGTTCCGTCAGCATCTAAAAGGTCTTTAATCCCATCCAATGCAGTTTGAACTTGTGTGCTGTAACTCGTTTGGATAGGCCCAATTATTTCAGCCAAAAGTTTTCCGATGGTTGTGGTGTTCTTGCTTTTGCTTACGTCTTCTTCTGCGTTTTCCATAGCACCAATATGAATCGGCTCGGGGAAAAGTGCTTGAATAGCTTGGTCAAGTCCTGTCGGGTTGGCTCGCCATTCATTAGCTGTTCCAATATTTGCAGGGTCTTTCACTAAAAGCTTGATTTGTGCAACTGCAACGTTCGGCTGTGGCTGAATTCTTTTTATTGATAGAGTTTCACCATCTAAAAAAGGTTGTATAGCCGTTTGTTGATTATCAGGTAACTGGTCTAAAATTGCTTTGGTTATACCACTAATTACGCCTTCAATTTCTACTGGTTGAGTTGGGTCATAAAATGAACTGTCAGCCAGTGCAGTTCTTCTCAATAGCCACTTTATAGCTTCAAGCATATTTGATTTGCCTGCATTGTTGTAGCCAACAAGTGGGGTAAAAGCGGACAATTCAAAAGTTTCATTTCTGATTGATTTGAAATTTCTAATTGTTATTTCAGAAAGTATATGTGTCATAATTCTGCTTCTATTAATTCGTTTTCAAAGGCTCTTTTGATTATTCCTTGTTGTAAATCATTCACCAACGCAATTTTATTCCTATAAAGCATTTCAAGCTTTTTCGTTTCTTCTGTAAGAACCTTGAATTTGTTTATATACTCCTTTTGGTCATCAATTGATTTTGGATATTTGATTTTTATTGCTCTGATTAAAGGCATATTCAAACCACGTCTATCATTTCCACTGTCTCCTGTAATTTTTCGGATTTCAATATATCGGGCTTTAAGATTAAAATAAATGAACTCTGAAAGAATTGTATTAATGTCCTTGGGGTAAATTGAGACTAAAGATTGGTTACAAGTTGCTTCAACTCGCAACATTGCAACAGTCCCCCTAGTTTTACCTTGTCCGTTTAGAGCAATTAAAACCGAATTTGCTGGTAAGTATCTTGCATTAGAATTTTCGTAACCCAATTGAGTTATTCTTCCTTCACAATCGAATATTTCTTCATTATTTATATCACCAGATACTAGCCATTTTATTTCACCATTTTCGTAATAATCCTTATTGCTGCTGCTTGGTGTGCCGCCAGTCATTAAATTGCATAACTCACCGATGGTTTTTTCTTCCCAGTTATTGTTGGCGTTTGAAGATAGCCCCTGAAGTTCACTAAATAGCAAATCTCTAGCATTAGCAAGATTCAAGCTGATATTTATTTCTGCCTTTTTTAACTTTTCCAAATTCAATTGAATCTCATTTGCTACTCTAATCTGCTCTTCTATTGAAGGCTTAATTAATGGGCAAGCCAGAATATCGTCTTTGCGTAGGTTTGTTTGATTTTCTCCGTTGTTGAAAGCCAAAAAATGTTCGTGTCGGTTGAGTTGGTAATACAGATACTTGGTGTCAAACTCTTTGCTCCGTATGCAGCAAATACGCTGGTTCAAAGAATAGGTGTCGTCTTTGTCAACGATAAAACACTTGGCTAATGCTTTTCCATTTGGAACATCACTCATTACCATTACGATGTCACCTTTGTATAAAGGAAACATTTGCTCATTAGTTCTTTTGAATGATTTGCTTTCAGATGAAATGAATTTTGAATTGACAACAATGTATTTTCCATTTTCGTCAATGCTCTTTTCATGGGCTTTCCCATTGAAAAACTCACACGATTTACCTAAAGTGGTTAATTCAACTTGGCTCATGAAAACATTTCTTTTATACCGTTCAAAATTTCGCTTGTTTCCTCGTCCAATGCTTCCATTTCAGCCAATATCTCATCCATGGAACGAAAAGTTTGTTCCACTTTACCGTTCGGGTTTTTCACACTCAAATCGTAATTGCTGGTATTGATACTTGAAACATCAACCGTCCAAGAGTTGTCAGAATCAGCCAACGTTTTTTGGAGTTGCTTAAATGCTGAAAGGTCATCATCATTCAACGGAGAAGTTTTGCCTAAACTTCTGCCCGGCACACATTGGTAATACCAAATCTTTTCGGTTGGCTCGCCTTTGGTGAAGAACAACACAACCGTTTTTACACCTGCACCTAAAAATGTCCCTGCTGGCATATCCAAAATGGTGTGCAGGTTGCAACTTTCCAATAAATGTTTTCGCAACGAAACCGAAGCATTGTCGGCATTGCTCAAAAACGTGTTTTTGATTACAATACCCGCTCGTCCCCCTGCTTTCAAACTTTTGATAAAATGCTGTAAGAATAAAGAAGCCGTTTCACTAGTTTTAATGTCGAAGTTTTGTTGCACTTCTTTACGTTCCTTTCCGCCAAAAGGTGGATTGGCAAGAATTACATGGTAACGGTCTTTTTCCTGAATATCACGGATATTTTCAGTCAGTGTATTGGTGTGAATGATATTTGGAGCTTCAATGCCGTGCAAAATCATGTTCATTACACCAATGATATACGCCAAGTTCTTTTTCTCTTTACCGTAAAGTGTGTTTTCTTGAAGTGTTTTAAGATTGGTGGTTGATTTCTCCATGCGGTCATACATGTATGCGTATGCTTCGCACAAGAAGCCCGCACTTCCGCAAGCTGCGTCATAAATCTTTTCACCAACTTGTGGATTCAGCACTTCAATAATGGCACGAATTAAAGGACGTGGCGTATAATACTGTCCGCCATTGCGACCAGCATTGCCCATGTTTTTGATTTTTGTTTCATACAAGTGGCTGAGTTCGTGCTTGTCTTTGGAACTGCCGAAAGGCAGTTCATCAGTCATTTCAATAATTTCACGAAGATTATAGCCACTTTTGATTTTGTTGTTCAGTTCGCTAAAAATCTCACCGATTTTATATTCAATTGATTTCGGGTTGTCAATGGCTTTTTGTTTGAAACCTGCCAAATAAGGGAACAACTTATAATCAACAAACTGAACCAAGTCTGGACCAGTCATGGCTTTATGGTGGTCAAGTTTTCCGTCGGCTGTTTTAGGCATAGCCCAATTTGGCCAACGGAATTGCTCTTCCAGAATATAATTGTATTCTTTTCCTTCCAAAGCGGCTTCGTCTGCTTTTTCACTTTCCAATTGGTCAAGGTAACGCAAGAACAAAACCCAAGAAGTTTGTTCAATGTAGTCCAGTTCGCTGTCTGCACCTGCGTCTTTGTAAAGGATATCGTCAATATTTTTAAAGGTTTGTTCAAACATATTTTTTAAATTTTTCTCAGGAGAGTTCGATTTTCCCTCTCCGTGTTAATCGTTTTATACTGCTTTCAATCCAATTGATTTTGCTACTGTTTTTATCGTTTCCTTAGCCACTTTCTCGTTGTCTACCACATCAAATACGCGGTCTGCCAACCAATAGGTAAGCAGCTCTTCTTCGTTCACCTGTAGGAGTTTGGCCAGTTTGGGTATCCACTCTCTCTTCGCCCGGCGATCGCCTCTTTCAATATTGCTGAGCATGGGTGAATCAATGTCTAAATGATAAGCCACTTGGCGCTGCAACAATCCCTGGGCTTCACGCAATGCTCTGATCTTCTTCCCAAAAAGGTATTCCATACTACTCGTTTTACGACTTGTCAGTTTACTGACAAATATAGCAATATATAACCAAATGAAGATTCGGTATTTTCTGTTCTTGGGATTAGTTGGTGATAGTTGTTGGCAGTGCCTCATTTCTCGAAAGTTATTTTTTGCGTTAAGTATTGAAAATTGCTACTTTTTGCAAAAAATCTCTTCTAAATTTTAGAATTGTAATATGTAAATGCCTTAGTCTCGATTTAGACCATATTGGTGACGTCAACGAAATGATCCAAAGCCTTCTCGCCTTTGGTTTTGCAGTTTCCTATTGTTTTTCAACTCGAGTAGTTGCAAAGAATGCTAAAACTACCAATCCTCACCAGCCTCTTCCATTTTTGCTAAATGCCCCATCATTATTTGAACCTCTTCACGCAAGGTTCTGATTTTAGGTGTGTCGGGTACATACATCAGTCCCTTGACTTCAGCGACAGCAAAATGGTTTCGCTTATTTATACGTACAGGTTTGAGTTTACCAGCCTTGATGTAATTATCAATAGTGCGTCGTGAAATATTGAGCATACGCATTACTTCGAAAGTATCAATCCATTTGGTCAAGAAATCGTCGACAGGATTTTCTATACTTTCAATTTTTGATTGCATCTCAGCTACCATGGATTTCAATTCCATGATTTGTTCCATGAGTATTTCGTTCGTGATGTTTTGTGTTTGATTTGCATCCATACTGTACCAAATTATAACTATTTAAATGAAAGAAAAAGCAATCGG
>JACCDI010456420.1_pt1 | contig 12195 bp, 6 predicted proteins | sample 7442791 | NCBI WGS metagenome assembly JACCDI01 (sample SAMN15323434, study PRJNA562643) | freshwater metagenome | isolation source: river surface water | place: USA:Blue River Watershed | collected 2017-08-15
ACCCGCTCGACAAATACTACACCGCCAAACCCGAGTTCCAGCAGCTCAAGGACATCAAGAAGAGCGTCGGCGCCTGAGGGCGCCTCAGGGCTTCTCGAAGACCAGCAGGTGCTGCCAGGGCAGGTCCGGTTTGTTCACGACGAACCGGAAGCCTGCGGCTGCGAATTCTTTCCGCGCCTGGGCCTCGGTCATCTTGTGATGCGGCTTGATGGGCACGCTGTCGTCTTCGGCGCGGAATTCCAGCAGGTAGATCCGACCCCTTGATTTCAGGGCCGAACGCAGCGACGCGAGCATCTCGGCCGGGTGGTCGAACTCGTGATAAGCGTCGACCATCAGGGCGGCGTCCAACGAAGCCGGCGGCAGCTTCACGTCATCGACCGCGCCGAGATGAGGACGCACGTTCCTGACGCCCAGGCGGGCGGACTCCTTCTCCAGGAAGGCCAGCATCTCCGGCTGGATATCGACCGCGACGACCTCGCCCTTCGGCAGGAGCCGCGCGATGCGGAAGGAATAATAACCCGAACCCGCGCCGATGTCGGCGATCACGGCATCGGGCGCCAGCTCGAGCAAAGCGATCGCCTTGGTCGGCGCCTCTTCCTTCTCGCGCGTCGTGCGTTCCAGCCAACCGATGCCGGGATGGCCCATGACGTGGGAGATCTCGCGGCCCATGAAAGTCTTGCCGATGCCGTCCGCGGAGGGCGGGCAGCGGCCATAAACGGGCGGCGGCGGGACGTTCGGAGCGGAATTAGCCGTCGGGCGGGTCCAGAAAAACAGGGCGATCGCCCCGCCGACGAGAAGGACCGAGGACAGCAGGGGTTGGCGTTTCAGCATGCGATAGGAGTGCCTAATGGCGGACCTTTCCGCAAGACCCGGCAAGAATCCCGCCGTTACGATTGGTATCTTCCTTAAAACTAATCTCAAGATTTTACAATTATTTGTCAGACAGTTGTTTGGAGCGTCTGACCGCTTGCGTCTGGTCTGGAAATAGGTGTAATCACTCACGTCGCACCGCGCGGCAAGGAATGCCTAAATCTCTCCGTAGCCGAGGATTCAGCCTGATCCTGTCCCTGACGGTGATGGCCGGCGTCGTCATGCTCGTGATCACCCTTTCGGCGTTCATCACGATCGAGTCCCGCGCGGCGATGAATCAACAGCTCGCGACGCGGGCTCGCCTGAACAGCCTGGTCTCGATGCGGCTTGCGTTGGCGCATCTGCAACAGGAGGCCGGCGCCGACCGCCGTTCCACGGCACGCGCGGAGATCACGCAGCCCGGCGTCGGCGCCTCCGCCCTCAAAAACCCGATGTGGACCGGCGTCTGGCGGACCGACAAGCCGGACCTGCCTCCGGCGTGGCTCGTTTCCGGCCGCGGCGACCAACCTGCCGGGACGCAGTCCGTCTCGCTTTTTCAACCGGGCAGCTCGCCTGATTATCATGCCGGCTACTGGGCGCCTTGGCAGACGCCGCCGACCGAAGCGACGCAGGACATGGTCGATCTCGTCGGCCAGGCGACCGCCACGCCCGCCGCCGGCGGCAAGCCCAGCGGGCTTGTCAGCCTGCCCAAGGTGGCGCTGCCGGACGACGACACCTTCGGGCGCTATGCGTACTGGATCGGCGACGAAGGCATCAAGGCCCGCATCAACCTGCCGGACGGACGCTCGGCGGCGGCGAGCGCGGCGGACCGGCTCATCGCATTGCGCAGCCCGGTCGTCGCCGGCCTGACCGGCCTCAAGGGCCTGGACGAGCTGTTGCGTCCCGAAGAACTCGGCGCCCTCGACGCCGCGCGGCAGCTTCCCCTGCTGGCCGGCTTCAACGCGGGCGCCGCCACCGACCCGGACCCGGTCGCCAATCCAGAGAAGACCTACTTCCATGACCTGAGTTTCGTCTCGGCGGGCGTGATCGCCGACTCCTTCCACGGCGGCCTGCGCCGCGACCTCTCGCGGGCCTTCGAACTTTCCGACGACGACTTCGCCAAGACCGAATTCGGCGAAGGCCGCGACGCGGCCGGCGGCGCTCCGGACGGCGCCGCGGGCACGCATACGGAGAACGGATTCGCGGGTCGCACGCTGACCAACCGTTCCGACGATCCCCTGCTGATGGCGATCGTGACGGGCACCACCGGCAGCTCCGGAGGCGGACCGGGCAACGGCGCCACCGTCGCCGCTCCCGTCTTCAACCGGACGACCGCCGCCGGACAGCTGCGCGGCCCCGCCTGGTGGGCCCTGCGCGACTACCATCGACTTTACAAGCAGCTCGGCTGGAGCGCCGGAGCCATCGGCGCCCGCGGGACCGGCGCCGTCCCCGAACTCCGTGCCCGCACCTTCTGGCCCAACGCCGCGGTCTCGCGCCCAACGGGCAACCCCGAGGACAGCGGCCTCCATGACAACGGCATCCGTAACCGCGCCTACAGCTACTCCGACGTCTACAACGCCGACCTGCCTTCGCCGATCAACCCCAACGCCTCGGACTTCCTCAACGGCGACAAGGGCCGGCTGGTGACCCGGCCGCTGCACGTCGCCGCCACGCCCTACGTCCACCGCGTCTCGCTGGCCTTCAGCTTCAGCAAGTCCTTCGAAAGAGTACCCGCCCCCAAGCCCTTCCGCGGATTCCTGGACCGGCATTCGCTCTTCCTCAACGTCACCCCGGTCGTCGTGGTCCACAATCCCTACAACGTCCGCATGATCTGGCAGCCGACCAGCGCCGGCAGCGCGACCACCGACGCCTATCCCGCGGTCGTCTGCCTCTCGAGCCTCGAAGGCTGGGAACTCGTCCTCCGGCAAGACGGGAGCCCCGCCCCCTATAGAAAGCCGCTCCCGGCCCTCCTGCGCACCAAGGGCCGCTCGGCCGAACAGGACGACACCTTCCGCATCTATCTGCGCGGCGACATCAACAACCCGAACATCACGCTCGAACCCGGCGAGCTCAGGGTCTTCTCCTGCCAGCCGGTCGCGGCGAACCTGCCCAACATCTCCGCCTGGACGCAATCCTCCGCCGCCACCAACCAGCTCACGGTGGGCCGGGCGCTGGAGATCGACGAAATCATCTACAGCGAAGCGGGCGGATCGTACGACTACGTCGACGAGACCAGCACCTTCACCGCCGAGATCTCCCCGGGGCCGTCGTTGCGGATGAGGCACGCCCTCGACAGCTGGCCCGGCGACAGGCTCGAACTCAAGAAGGACGGCAGCCGGACCCCCAACGACGAGTTGTCTTTCTTCCTGAACAGCAGCGAACACTCCGAACTGGTCATCACGCAAGGTTCGGCGACGCCGGCCGGACGCATGTTCCTGGGCATGCAGGACATTCCTTTCAAATACCAGAACGGCTCGCCCAACGGCCCCGGCGCGACCGGCCTGCCGGCGCCCTTCGCGGTCGTCGACATCGCCGCCAAGACCGCGAACGCCGACCGCGCGCCTTTCCCTCTCTTCACCCACTCGAACCCCATGGCCGGCAGCCTCCGCGCCAGCGGCGCCGGCCGCACCGCGGCGGGCGCCAACAACGGCGCCCGCGGGGCGCCGGCGAGTTTCAGCGTGAACGTCCGCTCCTGCGACAGCTGGGGCTCGATCATCCAGCAACCGGACAACCAGCGCGCTTTCGGCGGCTATTCCGTCCGGCAGGACAAAGGCCAGGAGCGCGTCGTGCTGACCGAGGTCCCGCTGGCGCAGCCGACCTCGCTGGCCCAATACGCCCACGCCAATTTCGGCGTACGCGACCAACAGCCGCTCCTTTCGGTCGGGAACAGCTTCGCCAGCCCGCTCGTCGCCGCCACCAAGACGTTCCAGGACAACGGCGCCAGCTGGACGGAATTCGACCAGACCTACCTTCTCAACGCCGCCCTCTGGGACGGCTTCTTCCTCTCCAGCCTGGCGCCTTGGATGAAGACGGACGGCACCACGCCCACCTTGCCCGAACATCCGGCCTACCGGACGACGAACGGCCCCAGCGGCCCCGCGCCCGACACCTCCAACGAAGCCAAGCCCCTCGCGCAGGTGATCGAAGACTTCGTGCTCAAGGGGACGCCGCTTGATAATCCGCGCTTCTCGCTCGAACGTTCCGGCACCCCTGACGAGACGATCGTCCAGGCCCTCGATGACTACCGCCGGACCGCCTCCGTCCTGCTCAACCAAGGCGCCTTCAACGTCAACTCCACCTCGGTCGACGCCTGGAAGGCGTTCCTCGGCACCACCAAGCAGAACGCGCTGCAGGGTCTGGCGGCCAGCTCCCCCGCCGCCACCCACAACGCCCGCTTCCTACGGGCCGTCACGCGTCTGGACGCCGTCCCGGCCACGGCGAACGCGGAGGACGACAGCAACTGGCAAGGGTTCGCCAACTTGAGCGACGCCCAGATCGAAAAGCTGGCGAAAGCGATCGTCGCCGAGAACAAGGCCCGGTTCGCCCTCAGCGTCCGCGGCGAACGCGACCTGCGCACGGCGCCCGGCGCACGCCGCTTCGGCGGCCACGACCAGACCGCCACTCCTTACCTCAGCCTGGCCGAATTCGTGAACCGCTTCCTCTGCACGCAAGAATGGGCGAACCGTTGCGGCGCGTTGCAGGCGGCCATCTTCCGCGCGGACGCCGACGAATCAGCCGGACTCAGCGATCGCCTCTACAACGGCCTCAGCGCGATCCGCCTCAACGCCGGCAGCCTCAGCACCCCTGAGACCACCTGGTTCCGTCATCCCGACAACATCGAGGTCGGCAATGGCGGCCGGGTCCACACGGCCCTCGCTGCGCCCGGCAACCTGCTCCAGTCCGACCTCCTGCAGTCGCTCGGCTCCGCGCTGGCCACCCGTTCGGACACCTTCACCCTGCGTTGTTTCGGCGAAGCCATCCTGCCCAGCGGCGAGACCGGCGTGGCCTGGATGGAGGTCGTGGTGCAGCGCACTCCCGAGTTCATCGACCGGACGAACCCCGCCGAGACCGGCAGCAGCGCCCCCAAGCCGCTCGAATTCGGCGCGCCGACCTCGACCGACCCGACGACCAACCGCAATCTCTCCGTCCTCAACCACATCCTTGGTCGTCGCTTCAAGGTCACCTCCATGCGCTGGCTCAAGGCTGATGAGATCTGAGACGCTCTTCCGGCTCTCCTTATGGGCGATGTCGTTCGCGCTGACCGCGACCGGCGCCGAACCTGCCACGCGAAGGGTCCAGCTCCGGTTCGTCTCGCTGAGCCAGCCGATCCTGGGGGCCGGAATCGCCGGGGCTGACGGCAAGGCCACGCCGCTCGTGATCCCCGATCTTTCGCTGAGCCCGCCGGTAAGCCATGCCACCGGCCGGCTCAGGCTCATCTCGACGCAACCGACGGCGGCCGCTCCGAAAAAACCTGACGTGCCGGCCGACCCGGAAGACCTCCAGCAGCCGGTGCCGGGGTTCCGGAGGGCGAAGACCGCCGAGACGAGCCCGGTCAGAGCGGGTAACCGAGAAATCGGCGCGACCGACCTGCCGGCCGGCGACCATCAACGCTTCATCATCCTCGTACACCCCGGCAAAGGCAGCGGACTGACGGCGATCCCCGACCGGCTTGGCTTCTTCCCTCCCGGCAGCGATCGCTACGTCAACCTCACCGGCGTGCCGGTGATCGTCGATCTCCCGGCGGGGCGACAGACCTTGCCGCCCAACGGCAGCACCGTGCTACGGCCGGGCGCCACCCATCTGCATCAGTATCAGCTGCGACTGCTGACCAAGACCGGCGGGGAAGAGAAGCCCTTCTTCTCCGCCTTCACGGCCCAGGATGATGGCCGGCGCAACCTCCGGCTGCTGATGCCCGATCCGGCGGACCCCTCAAGCCTCCTGATGAAGACCATCTCGGACGCCCAGGCGGACGAAGATAACTACCGCTGAGCGCGGGCGACGCAGGCCTCCAGGGGGCGCGCCTCTGGGGGCTTGCCGTGCATGTCCGTGTGCTTATCTTCAATGAAGTGAAGAGAGCCGCCGTCGACCCACCTCCGCCCAACGGGCGCAGAGGCTTCAGCCTCATCCTCTCGCTGATGGTGATGCTCTTCGTCGTCATGATGCTGTTTTCGGTGGCGTCATTCATCACGATCGAATCGAGGGTCGCCGCGCACCAGCAGGATCAGCTGCGCGCCCGGCTCAATGCGGTGGTCTCCCTCCGTCTCGCCCTGGCCCACCTGCAACAAGAAGCCGGTCCGGACCGACGCATCACCGCCCGGGCGGACATCATCGCGAACACGACGCAACCAGGCTGGACCTGGCTGACCTTGCGAAACCCGCTTTGGACCGGGGTCTGGCGCAGCGACCTCCAGCTCCAACCCCCTGCTTGGCTGATCAGCGGACGGCACGACGAAATCCCCGGGAGCCAATCGGTGAACCTCCAAGGGCAGAGCGATTTCTACCTCTCCCAATGGGTGCCATGGCAGAGCGACTACGCCTATCCGGAGTCACAAGGCATCACCTTGGTGGGCGACGCCAGCGCCAGTCCGGCCGAACTCCCCAGCGGAAATTACGCCGGCAAGCCCGATGGTCGGATCGTCCTTCCGCGGATCAGCCTGCCCGACACCGACGTCAACGGTTCCTATTGCTATTGGATCGGCGACGAGGGGGTCAAGGCACGCCTCAATCTCGGAGACCCGCGCCTCACGCCGACAGATGGCACGGCCAGCACCCCGCAACTCAAACAGGAAGCCTTGCGCGGCACCAGCCGTTCGGGAATCGAGATCCTTCCTGGACTCGCCACCATGCCGCTGAGCGGCATCGATCCACGGGTATCGCACGTCCAGCAGCTGTCGCTGCTGACCAACGGGGGTGGCGTCGTCGAGACCGACCCTCCCGCCATCGTCCGAGGCCTGACCACGGAGACCACCCTCTGGTCCCGAGGCGTCAACGCGGACTCGGTCTGGGGCGGGCTTAAGGTGGATCTTTCCCTCGCGTTCGAGATGACGGACGCCGCGTGGGCGGCTTCCGAGTTCGGCGCCGGCACGGCGCCCGTGGATTCGGCGGGCAATCCCCTCTCCGGCGTCACCTATAATTACCATCCTAACGGCACCAGCATGCGTCGCGCCTTCGGAGTGACCAAGACCAACCTGCGCTTCGACGACGTCAGCCGGGGGTTCGCGCCGCTCTACTCCTTCGACTCACAGGCGAGCGGCACCACGATCACGACCCGAGGACCGCTCTGGGACGCCCTGCGGAACTATCACCGGCTCTACAAGGAAGTCACCTGGGTCACGCCTGATTCGCCGGAGATCAACGCCCGCACCCATTATCCGAACAACGTCGCCCTGCGCGACGCCGGTTATGGCGCGCGCAGCCATTACGGCCGGTTCTACAATCGTACGGACACCACCACCGGAGATTTCCTGAACACCACCACCCTGCATACGCTCCCCGCCCCTCGGCCCACGAAGGTGGCGGTGACTCCCTATGTCTGCCGTCAACTGCTGGTCTTCGGATTGCAGAACGGCGGCGGCGACCTCCGCCTCACCGTCGCCCCGGTGATCGTCCTGCATAATCCCTACGGCATCAGCCTCCGCCTCGGCCGCAAGAACGTCGGACTCGAGCCGGCCGGCATGCGTTTTTCCTATCGCAGATGGGATACGCTGAAACTGAACATCCAATACGGCTCCTCATCTTCCTGGACGAAGACCATCGGCCAGCTGGCCGCGGAAGCGGACGCCTCCTCGTCGGCCGACGAGAGCCTGCGCACCTACATCCCGGCGGAGATCCTGCTGGCGCCGGGCGAATTCAGGGTCTTCTCGCTGCCAGGCGCCGGCACGTCGCCCAGCGACGTGGGGCCGGTCGCCTTCAACCGCATCGCAGGCGCCATGCGGGCGGGCTTCGACACGCGGGGCGGCGTGTGGATGAACCTGACCACCAGCGACGGCACGACCCTTTCCGCGACCTCGACCGCCGCCACCGTCCGCCTGACGAACACCGGCGTCTTCGAGACCAGGGTCATGCTGGCGGCGTGGCCCGGCGATGACATCATCGCCGAATCACTGGACGCCGCCAGCGAACTCAACACCCTGCTGACCACGAACCTGAGCCGCAGCGGATCGACGGCTTCCGTCTCGCTCGGAAACCTGACCCTGAGCTTCGGAGGAGGCGGGGCGACCCTGCCCGTCGTCGGGGCCGAACCGCGGATCCTCGCCGTCATCGACCAAGGCCTGCGCTGGCCGCGCGACGCCGGCCCCTGGCCGCTTTTCTCCCATACGAACCCCATGGCGCCGCTGACGCGCGCGGACGCCAGCGGCATGCCCACCAGCCAGGTACCGAACGGAAGGGCCTTCACCTCGCCCAGCTACCGGACGACCTTGTCGCAGCCCACCGCGTGGGGCAACGTGATCGAAACCGGGGCCGCCGACGGGTCGCGGGCTTTCGGAGGCCTGAGCCAGACAAGCTTCATCTCAGGCGGGGTGACCGCCGCCGTGTTCACGGAAGTACCGCTGGCCCCGCCGCTCTCGCTGGCCCAATATACGCATGCGAATTACGGTCTCCGGGACCAGGACCCGCTGTTCCAGATCGGGCAGAGCTTCGCTCCGCTGAACGGGTCGAACTACATCACCAGCAACCAGGACAGCGCCTGCGGGCTGTCGAACCACGACAATGCCTGGATGGCCAACGCCGCCCTCTTCGACCGTTTCTTCCTGTCCGGCGCCGCCCCGGTCATCCGGCGCGGACCCGACGTGACGGAGGCCAAGTCCCTGGACGCCGTCCTGGATGACTTCGCGGCCGGGCAAGGCAAACTGGCCAACCCGCGAACCTGGCTGTTCGCGCAGCGGGACGAGGAGACCATCCGCAGGATGCTTCGCGACCACCGGAGCATCGCCGGCACGATCCTCTCCGAAGGCACCTTCAACGTGAACAGCACCTCCGTGCCGGCCTGGGCCGCCTTGCTGGCAAGCGCCAAGCGGAACGCGCTCGGCGGCGCCGGCGTGCTCGAACCGGCGCCGAACATCAACGCGCGCTTCCCCCGCGCCGTCCGGGCGGACGCGGCCGCGGTCAGCCACCGCAACAACCTCAACGACCCGAAGGCCTGGACGGGCCTGGCGTCGCTCAGCGACGACCAGATCTGGACCTTGGCGCGCTTCATCGTCGAAGAGATGCGCAACCGGATCCGCTTCAACCACCGTTATCAGTACGGCCTGCGGGCCTCGCCCTACCTGGACGTGCATTACGTGATCCGCAACCGCGGGGCCGAAGTACCCTTGCCCTTCATCGGACTTTCGCAGTTCGTGAACCGCTTCAACTGCGGCGCCTATCCCAACGACGTGGCATGGCAAGGCTGCCTGCAGACCGCGATCGTCCGGGCCGACGTCGCCGGCGCGAATCTCTCCAACCGCAGCTCTCCGCTCGTCGGGGCGCCGCTCTTCGGCTCGGGGCAGACCGCCGCGAACAGCAACCTGCCCGGCGCGGTCCCCTATGTCTTCACCCCCGGCAACGCCTTCGCGTCGGATCCGCGGGTCAGTCCTTCCACCAACCGCAACCATGCCTTGCGCGCCGCGCCGACTTCCCTGACTCAGGCCGACATCCTCGCCGCCGTGGGCTCGTCCCTATCGACACGCTCGGACACTTTCGTCATCCGCTGCTTCGGCGATGCGGCCGACCCGCTCGACCCGACGAAGACCCTGGCGTCCTGCTGGATCGAGGCCGTCGTGCAACGCATCCCGGAGTTCTGCGACCCGAGCCAGCCGCCCGAGACCGAGGTCTCCGGACCGACGGACGGACAGAAGCACAACCCCCTGCTCAACTCGGTGAACCAGACCCTCGGAAGACGCTTCATCATCTTATCCTCCCGGATGCTGGGGCCGAACGACCTATGAGGATATCCCGCGCCCTCGCCTGGCTTGCGACCATCGCTTCCTTGTCGGCCCAGCCTGCCGGCACGGAACGCGACGCCGTCCGCATCCGTTTCCGGGCCCTTTCGTTCGACGACCCGATTCCCGGGGCCAGTTACATCGTGGGCGAACAGCTCCGACGGCTGGATATCCCGACCGACGGTTTCACCCCGGAACACGCCTACGCCGGTCCCGTCAACCTTCGGTTCGTCACGGTCGACCCGCGGTCGCGCAAGACGGCGGAACCCTCGCCGGCCCTCCAAGCCGCCTTGCAACGTCTCCGACGCGCCCAGGCTGCGACCCTGCAGGTCTCCCAGGAACATGAGCAGACCACGGAATTCCTCCACAAGATCCGCTTGCGGGCCAATGAGAACAACCGCCCCCCTTCGCCCGGCGACCTGGCCCAGATCGAAGCGCTTCATCAACGGCTCCAGGAACTGAGCGTGGCGCTGGGAGCCAATACCAGGGAGACCGAGGAAGCCAACCTGGCCGTGTTACGATTGGAAGCGTTGCCTGAATCATCGGAAAAACCGCCGACCAGGACGGAAAGCAAAGTTGCGACCCTCGCCACGTCCCCGACCGCGGAATGCACCTTCCGGAAGGACGGCAAATACCTCCTCATCTTCTATGCCGCCGGCAACGGCTACCAAATCATGTCGCTGGAGGATGATGAGCAATCGTTCCCCTTCGGCTCCCAGCAGTTCATCAACCTCACCGGGAAAGCCGTGGAAATCAGGTCCGAGGACCGGCGACTATCGTTGAAGGTCAACAGTCGCGGTACGGTCATGAACCAAGGCGCGGATTACGGGTATTCCCTCCGCGACATCCTGGCCGAAGGGCCTGAGGGACTGAAGCCGGGCTATGCCCTGCGCGTGCTCCGTAACCCCGACCTGCGGACCCTCACCTTCCTGCTGCCCGACCCCGACGACGCGCAAGGCATCCGTTGCCGCAGCGTCGAAGATGCGCGACCGGCGGCGGAGCCGACGAAACGCTGAGTCAGGATCCGTAGCGCCAATCGAGGATCTCGGCCTGCGGGGTGCGACGCCCTTGCCAGCGGTTCCACTGGAGCTTGACCGCCAGCTCCACCGGCTTGCCGAGTTCCGGAATCCGGTCGGCCATGCGCCAGGCCACGAAGTTCAGCCGGCGGCCCCCGCTGAGCGGGACCTGGTGGCGGAAATTCCCCTCGCCGAACGGCGCCGGCGGACGATCGAAGACAAAACCTTTGAAACCGAAGACCGGCTCGGCGTTGCCCTCGCCGTAAGGCTGCAGCAGGTCGAGGTCGTCAAGCAGCTGGTCGGTGACGTCCGCCGGGCGGATCCAATGGACGATGTCGATGTCGCGCCCGTCCGCCTGGACGGCGCCGGCGAGGCGCTGGGCCCGGATGGCTTCGGCGAAACGGGCGCGGAAGACTTCGACCGCGGTGATATCGAGCGAGACCCCGACGGCCATCGGATGGCCCCCGTAGGTCTTGAGCAGGTCGGCGCACGCGCCGAGGGCTTCGACGAGGTTGGTGCCCGGCACGCTGCGACCGGAGCCCTTGGCGCTCTCCCCTTCCTTGCCGAGGACGATGACCGGTCGGTCGAGCGCGCGGCAGATCTTGCCCGCCGCGATGCCCACCACCCCGGGATGCCAGTCCCCATGGACGACGTAGCCGGCGAGGTCGCCCATCGCCTTGGCCTGGGCCATGGCCTCTTCGGTGACCTTCTTGTCGATCTCCTGGCGCTCACGGTTGATGGCGTCGAGCTGCGCGGCATCGCGCAGGCAGTCAGCCGGATCATCGGACAGCAGCAGACGCAACGGCAGCGAAGCATCGGCGAGGCGGCCGCTCGCATTGATGCGGGGGCCGATGCGGTACGAAACGTCGACCGAAGACAGCACCCCGCCCGGCTCCATGCCGCTGACGGCGATGAGGGCGCGCAGGCCCTGACGGCGGGCTTCCCCGAGGGCCTTGAGCCCGTGGGCCGCGAGGATGCGGTTCTCCGCGCGCAGGGGGACCAGGTCGGCGATGGTACCGAGAGCCGCCAGGTCGAGATAGTCCTTCACCGCGATCGAAGTGCCACGTTCGTCGCCGGCGAGGCGGAGGACCTTCAGCACGCCGTGGACGAGCTTGAAGACCAGTCCGGCGGTGCAGAGGGCCTGCCACGGGGCGTCTTCCGCGTCGTTGACGCGCGGATTGACGAGCGTGCAGGCGACGCGGGACTCCTTGGCGACGTGGTGGTCGACCACGATGACGTCGACGCCTTCGGCGCGGAGTCGCTCGACCTCGGCCTTGGAATTGGTCCCGCAGTCCAGCGCGACGAAGAGCTGCGGCTTCGCTTCGGCGAGCACGCGTTCGAGCGCGGCCATCGAGAGACCGTAGCCCTCCTCCAGGCGGCGAGGCACGAAATACTCCGGCTTGGCGCCG
>JACCDI011972976.1_pt1 | contig 12187 bp, 5 predicted proteins | sample 7442791 | NCBI WGS metagenome assembly JACCDI01 (sample SAMN15323434, study PRJNA562643) | freshwater metagenome | isolation source: river surface water | place: USA:Blue River Watershed | collected 2017-08-15
ATTTCTGAATTCGGTCCCCAACGGGAGGAGATCCCCGAGTCCTTGTCTCGCAATATGAATCCTTCCGTTTTGGAAAGGAGAGGGGACCAGGTGGTGTAACTCGTTCCATCGGTCAAAGACGAAGCGGCATCGTCGTGATCCCATCCCCGCAGATTCAACTTGCCTCCGGCCACCAAAATCGGTTTCTTCCCGGCATTGAAGGGAGTGCCCTCCACACCTTGATTCGAATCGGCGGGACGAAACCAAACATCGCTGTCACCCGTCAATATGATCCTCGTCGAAAGATTTTCCGGCGCAATCAACCGATTATTGATGATCTCCAATTCTCCTTGAACAAAAATATAAGGCGTTTTGATCACCGTCATCCAATTGGGTGGAATGTACAACTTGCCGATAATATCGAGCCCGCCAAGATCGAAGGTGCGTCCCCAGGGTAAATCATATTTATAGCAGGTACCGCAGGGAATTATGATGGGTGCTCCGTTAGCGGCGTTTACCAAGGTGGAAAAGAGCCCCGTTGGTGTTTTGTGGCATTGGGAGGTCGTTGGGAGGGAAGGAAGGTTGCACGAGAGGGGAGCGAAGGTTCCTATTGTAGAGGTTGATAGATTTTGGAGTCTACGGCCTTTGTTTTTGTTTTTGTTGATCTCGTTGCGTTGGTCATTGTCGTTGTTGTGGGTGGATGGCAATTCAAACCCTTTGGAATTGAGGTATCGAAGATGACGACGCGAAGCGGCTTCGTTACTATTATTCAAATCGCCACTTTCCAAATTATTCTCTTCGAGATCTCCCCCTTCTCCAAATCTGTTTTGAGCATACAAAAACGTGGCAAGTTCCAGCTCGTACACCGATTCGTCGTATTCATCTCCCTCTTCATATTCCTTTTCTCCTCGTTGTGGCATTTCGGCAGCATTGACAATGACAGTAGCAGCACTCTTGGGCTGACGGCTCACTTCCTGTTTATGAGAACTGGCCCCATCCTTGGAATAGTCCACGCCATTGTTTCCATCACTGCCGTCACTATCATTGACACTACCGTTATCGCCAATCTCCTCGTCCCTGACGACCAATTCATCAATGCCCATCTCCAGCAAACTCTTGAGTTCTTCCAATGGGACCATGGCGTTGCCACCACCACCTCCACGAAGAACGGAATCCTTGGCATCAACGGCGCTTCGGCGTTTATCCGCGTCGGATGGTGCATTTTTGGGCAAGAATTGTTGCTGGCTCTCGGACGACCCAGTCGCATTGGCATGTTCTTCGCTTGCATGGGAAATTCCCAGCAACAGAAGGACGGTGGTGGAGAAAAGAATGGAACGGACGAATGCCCTCATGGAAATAATAGGACACACACCTCCGGCTGCGTTTTCTTTGCTGGGAAAATGCTCAATTCATTGGTTTCGTTTTTGGATCCTTTCTGATTTCTATTTGACTGGCTTGGATTAATTATTCTTGTTATTCGATTGATCCCTTGGAGCTTAATGATTCTGGCGATCGAGATTTTCGGCACAGGCGAGTATAGATGATGAGATTGGGAGCAACTAATTTGAATAAGAAAAAAACGAAATGACCTGCCGACGCTTGTCGAGATTTTGTGACAAAAATCAGTATTTGTGACCTACCATGACACACAACCGGAATGTTCCCGAAACTGTAGTTTGTACGAAGAGCAGTATATATATTTGTAACATCAAGGGAATATACATTTGTAAAAAAGTCTTCAATATTATTGCCTACCACCACGAGTCATCGGGAAATACAAGTTCATGGAATATTATTATCGTATATTCATATTCACGTAAAAAATTATTTGAAGTCACAATTTCATCATTTTGTAAAGAGAGTGCATTATACACATTTATTCGTATTATTTTTATTTTCCATTCTTGTTATTGTACTCACCGACCCCTCCCACCACTCGCCATGGAGAGATTTTGTGACTGAATTTTGTGACATTCTGTTACACGAGCGGTACTGGTTACGAGTATGTACTATCGCAGTCACATAGGGGGAGGTCATATTATAGCCCAAGGGTGGTACGAAATTATCACATTTTTTACAATAAACCGCATACAAAACACTGAGAGTTATTTCGTTCTTCATTGACATTCCAACAAAGGCGACAGTGATGGGCACCAATAATATTACTATGTAGATTATTTTAAGAAAAGTCCGTCCCAATTCAAGACAACAATTTAGGCGACGTTGGAGATTTACTGGAAAAAATCATTTCAAATTTATTCTTGACATTCCCAAGAATTTCATTTTCAAAATTTTTTGGTGCAGGAAGACAATGGATTAGCGATAATTTCTACAAAATTCATATGTCAAGAGATACCGGAAACAAATTGTTAATCCAGTGTCGCCCAGATTGCGAATTTATAATTTTTGCATTAGCTTCTCCAAGACAACCACCAACCCTCCTTCTTCTGTCTTGATTGATGTAGGCTCTCTTTTCATCACCATCATCATCCCCTGCATCTAACTTCCAGTGTGGTCCACTTGTATAACTTATTCATCCCCTCTGAACCATTTTAAGACACAATGACCCTCTTTCTTTCAGGAGTTTTGTTCATAACCATTGTCATCACCTTCATCTACCTTCCATTGTGGTCATGTTGTATGACCCTTTCAACCCTTCAAATAATGTCATCTTATGGTGTAGACAATTTATTGGACTTTTCCAAAACAGTCAATCCCCAGAAGTTGCACAGTAATCCTAAAAATAAATCCAAACAATCATTGGCTTTTGCCAGTGTTTCTAACAATAAAGAGCCAAGACATGTCCTTACAAACCCAGCAATGAAAATGTTGATACTTTGGGTCCACCTCAACCATGTGCTTATGACTCCAGCAATAACAATACTGATATAGGGTGTTCAACATCTACAAGTTTGACAGAAATCATCAATCAGAACATGCATAGTATCATTTGATCCATGGGTTGGGTCTATTCCTTTCCCTCTGTATAAATAGGACAAGCACATGGCCAGTGATGACTCCATTTTTAAAAATGACATAATGCATATCGATATTGCCATTTGCTTGAATGGACAAGATAAACCTACCAAATTATTGTATTTTTGTTGAAAAACATACCCACCAACCAAATCATGTTCTAACAAAATTCTAAACAACATTATTAACTGGATTCATCTAAAGCATGATATGGAGAAGTCTGCTCTTGCTAGTGGAATTCCCATCCTCAGTAACAGAGGGTAGAGTAAGTAATCCAGTAAATACTGCAAACTTTTCAAATGTTCCTATTGTTCTTGGAAAATATGAAATAAAAGGCAAAGCAACCAACTGAGGAGATGCCTCTGAGATCAACCACACTTACAAATGACAAACAAAACAGCCAAGGTATTGAAGGAAAGAAAGGGGCCAAGACGGTGAAAATGACTGACAAGGATGAAATATGCAAGTTCAACTTTTCCATCATGTGGGATGAATACAGATAAACAAAAGAAGTGGGAATCATTTACACAATGGACATCCAAAACCTCATGATCCCACTTTACCATGGTTTGTCAAGAGAGATTTCAGAAAGGCTCCCTTGAATGGCTTGTTATCATTATTTTGCAATGATGACCACCAACTTTTCTTTCAATAATAGGAATGAAAAATAGATTAAATGCCCAAGAAATATGTCTCAGATGTTAAAAATACATGAGATAAAAACATACTAAATAATGTGTGGTGGATATACTAAGACAAATAAATATGAAAAATAAGTACATTTTGAAAATATGTCACAACTACTTACTTACTCAATTTTTTCTTAATACTTCTTGTCTATTGCTTCCTTTTATTTTAGTATATTAATATTTAAGAAAATTATAAGATTAAGTCATTATGGTACTACTGTTGCAACAGACAACAAGGAAGATGTGCACAGGGTAGCAGAGAGGGCAAAAGTGCACAGAGTGATGATTTCAGAAAATTTCACAGTTATTGGAAGCAACACTAGCAAGACCAGCAATACCCAACAACTCATTATTTTTCATTTTTGATTTGGGGACACTAAAAAGTCACATTTTGTGGGTAAAAAATTTGTCTACTCTACTTAGAATGAAATCCCAAGCTGTGTATTATGATGATTGAGGCTAGGATGAAATTCCCACATTGTTATAAACTATAATATGTAATCATGAACATAAAAAATGTTACAATGAATATGACAATGAAAGCTTCACAAGATGTTTATACATTCAATCAAACTCTATCATAGTAAATGAACCTAGAATGGTAATTTCATCATAGTTGTTCATTTATGATAAGATGTACAAAAGAATTGTTACAATTGGTGCAACAATGGTATTGTCCTCATAATTCTTATGTCAAAATGTCAAAAATCAATGAAACAAGCAAACTGAAGAGTTACCCAAGCTGTATGTTGGGATGAATGAGGCGGTGATAAAGTTCCCATTACGTAAGTGTCTGTATTTGAGTAAAAATGTGAAAAAATAGTTACCATATGAAAGCTTAAAAGGCATTGAAAATACCAGTGCATACATTTACACCAACTGTATATTTTGATACATGACGCTAGAGAGAAGGTTCCAAAATATATCATGAGATATACAAAAGAATTGTTACTATGAATGTAACAATTGCAACTTTCACATGATTTTTTCTTAAATGACAATGAAAAAAGAAGCCTGAACAGCTAAACAAGCTGAATATTACAATAATTGAGGGTAGGATGGATTTTCTATCATGTGGTTGTCTAAATTAATTAGTAATGTAAATTTTCTTACTATGGGTATAACAATGACTGATTTCACAATTTTTTGTTGCAAAATGAAAAATACAATGAAAAAACATATTCATACTTCCAATCAAAGTGTATATTACAATGATTGATTCTGAACCATATAGTTGTTCATATCAGATAAAAAATACAGAAAAAATGTTACCATAGATGTACCAATGAAAGCTTTTGCAGATTTTGTGTTTCAAAAAGTCAAAAAACAATGAAAAAACGAATGGAACAATTACCCAACCTGATATCATGATAATTGAGGAAAGGATATATTTCATTTAATTTGGTTTTCTGTATTTAATCAGGTATGCAAAAATTATTACCATGTGTATAATAATGACAACTTTCACTGGATTTGTGTCTCAAAAAGTCAAACTACAATAAAAGTTCAAAATCATACATTTAAGTAATTTGTATATTATTATGATGTTGATAAGATGAAGTTCCTACCATTTCATTTTTATATTTGATTAGAAATACAAAAACCTGCTACCTTGAGTGTAACAATGTCATCTTTCACATATTTTTGTCTCAAAAAGTGAACAATCTGAAAGAAAAAAAATGAAGCAAGCTGTACATTACAATAGTTGAGGCTAGGATGGAGTTCCTATTGTGTGATTGTCTAGATTTCATCAAATATGTATAATATGATAACATGGGCATGACAATGAAAGCTTTCATTGGATATTTATCACAAAAAGTCATAAGACAATGAAAAATCAATTTCATCCATTCACACTAGATTTATATTAGAATAATTGAGGCTATAATACAGTTCCCATGATTTAGTCATTTATATTTGAGGAGAAATACAAAATAATTGTTACCATGAAAGTTGATTTATTCATTTATATTTGAGGAGAAATACAAAATAATTGTTACCATGAAAGTAACAACAGCATCTTTCTTACAACTTGTTGTCACAAAAAGTCAAAAAAATAAAGGATAAAAACTGAATAATTACCCTAGCTTAATGTTGTGGTAATTTAGGCTAGGATGGAGTTTATAATATGTAATTGGAATAGAGGTCCCATTTTGTGGTTGTCATTATTGAATCAGAATTGAAAAATAATGTTACCATGGGTATAACAATGAAAGCTTAAATACTAAAAATAATGTGGGTGCAGCAGTGAAAGTTTGTACATATTTTTGTCTCAAGTTGTTTTTCATGATTGAGACTAGGATGCAGTTCCTAATTTGTGGTTCAATATTTAATCATTATGTAAAAATGTTATCATGGGTTCTTACATAGTCTTTTTGTCTCTATCCAGTTGCTTTAGCAGTGTATTAATGATTGATGCTATGATGAATTTATAATCACAGAGTTGTTTATTAGTAATGGTAGATATCAATATTTGTGATCATAGGTATTACAATGCCATTTTTCAAGTATTTTTGTGTACAAAATTGGAATTTGGTAAATGAAGTGAGACGACAATAAGATAACCAAATTGTACGTTCACATACATTGAAAGAAAACCACAAAAACAATTTCCACAATTACACAAGCTGTAAGTTATAATATTTAAGACAGGAGAAATGTTCAAGTTTGATGGTTATTTGTATTCAATAAGAAGGTATACAATACAAATTTAGGCTGGAGAAATGTTTTATTGAGATGGGTGTTTCAATTTATTGATGATGTTTGTGTTTGTCACAGTGGCAATTTTCATCCATTTAATGTCTCAAAAACTAGAAAGTGGGAAAATATTAGTATTCACAATTATACCAATAAAATGTAATTGAGACTAGATAAAATCCATACCTGATGGTTGTTTGTGTTTAACAAGAAATAAAACATAATTGACAATCTTCATCTGATACTTTCTTGAGAAGTAAAAGTAGAAAAAACTAATGACTGCAATCACACAAGTTGTGTATAAAAAGTGGAAATGGAGGGATATTAACGTTGGATTGTTGTACTTATTCTATGGTTTATAAAATGGCAATTGGAAGTAATATAATGGTGATTTCCATTGATGTTTTGTCTCGAAAAGGGGATGGTATAAAAAACAGTCCTTATGATTCAACAAGCCATATTATAACCATTGAAGCTGGTGAAAATTTTATATCAGGTGGTTTTTTCTTTTCAAAGAGAATTCAAATTTTTGATGCTGGACATGACAATGGTTTTTTAAAGTATAGTTTGTCTTGAAAAGTGGAAAGTAGAAAAATTAGTGCTAATGATTCCACCAGCTACATGGTACAATGAATGAGGTTGGGAAGTTTTGGTCATTTATACTCCATGAGAAATAAATAAATTTTTGATCACAAGTAAAACAACATACAAATCATTTTTTCTGTTTTATTTGACGCAAAAAGAGGATTATAGGGAAAATTCTGCTTAAGATTACACAAAATTACATGATAATAAATAAGGTTAGAGGAAAGTACAGCTTGTAGGTCTTTATATTCAATGAGGTATAACAATGAGGACTATGGGTATCATAATAGCAGTTTCATGCATATTTTTGTCTGATTGAGGCTGCAGTAAAAATTAATATCAGGTGGTTGTTCATATTCAGAAAGAATTCATTTTTCAATGCTTGGTATGATCATGGAATTTTTCATCAATACTTTGTCTTGAATAGATGAAATTAGGCTAAAACCATTGCTCATGATTTCACTAGCTCTACATTGTAATGTTTGTAGTTGGGAAAAGTTATGGTCATTCAGTACAATAAGAAATCAAAAAATTCTGTGATCATGGGTAATACAATACAAATTTTTATATATTCTTTGCCTCAAAAGGTGAAGAGTAAAAAATTCTCATTATTATATTGAAAAGAACAATTAAAACTGAAGAAAAGTTCAGATTGTGTGGTATTTTCATTCAATGAGATTTAAAAATGAGAACTATGGGTTCATGCATATTTTTCCAAGAAAAGTTGAATATGGAGAATAATTATCAATCATAGTACACAAGTTTTGTGTTGTAATGATTGAGAACTAAAATTTTTATCACATGGTTGTTTGTATTCAACTGGAATACAAATAATATGGATCATTTGTATCACAATGACAATTTTCATGTGTTTTGTCAGGAAACGTGGTAATGAGACAAAGAAGAGTGCACACAAAATTCACAAGTGCACACTACATTAATAAAAAAGGTTGGAAACCTATTGAAGCAAAGTATGAATCAATGTCAATGGTGATCATGGGAATCATAATGGCAGTTTTTATCCACTTTTCATTTAGTGTGGTAAAAACTGTATATTCTATTAATTGAGGTTTGGAAAAAGTTCAGATCAAGTATTTGTTTGTATTCAACAGAAAATGAAAAAAGATCATGAGTATTGAACATCAAATCACAATTTTCATACAGTCATTTTCACAAAAGTTGAAAGAAAAAAATACCAAAAATATTCAAGATGTATTTTTAATGATCAAGTTTGGGGAACAGTTCATGAAAACAAAATAATTTACAATTGAGGGTGTTGAAATGTTCAATGAAAATTTTCACACAATAATTGTTTGAAAAAGAAAAATTATCTAAACGACAAAAGAATTCTAAACAGTCAAGACATATTTTAAATTATTTGAGGCTAGAAATAAGTTCCCATCATGATGTTGTTTATATTTCACAAGAAAGATGGTGATAATGAGTATTGGGTATCATGACTAAAATTGCAATTTCCTCAAAATTTTTGTGTGGAATAATAAAATGACAATAGAAATAATCAAGGACCAATGATGTAGAAGGTGTATATTATAATATTTATAGGAATCAGTAAAGAATGATAAGTAATCAAATCATACCAAAAACTCAATCTTTATCATTACCTATCTACAAATCTTCAATAGTGACAGATATGTCTTATTATGAAGAATTGAGATGTTAAATGTTCAAAATAGTGAATGAAAAAGGACTTCTAACTTTTTAGTGTTGTTAAATAAAGTCACTCAAATCTGTTAGAAATAGAGGGTACATATCAATCCTTTTTTGATATTTAAAACGAATGATTCTTGTATATGACAGAAATAGTGAGTCTAAGAAATACTTCATTGGAGATAGGTGAAATTAGAAGGAATATTGGAAATATTACACTGGAGTTTATAAAAGAAATATCAATAGTCACCATGATGCATGAAAAAATAGCACAAAAAAGAAAGAAATAATACTAAAAAGTCTCCCATATCTATTTTTGCAAACCCCATGAACCCATTATGTAATTATTTTCATATTATCTGTCTATCATATGCACACAAGCTGGGGAAGTAAACAATTTGCTGTGTTCTATGCAACATCATTGTAAGGTGCCACTAACATTGTGATCACTATTCTGTTAACCATTATGGGATTGTATGGTCTTCTTTGAATAGGGATGATTTAATCCACAAAAAATCTTCCTATATCTGCTTGTTTGATTTTTGTGATGTTGGTTTTTGAATCCAGTCAAATGCATGATGATGCATCTATTAAAAATTTTCAGCCCCACAGAACTAATCAATGCAAAATCATGTGAAATTTTCTGTTGTTTAATCACACTCTTGGAAAATTCAATATTCCATTTATCAATCATTTTGACAGAATCAATAACAAACAAGACACTCAACATCACCTCAATTTATGACACATCAAGTTTTATAACCTAATCACATGGTGATTCACTAGCAAAATAAGATAAAGCATACGCCAACATCACCATCATACAATACAAAAATACAAAGGTGGTGCTATTAGCTCGCCACCTCTTCTTTCCCCTTTTAATAGAAAATTCAAAGGCACCAACTCTTCCATGACTTCCTGAAGATTGCTGTGTAAAAAATAAACTCGCAATATTTTATCTTGTATACCAGACAAAAATTTCTTGACCAAACAATCAACAAATATCATCAACAGACATGCTATTACAGATAATTATATGATTCTTTTGACAACTTGATTGCTGATATATTTCCAACAGCTGATGCTAACACAGATGCTGTGAAAATTTTGTTCCCAATGACAAAATGGTTGATATTTGTTATTTTAGTCATTAGTTGAAATGTTTCCTCATGAGCTACACATTTGGGCATCAAGTTTTTGTTTAATGTTTGAATTCTTCATGTGTCTGTAGTAAATATATGCATGACTATTTTTTTAAGAAAAAATTCTGTTGCCCATTGTGTGCATATGGTATGTGCCTTGTTGTATGAAGGGGGTTGTGATGTGTTTTGTGCCAAACAAGTCAACAAGTTTAGACCAGATTTATATTTTGTAAATGAAAAAGGTGTAAAATCTACAAAATTGATTATTTCCTGTGGATGATTATCCAAACTGGTCATCACTCTTTGCAACAAATACTCTTAAGCTCCCTTTGATGGAAACAAGTTGTGATTTCTGTACCTTAAGAAAGGTGCACTCTAGGAATTAAAATACATCTGGTTGGTAGCATTGGGATTTGCTTTTATATCCTGTTTGGATTTGAAAATGGTGCTAAAAGATACCAAATATTATTTCAATTTTTGCAGTCACAACTCACTATCTTTTTTGTACTTTGTCTTTTTCTACAATTGTAAAAACATCCCATTTATGACATTGGTAGATCAAATACGTTGTGTACAAAATTCCCTATGCTAGCTGGAAATGGCTACCAAATATGCATGTATGACTGGGGATGAGTCATTTGCTACATATATCTCATGTGAATGCTTGTATAAGATGTCACTCATCATCACATTTTTGCCTGACAATTTAATTTTTAAGACAACACAAACAAATTAATTCATTGTTACTGTATAATGATGCAATATAAGAAAAATTCCTCATTTGCATTTTTACAATGTTAGTTGATTAAATGTTATAATGCCAACTTCTATCCTTGCAGTGCAAATGGATCAGTATCAAACAGGAAATCTCCCAGAGAATCTATCTACTTATGTACCCATACTCCCTTCTGTAAAATTTAACACTCAATTTACTGTATCAAGCTTTCACAAAATTCAATCAAGACTTCCCCAGTGTAGGGGAAGCAATATCATTTAAAGTCCTAGTGGACAACATTGAACAAAGTGAATCAAATTAAAAATTCATCTCCTGATAACCAACCAAGCTACTTAGCTAAGGTTTAGAAAGTTCCAATGGTATCATTTCAGGAATGGATCAAGAATGGACCTACCATGATGGAATTGAGAAATTGCAATGCACTTAGAGTATCTAAAGGGAAGAGATCCTGATTGTATCATGTTCAGAAAGAATTGTTGCAATGGTTTTATGACAAGCATGTGGATTGTACAAAGTTAGCTGTTAGGTCACTTACACTTCATGCATCAAAAATTATCTATTGTCAAGGGTAAGGCTTTCAGCAAAAAGTCATCTTAAATGCAAAGATTTATGAAGTGACACAATCTTTTGCATGTAAGGCAAGATAAGAACTTATTTTGAAAGTTCTTGTGAAGTCCTGAATGAAACAAATGATATTTGAAAAATATATTAAAAAACTGGAAAGACAAACAATGAATGTATCACTACATCATCATATTTGTTTTATTTTTGTCCATTCATATATTATTTTGTTGTATTATTTTTCAATTTTCAATTTATTTTTATTATTTACATCATCAACATAGACAAAATTCAAGCACTTTTAGTAAGAAAGGCATATAATCACTTTTGTCATAAGAGTGAGATGAAATGGTCATCATACAACTATCAAATACTAACACAATATGTACCACAATAGCTGAAGTAATAAGCACATAAGGTAAAAATGGCATTTCATTCTAGTTTTTAAACCAGCCCTATCAACAGCATTGGAGCTGAAAGGCTAAAAGCTTGAAGGCAAAAAGATGAGAGGCAAAAAGTAACATTTTTAACTCTTGAAAAGTAATACTCATATTGACTTGCTCTTTTTGAATTACAAAATGATTACCTGGTTCTATTTGAAGCATGTTTTTTAATTCTAATTTCTACAAATAATTTCTTCAAATACCCTAGTCCCCAATGAAATTGCAAACTCTTTCATTTTAGTTTTCAAACCAGCCCTATTGACAGCAACTGAGCTGAAAGGCTCAGAGCTGAAAGGCTCAGAGCTGAAAGGCTAAGAGCTGAAAGGCTAAGAGCTTGAAGGCAAATTTTGATAAGAGGCAAAAAGTAACTTTCTAGTATTGACTTGCTTTATGAATTACAAAATAATGATTACCTGATTCTATTTGAATCACGTTTTTCTTTATTTCTAACTTTTAGAAATAATTTCTTAGAATTCTTAAGTCCCCTATGGGATTGCATATACTCAACCTTCAAACCATTTACTTCATTGGTTTGAGTCACTGAACAATTCTCTCTTGGAACTGCAGCATTCCACGCAAGCCACGGTTTCTTACTTAATTGCTTCTATTTCAGTTACACTCTAAGCGTCATGAGGCCTGACATCCGAATAAAACCTCTTCTTCAACATGACGAATCCCTCCTCTTTAAAATTATCCGTCGGCACGACGTAC
>JACCDI010475636.1_pt1 | contig 12178 bp, 11 predicted proteins | sample 7442791 | NCBI WGS metagenome assembly JACCDI01 (sample SAMN15323434, study PRJNA562643) | freshwater metagenome | isolation source: river surface water | place: USA:Blue River Watershed | collected 2017-08-15
ATTTATATATACGGCGATCGTAATAATTATAACTTTCCGAATTATCACCGCCTGGATTTTGGTGTCAACTTCAAGAATACCAATAAGCGTTTTTCAAGGCACTTAAGTGTGGGCGCTTATAATGCCTATAACCGTTTAAATCCTTTCTATATTTCTACCTCATACAACGATAAGGGGGATAGGGTGTTTGATGCTGTTAGTTTATTCCCATTTATTCCAAGTATTAATTACAAACTGGTATTTTGAAGCAAGCAATTCTATATGGTATGTTGTTGATGTCGCTTATCTCGTGTAAGCAGGAAATCATCATTAATATAGAAGACAAACCATCTGTTTTGGTGGTGGATGCCGATTTGAATACCGATAGTTTTATCAGTGTGCTGTTATCACATACCCAAAACATCACAGATAACTCCGGACAGAAATTTATTGATGATGCGGTCATTGAAGTTTTTGATAAGGATACTGGTATTATAGATGTGTTGATGCATGTAAGCGATGGGGTATACAAATCTTCAGTCAACAAACCACAGGCCGGTAAACAATATTTGTTTAAAGTGTTTCATAATAATAAGTCGTATTGGGTAAACGAGCGCATGCCAGATTCTATGGACTGTGTGATTCAGGATACAGCCAGAATTGTATTTCAGGGTAAGAGAAACTTCTTTCAGTTGCAACTGCGATTGGATGATCCCTTGACTCAGAAAAATTTTTACGGCATCAAGGTCCGTCGCTATTATAACCAAATCAATGGCACCGATACACAAATGCTGGTAGAGTGGGCGCGTTTGGAAACCGTGGATTTGATCTTAACAGAAGATCCTCAAACCAGATTTTCGAATAAGCATCTGCTGTTTAAAGATGCCTATTTCAATGGTTCCAGGCAGTATCTCAAATTTGGGGTGGCAGATTTATTTACAACGGCATCCCAACAAACCACTGCCCTCGAATTGTTTGTGTCATCCTATTCAGACAATGCCTACAATTATTACAGCTCTGTCAACGAACATCTCTTCTATCAAAACGACCCGTTTTCGCAGCCTGCCATCGTGAGGGGGAATGTCAGTGGGGCCTATGGTGCCATCGTTGGTCAGTTTCAACAACGCTATTTAATCCGATTTAAATAGTATATTTGTGTATGCAGAACAATTTGCATATCCCTCAACCTTGCCCCTTTGCGCCTAAATCTTCACGCCAATGTGGTACAGGGTATTATTGCTCCAAATGCGATAAAGTGGTGGTCGATTTCAGAGACAAATCTCTGGAAGAGATTCAGGCTGCCGGCAAGAATATTTGTGGAATATTTTATGCCGATCAGTTAGGGGCTCAACAAAAGATGCGCCCTCACAAAGCCATTGCATTTGCTGTGCTTACAGTCTTTTCTTTTCTCGGTATTCAGGCCAGTCCTTTAAGTGGTAATATCTTTCAAAAAGACAAACTGCATGCCGTCTCAAAACCAGATCCGGAAACTAAAAAGGATAAGAAGGAAAAGAAGCTTAAGCGCAAACGCTTTAGATACGGTCTGTTCAGAAGTCGACGTCTACAAGGCTGTATCAATTTCTGAGTCTATTCGCTTGGATTGGCTTGCCATTTATAGGCCAATGGAATGTATACGAACATTAAATAGCTCAGCAAAATAATGATATTCATGACATGTATGGTATCCCAATTGGCGCCAATCCAATGGTGAATAGGGGGCGCTTCTTTTACAACCACCATGTAATTATTGATGCATTTGCTGACCTGATAGGTTTGATCGTAAATTAATTTCATGACGATAGGGAAGAATCCAGTCAATGAAAACAGCGACCAGTTCAGCCAAACACCACCGTGTAATTTGTTTCTGCTACCCATGATTTGACGCATGGCCATTAAGATGCACAACACTTCAAATCCCAGATAGACGTATACAATATCGTCTTCGTCCTTTAATATATTGGCGATGATAGCAAATATGATAAAGACAACTCCTGATCCCAGTACGGATACTATCCATGGCTTAAATCTGGTGAATCTGAAACTCAGTAAAAGGAAACTTAATACCATTAAAATATAGCCATACACTTCCCAGTCGGATACGCTGAAGAAGCCCGCCTCCTGTACATTCTTTATCTTGTCAGGTGCAAAGTTTAATGAAGAAAACTCTGCCCAATAACCTCCGGTAGTTATGGTCTCTTCATCCAAATAGGCGTTGTATAAACTTTGGGTGACTTCATGAGGGATCTGTCCCGGTTGAAAGCACAATTCAGTCAGTGCATTAGCATCTAAATAGTGTCTGATGTTTAATTTCTTTGCCAGCTTTATGTAATCATTGATAACCGCACGGATAGAGTCTTTTTCTTTGTTTAATAACCAACGTTTGGCAATCTGATGGTAGCTTGGCGACTTAGGGTCGTCTTTCGTGCCATAGCCTATGCCAACACCCGGACTGTTGCAGTAGTATAAATAGCTGTATTCTTTTATGATGTCCGGATCTGAAGGCGTTGTTTCAGTAGCCGCAGCATATTCATAGTCTGTCGCCGTTATGGTTTCGCCGTATTCGTTATAAGTTTGAGAATTGGAATCGCAGCGCTTTGGGTCGTATGCAGGTCCTCTATTGATACGCGCTTCTATGGAGTCGCAACACTGTTGCTTTTCGAACATATCTTTGTCGAAAGGCAAGAAGCAATTAGCGAGACTAATGGTTTCTAAATCTTTAACATCATATAAGCCTTTGGACAGTTGTTTAGACTTCACCAAAATACCGTATTGATAACTGTGGTAGATGGTGATAGCACTGCCTAAAATAATCATGATAAAAAGGGCTTCTTTCCTCAGATAGTTTTTGGTGATGGGGTAGAAGCTTTTGAATGGATTGTTGCGCAGGTAGTGAAACAGCCATATAATAACGGCAATAAAGAGCAGCAGCCCTGCAGTTAAGTGCAAGCCTATTACACTGATGAATTCAAATTGGGTATCTTGCTCATACAGGTATCTCAGGTTTTGTACTGAGCTGTATCCTAATAAGAAGTAGAAGGTATGAAAGATCAAAGCGAAAATCAGCATCTGCACAATTCTGGTATTCCATACCAGTGGCTTTGATAATAGGGTGTTTTTTAAGGATAGTTTAAACATGGCTTACTGAATAAAGAATCTGCGGGATGAATGGGTGATGTTTCTGATATAACGAACCGGTAGGTCGTGCTGACTGATGCTGGCGAAGATGTCTTTGCTGCTGGTATCCGCTTTAAAGTGCAAGATGTAAACACCGCCGTTAAAGCTGATAGTTTCCAGTCCGCATGCACCAAAAGTTTTCATGATGTCATCTCTGTTGGCGTCGGTCTCAAGTTCGTAAATGGTATGCGTTGTCTCAGTGCTTTCGGTGCGGTTTGATTGGTATTGCGCAACGCCTTGTTTCAGGAAGATGACCATGTCTGAAATTTTCTCAACTTCGTACAATTGCTGTGAGCTGAGCACGATGCCAAATGGTCGGCTAATCGAACTACTCATGTGTTTCAAATCCTGAAGGATGGTTTGTTGCGAGATGATGTCCAAATTAGAAAGTGGTTCATCCAGCAACATCAATTCGGGTTGTCTGAGTAAAGCCTTTGCCAGTTCGAATCGGGTGCGGTAACCCGAGGATATTCGGTTCCAGTCTAAATGTTTATAAGGGCGCAATCCCAGACGGGCTATGATCAAATCGGCCCTTAAAATATTCTCTTCATTGTAAATGCCATGCATGGATAAAGTGAAATGCAGGTTGTCCATTAAGGTGCCATACCATTTAGGGACGCGTTGCGGAATATAGATGAGTTTGGTGCGCAGTTCGAAGAGGGTCTTGCTGGTCTTCTCTGCCTTAAAACTCAATGTTCCCTGATCTTCCTTTAAGTCGCGGGCCAGCAATCTCAACAAGGTGGTTTTGCCATTGCCATTTTCGCCCACTAAACCTACCACTTCGCCATAGTGCAGATTGAAACTGACAGGCGAAATTTTAAAGTGGCTGTTGACATAAGATTTGCTTACGGCTCTGACTTCCATCAAGGGTGTATCAGTAGGTGCTTTCGGGATGCTTAAATTAGATAGTTCTTCCAGAAAAGCAGTGGTGTCCGGATCATTGGCGATGGCGGCATCCACATCGTTGTGTCTGTCGATGATGTTTAGGCAGCGTTTGAAATGCGTGGTATTGGCAGTGTCGAGGGCACAGTCAATCAATCGACGTTTACCCAATGAGTGGTCGCCGTTTCTAAAGCATTCTTTTACTTCAAGGATTCTGTCTTTATATTCTGACATATGGGCAATTAACAGAAAAATTGTTTAAGTATTGCATTTCAATCTCATAATTCTGTCAAATTCGATTTTTAGTGGACAAGAATATTGAGGAGTAGTAGACAGGATTGCGGGTAAATTTTTTTTATTGTTAAAATAAGCCCATTTTTGCAGCAATTTATGAGTTTATTGGTTACAGGTACCGTAGCATTTGATGCTATCGAAACCCCCTTCGGAAAAACAGATAAGATCATCGGTGGTGCTGCCACTTATGTGAGTTTAGCGGCTTCTTACTTTGCTAAGGAGGTTGGATTAATAGCGGTGGTTGGCGACGACTTCCCACAGTCTTACATCGATTTTCTGGGGGAGAAAGGTATTAATACCAATGGTTTGCAAATCAAGCAAGGCGAGAAATCGTTTTTCTGGAGCGGTCGTTATTTCAACGATATGAACAGTCGCGAAACCTTAATCACCGAACTCAATGTTCTGGCAGATTTCGATCCGATAGTACCGGCTGGTATGGATGCTCCGGATTACCTGATGTTGGGTAACCTGGCGCCAGTAGTTCAAAGTACTTTGATTAAACGTTTGAGCAAACGCCCAAAACTCATCGCCATGGATACCATGAATTTCTGGATGGATGTGGCTTTGGATGATTTGAAAGAAACCCTCAAGATGGTGGATGTACTTACCATCAACGACGAGGAAGCCAGACAATTGTCAGGCGAATACAGTTTGAAAAAAGCCTCAAGAGTGATCCGTGCCATGGGACCGAAATACCTCATCATCAAAAAAGGTGAACACGGTGCGTTATTGTTTTACGAAGAGCAGGTGTTCTTTGCGCCAGCCATGTTGCTCGAAGATGTCTTCGATCCAACAGGTGCCGGTGATACCTTTGCCGGTGGCTTTATTGGCTGGTTGGCAATGACCGATAATATCAGTTTCGATAATATGAAACGCGCTATTATCTATGGTTCTGCTATGGCCAGTTTCTGTGTCGAGAAATTTGGTACTGAAAACATCATCCATATCGATGAGAAATTACTACAAGAGCGCGTTCAGGCCTTCCGCGAACTCAGCTATGTAGATATGTTATCTTAAATATTTATGCTGACGGCCCATCAGGTATTACACGGGTATACTCAGGGGATTTTTCCGATGGCAGACCCAGACGAAAACGATGCCATTTTCTGGTATGAGCCGGAAATGCGTGGCATTATTTTACCTAACGAATTCCATATCCCTAAAAATCTCAAAAGGCTTTACAATAAGAAGCCTTTTGAATTGCATATCAACCGCGACTTCAAGAAATGTATCGAGATGTGCTCGATGCGTCAGGAGACCTGGATTTCGGATGAAATCATTGAAGTGTATTGTGGTCTCAATCAGATGGGCTATGGCCTCAGCTTTGAGGTATGGCAAGGCGACGAGATGGTGGGTGGTTTGTATGGCATCGCAATGGGAAAGATCTTTTTCGGAGAAAGCATGTTCCATACCGTCACCAATGCCAGTAAAATTGCTTTGGTGTATCTCATGGAATGGGTGAGAGATAAAGAGATTCAGGTGGTAGATTGTCAGTTCATCAACGATCATCTGCTGCAGTTTGGTGCCAAAGAGATTCCGCAGGAAGAATTCATCGTCCTGCTCCATAAAGCACTCGGGATGTAAACTGTTCCTGAGAGAAATCAAAAAAAAATGTAAATTTGCCTCAACGAATGAAACAAATTAAAAAACTTCTTGTTGCCAACAGAGGAGAGATCGCCATCAGAGTGATGCGTACCTGTCGCGAAATGGGTATCCGCACGGTGGCTGTATATAGTGACGCCGACCGCAATGCATTGCACGTGCGTTACGCCGACGAAGCCTATCGTTTAGGTCCGCCGCCTTCCAGAGAATCTTACCTCCTGGCCGATAAAATTATTGAGATCTGTAAAGAACATAAGGTAGATGCAGTGCATCCGGGTTACGGATTCTTGTCAGAACGATCAGAATTTGCCACCAAGCTGGAAGAAGCCGGCATCATCTTCGTGGGACCGAGTGCCGCCAGCATGGACTTAATGGGAAGTAAAATTGCCAGTAAGCAAGCTGTGGCAGATTTTGGTGTACCCCTGGTGCCAGGTTTGAAAGAAGCCATCACCGATATTGAAGCTGCCAAAAAAGTAGCAACTGAAATTGGTTTTCCGGTGTTGATCAAAGCCAGTGCCGGTGGTGGTGGTAAAGGGATGAGAATAGTCAATCATGTTGACGAATTCGAATCTCAGATGCACATGGCCCAAAGTGAAGCTTTAAGTTCTTTTGGTGATGGCAGCGTGTTTATCGAGAAATATGTAGCAGCACCAAGACATATAGAAATTCAGTTAATGGCCGATAACCACGGCAATGTGTGTTACCTGTTCGAGCGCGATTGCAGTATTCAGCGTCGTCACCAGAAGCTGGTGGAAGAGGCGCCAAGTAAGGTGTTAACGCCAGAGCTGAGAAAGCAAATGGGTGAGGCTGCTGTTAATGTGGCCAAAGCTGCTAATTACAGTGGGGCTGGTACGGTAGAGTTTCTTTTGGATGAGAACCTCAACTTCTATTTCCTGGAGATGAATACCCGTTTACAGGTAGAGCATCCGGTGTCAGAACTCATCACCGGGTTGGATTTGGTGAAAGAACAAATCCGCGTGGCCGAAGGTCACCCGCTCAGTTTCAAACAAGAGGATTTGAAAATTAATGGACATGCGCTGGAGTTGAGAATCTGCGCTGAAGATCCGACCAATAATTTCTTACCGGACATCGGTACATTGAGTACGTATAAGGTGCCGCAGGGACCAGGGATTCGTGTAGACGATTGTATGGAAGAGGGTATGGAAATTCCGATTCACTACGATAACATGATCGCCAAACTGATTGTTTGGGCAGATACCCGCGATAATGCCATCGAGAAGATGAAACGTGCCATCACAGAGTACCGCATTTCAGGTGTAGCCAATACCTTGCAGTTTGGCTATTGGGTGATGGAGAACGAACACTTCATCAATGGTAATTTCGACACCAAGTTCATCGACAATTATTTCAAGCCAGAGTACCTGCAAATGCCATACGACCAGAATCTGGAAGAGGCATTGGGATTAGTTGCCGCCTACGTGTTTTCAAGTCAGGCGCCTTCTGAATCTGCCAAAACCGCCACTACAGGTGCTGATACCGAATGGTACCGCAAGCGCAGAACCATGCGTTAGTTCCTGATGTTTGCTGTTAAGCAAATCAAAAAAAATGACTAATTTTGCAACTTTATGTCGAAAGTCAGAGTCAGATTTGCTCCAAGTCCTACGGGACCATTGCACATAGGTGGTGTGCGTACTGCATTGTTTAATTATTTATTCGCGCGTCAGCAAGGCGGCGATATGATTCTTAGAATAGAGGATACCGACCAGCAGCGTTTTGTGCCTGGTGCTGAACAGTACATCATTGATTCGCTGACCTGGGCCGGCATTAAATTCGACGAAGGTACTCATGTTGGCGGTCCCTGCGAACCCTACAGACAAAGCGACCGTAAAGGGATGTACCGTCAGTATGCCGATCAGTTATTAGCTGCCGGTCACGCTTACTACGCCTTCGATACGGCCGAAGAACTCGATGCCATGAGAGAAAAACTCAAGGCTGGTGGTATGGCGGCTCAATACGATGCTGTGAGTAGAATGAGCATGAAAAACTCACTGACTTTGTCTGAAGATGAAGTAAAGCGTCGCCTCGACTCAGGTGATCCTTACGTGATCCGTATCAAATTACCCCGTAAAGAAGAAGTAAGATTCCACGATTTAATTCGCGGTTGGGTAGTGGTGCAAACCTCTGCCATGGACGATAAAGTGCTGTTTAAGTCGGATGGTATGCCTACTTACCACTTAGCCAATGTGGTCGACGACTATACCATGAAAATCACCCATGTGATCAGGGGTGAGGAGTGGTTGCCTTCTGCGCCTTTGCACGTGATGCTGTACAAGTATTTCGGTTGGGAAGAGGTGATGCCTAAATTCGCTCACTTGCCTTTGATTTTGAAACCGGATGGTAATGGTAAACTGAGCAAAAGAGATGGCGATCGTCTGGGATTCCCTGTATTTCCTATGGAATGGAAAGATCCTGCAACTGGCGAAATCAGTAGTGGATACAAAGACAAAGGCTATGAACCGGAGGCGGTCATCAATATGTTGGCACTACTTGGCTGGCATACCTCTGATAACCGCGAGATCTTCTCTATGGAAGAATTGATTCAATTATTCAGCATCGAGAAAATTAGTAAGAACGGTGCTAAGTTCGATCCTGAAAAAGCTAAGTGGTTCAACCACCAGCACTTGATGGCGAAAGACAATAAAGAGATTGCAGAAGCTATTATAGAAGACGTTAAAGCCAAAGGTTTTGACACCAGTATCGAGTACCTAACTCAGGTAGTGGGACTGGTAAAAGAGAAGGTGAATTTTAAGAATGAAATTGCCGATAAATGCACCTATTTCTTCGAAGTGCCAAAGGTTTACGACCAACAGGTGATTGCCAAAAAATGGAATGCTCAGGTGGCAGACTACCTTGCTGCATTTGCCGATGAATTGCCTGCTATGGAGATGCTGGGTGTGCACGAGATAGAACATAAGTTTAAAGAAGGTGCTCAGGCCAAAGGCATTAATCCAGGTGCTCTGATGCAGCCACTAAGGGTGTGCTTAAGTGGCGAAGCCGGCGGTCCGCCTTTGTTTGATATGCTGAAACTCATCGGCGTCAACGACAGTGCTGCCCGTATCCAACATGCCATTGCTGCAATTTCTGGAACAGCTAACTAATGAAAATAAAGCAAAATATCATTCTGCTGTCACTGCTGCTATTGAGCTTCAGTGCATGCCAGTTTGCCAGTTTCACCGAACGCCCGGGTGTTATCGTAAAGAGCTACCCCGAGCCGATGTATGGTACTTATCAGCACATCGAGAAAAGCAATGGTGTCAGCGATACCCATACCCTGGTGGTAAGTTCTGCCGGTGCCAGCATCAACGATGGGGCCATCAGTAGAATTGTCAATCTGTCGGATTCTAACAATACTTTAAGTCACCTCGGCGATTTCTACTACATGAATGTAAAAGAAACTGACAGTACTGGCAGATACACCTATTTCGTTTATCCGTTTGAGTACGATGCCAAACACATCTATATCTATAAGATTTTGCTGAGCAAGAAAAGCATCAAACACATGCAGAAAGCGGGTCTCCATATTAGCACCCGTCAGACAGGTGAGTATGTGATGGACAATATGGCTTTCAAAAAATACGTAGAGAAACACATGAAGCGCAAAGACGCTATCAAATTTAATAAAATAAACAAATGAGTTCAATAAACAGACCCATCAGAGTGTTAATCGCCAAGGTCGGCCTCGATGGTCACGACCGCGGTGCAAAGGTTATAGCAACCGCCCTTAGAGATGCCGGCATGGAAGTGATCTATACTGGATTGCGTCAAACCCCAGAGATGGTAGTAAATGCTGCTTTACAAGAGGATGTTGATGTGATTGGTGTCAGTATCCTATCAGGTGCTCACAATACAGTGTTCCCTAAGATCATTGATATTATGAAGCAAAAACAACTGGACGATGTGCTGCTGATTGGCGGTGGTATCATTCCAGACGACGATATGAAACAACTCAATGAGCAAGGCGTAGCCAGATTATTCCCACCCGGCACAGCCACTACGGATATTGTCTCATACATCACCGAATGGGTGAGTGAAAAAAGAGCTTAAAAATAAAGCCGTCATTGTTGAGATTACGGCTTTCTTTTTGTCTAAATATTTTAAGGGACGATGACTACGCGCTTGTTGATATTGCCATTGCTGGTGCTGACGCAAACGGTATAAACGCCCGCCGGTAAGACAGGTAATTGAAGGCTGATAGTTGTTTCGGTGTTGTCGATTTTGCCACTCAAAACCGTTTGTCCAGTTGGGTTGATGATGCAATAGGCAGAGGCATCTCCGGCATTGATAATATCAAGGTTTAATTGTGTGCTCGCTGGATTGGGGTAAACAGTAAAGTCTTTGTTAGCATCTGTTGTTGTAATACTTGTAAAAAAGCAGGTTTTTTCATGATAGAGGGCATCTACTTCTTTAACAGATAATACACGGTTGTATATTCTGACGTCGTCTATCAGTCCTGAGAAATAGAAGTTGGCATTCTTATCGCGTGAGCCAATCAATGCTTTGGTGTTTGATCCATAATTCGGTCCGTTGCCACCATTACTGGTATTGAAGCCCTGGTAGTAAGATTCGTTGGTGTTAAGCTGACCGTTGACATAGAGGCGAATTTTAGTGGTATCGCGAACTAAAACCACGTGGTACCATTCTCTCAAATTGGGTTGAGTGCCCATTGCCACTAAAGATAGGGCAGGATTGCCACCGTTGTTAGAGCCGGCAGCCCAACCTTGCATGGCATTGTTGCAAAGCGCTATATTTTGCCCACCGCCTGATCCACCTATGGAAAGTGGGTATTTGTATGCGCCATTTTCTGGAATCTCTGTGGCGTAAACCCATATAGAGTAGGTGTAATAAAGATTGATTAAGCCTGCTGTAGGTACTTCTATGCTGGAGTTAATGCCGTTGAACCAATAGGCCGAATTGGTGTTTCCACAGCGGTCTGTGCTCAATACGGCATGGTTGTTAAAGCCATGTCGGTTGAATCCACTGGAATCAGCGGTATTGCCAGTAAAAGGGAGGTGTAATACAAGTCCCTTTTTTAAATCAACTTGTGCGTATGCCTGCGAAAGGCAGACCATTAAGATTGGCAATAGTAGTTTTTTTGTCATAGTCTTTTGTTTGCCGTGAACTATCACAAATTTAGTAAACGACAAGTTGATTCCCAAAAAATTTACTTGACCATGGCTGCGCGGTACCATAATTCTGGCACTTCACCTTGTTTGGCAATTTCGTAATCCGCTTCTCTACAACCAATGAACTTGGCCGCCGTTTTCTTTTTCTTGTTCAAAACCGGCACTTGCATCCACCATCTGCCTGTCAGTTCGCTGTACAAAAACAACATGTCCTCGCCGCTGTTGGCATGGCATTTATAAACGGTAAAGTTGCGGTTGTTGAGTTGCGGATGGTCGTTGAATCGGTTGTCTATGCCATCCAAAATATACCAAACCATTTGGGCAATTTGCATGCTGTCGGTAGCATTGTCGTTTAAAGTAAAATGGTTCAACAGAAACACACCTATCGAATTGGATACGCCGGCATAACGGCAAACACCGCAGGCTTCCTGATTGAGTAAGCCGCTTGGCAAAGGTTTGGATGACGAGGCAAAATCGGCGTGTTTGATGCTGTTTAAACTGAACTCAAATATATCGGCCTGGCGCAAGATGGGTTCTACAACCTGGATATTGGTTCTCAAATCGCCTAATCGAATTTGTTCGCAGAACAGATCAGAAACCAATTGTATACTGGCATGGGTATTTAAGAAATTTTGTAAACCAATGAAGGCGCAATGAAAGAGCTTTTTCTTCTGTTGTAGCTTCCATACCAGTTCATCTGGGTTGTAGGCAATCTCTGGCGATACCAGGGCGTAATCGATGTCTGAGTAGGGGACGCCTTTCAGAAGCGCGTCGCTGTAATTATCGTTTTCTCCAATGATAACCGGAATGATGTTCTCGGCTTTTAAAGCAATCAGACATTCTCTCAATCCGGCATTGGCATTTTTTGAGGACCCATCGTGGTTGAGATTTCCAAAGTCGGCGACACTGATGCCGTTAAAGTTGTATGAGTAGCCATACAAAACTTGTCTCACTTTGTCGGCATTCGGTCCCATGCCAATGATGGCTACATCCACAGAAGAAGTGTCAGGAAACTTGCCGGTGTTCACCTTTAATTCGCCGCCCATTGTGCCAACAGATTTGGCAAAAGGCTTGTGTAATGCTTTGCTGACTGGTGTAAAAAA
>JACCDI011633771.1_pt1 | contig 12177 bp, 15 predicted proteins | sample 7442791 | NCBI WGS metagenome assembly JACCDI01 (sample SAMN15323434, study PRJNA562643) | freshwater metagenome | isolation source: river surface water | place: USA:Blue River Watershed | collected 2017-08-15
CCTGTGGTCAGCGGGACGGCATATCGTGACACAGGGCCGCCACATCGCCCGCGATGCTATTGCCGCCCGCTACCGCGCCGTGATGGCCGACCTGCGGGGGCGGTTGTGACCGGTTGGGAGGACATCCGCGCCGAGGTGCTGCGCCGCATCCGCGCCCGCGACTGGCCACCGGGTCAGGTGATCCCGGGCGAAGAGGCGCTGGCGCAGGAATTCGGCGTCGCCCGCGCCACGGTCAACCGCGCCCTGACCGCGCTGGCCGAGGCCGGATTTCTGGAACGTCGCCGCAAATCCGGCACGCGGGTCGCGGAAACCCCGGTGCGCCGCGCCACGCTGGACATCCCCATCCTGCGCCATGAGATCGAGGCGCAGGGCCGCGCTTATGCCTTCCGCCTGCTGGATCACCGCCTGATGGTCCCGCCCCTGGCCGTGACCACGCGGCTGGGTCTTGCCCCGGATCAGCCGATGCTCTGGCTGGAAACCGTGCATCTGGCGGATGGTCACCCACATGCGCATGAGGCGCGCTGGCTGAACCCCGCGCTGCTGCCGGACCCGTGCCCCGATTTCGCGGCGTTGTCGGCCAATGAATGGCTGGTGCGGACGCTGGCCTTTACCGCGGGCGACCTGGCCTTTCTGGCCGAGGCGGCAGAGGGCCGGGTGGCCGAGGTGTTCGGGGTGACGGCAGGGGCGGCCATGCTGGTGATGGAGCGCACGACCTGGAGTGGGGATCAGCCGATCACCCTGTTGCGGCTGACCCATGCGCCGGGACATCGGGTGCAGATGATGGTCTGACGGCGGGTTTGGGGCTGGCGCTGGGAGGGTTTTGCACCCTCCCAGATCCTCCCGCAGGATCTTTGGGCAGAGAAAACGACGCGCAGAAAAGAAGGTCAGGCGGCGGGCTGGTCCTTGAATTTGCCTGAAGCCAGACGCGTCTTACGCGGCGGGCTGGTCCTTGAATTTGCCTGAAGCGCGACGCCCTTCAGGCGGGGGGCTGGTCCTTGAACTTGATCGACTCGCCGCAGCCGCAGGCCTCGGCCACGTTGGGGTTGTTGAACTTGAAGCCGGATTCCAGCAGAGAGGTCTGGTAGTCGATCTCTGTCCCGAACAGGAACATCTGCGCCATCGGGGCGATCATCACCCGCGCGCCGTCCTGTTCCACGATTTCATCCATCGGATTGACGCTGGTGGCGAAGTCCATGGTGTATTCCATGCCCGCGCAGCCGCCCTTCTTCACGCCGATCCGCAGACCCGCCGTGCCGTTCTGCGCCATCAGCCGCGCGATCTGCCGGGTGGCGGCGCTGGTCAGGGTGACAGCTTGTTTGCCGGGGATGCCGAACATGGGACTCTCCTGTTTCTGCGCATAAGATAAGGCCGGAATGCAGGAATTCCAAGCGCTGGCCTGGTCCGCCAGACGCGTTACATGAAACCGAGTTCGAGACGCGCCTCATCGGACATCATGTCCATGCCCCAAGGCGGATCAAAGGTCATCTTGACCGCGACCGATTTCACCCCGGCGAGAGGCTCCACCGCGTCCTGCACCCAACCGGGCATTTCGCCCGCCACCGGGCAACCCGGCGCGGTCAGCGTCATCAGGATGGAGACGTCATTTTCATCCGTGATCTCGATCGTATAGACCAGACCGAGGTCATAGATGTTCACCGGAATCTCGGGGTCGAACACCGTGCGGCAGGCATCGACGACCTGATCGTAGAGCGGGTGATCCGTGGAGGAGGGCGCGATCAGCGGCGTGCCCTCAAGCTTGTCCTGAACCTGCGTCATGGCTGTCCTGCGTGTTGTTGAGCGATTATATAGGGAATGCCGGGGCCAAGGTCCAGCGCCCAGCGGGCGGCTTCACGCCCTTGGCGCACAAAAGAAAAGGGCCGCCGCAGCGACCCTTTGTCCCTGCCGGTGCTTTCGGCGTCAGAACGGGATTTCGTCGTCCATGTCGGAGCGGCCGCCGCCCCCCCCGCCCATGCCACCAGATGCGCCGCCGCCATAGCCGCCGCCACCGCCCGAACGGGCAGAGCCGCCCGAACCACCGCCCGACGGGGCGCCGCCCTGATAGTCGTCATAGCCGCCGCGATCATCCATCCCGCCGCCGCCGCCGCTGTCACCACGCCCGCCCAGCAGGGTCAGTTCGCCGCGATACTGGCGCAGGACGACTTCGGTGGTGTAGCGGTCAGCCCCGGTCTGGTCCTGCCATTTGCGGGTTTCCAACTGCCCTTCGATATAGACGGTGGAGCCTTTGCGCAGATATTGTTCGGCAATCTTGGCAAGGTTTTCGTTGAAGATCGCCACCGAATGCCATTCGGTGCGTTCCTTGCGTTCGCCGGTGTTGCGGTCGCGCCAGGTTTCCGAGGTGGCGATGCGCAGGTTCACCACCTTGCCGCCATTCGGGAAGCTCCGCACTTCCGGGTCGCGGCCCAGATTGCCGACGATGATGACCTTGTTGACCGAACCTGCCATGCGCGTTGTCCCCCGATTCCTTCTGGATGCCGGGGCAGTCTGCCCCGGTCTGGTTAACGAAAAGTCTATACCGCCCAGAACCCGCGCCCGCAATGCGCGCGGCAGCATCGGCAGGGCACCGCCCGCAGGGGGGACTCGCCAAACCGGTGTTTTCGGCTATAGTCCTGCATCTGGTTTCGACAGGACGATGTCATGCGGGTCAATGTTGCGCTGGCCTTGGCCGTGGCGCTTGCCTTTGGGGGCGGTGCCGGGGTTGCCGGGGCCGAGGGTTTGGTTCTGGGCGGGGGCGGATCGCAATCCCGCATGGATATTTTCCGCAAGCAATCCAAGTTGTTGGATGGTCGTCTTGCCAAACAGTATGAAGCATCGGCGCGGCTGAAGCCGAAGACCGAAAGCAGCGGGACCGAGTCGATCCCGGTCTGGGGCGGCAACTACAAGGGCGAATATCTGGATGAGGCCAAGGCGGCGGCGGCCGAGCATGGCATCCCCGAAGACCTGTTCCTGCGTCTGGTGCAGCGCGAAAGCGGCTGGAACCCGGGGGCCGTCAGCCACAAGGGGGCAACGGGTCTGGCGCAACTGATGCCCGACACCGCCCGTCTTTTGGGCGTGGACATCAACGATCCCGCCGACAACCTGCGCGGCGGGGCGCGTTATCTGCGGATGATGTATGACCGCTTCGGCTCATGGCGGCTGGCGCTGGCGGCCTATAACGCCGGACCGATGGCGGTGGAGGCAAATGACGGCATCCCGCCCTATGAAGAGACGCAGAATTACGTGAAGGCCATTCTGGGCTGATCCTTCCGGGCTGATCCTTCTGGGCCGATCCAGACAACGGAAAAACGGGCAGGGTGAACCTGCCCGTTTTTCATTTCGGATCAACGGTTTTCGCGCGGCGGCTCAGGCGCTGCGCGACTGGCGCTTGCGCTCATGCGGGTCAAGGACGCGCTTGCGCAGGCGGATGATCTTGGGCGTGACTTCGACCAGTTCATCGTCGTCGATATAGGCAATCGCCTCTTCGAGCGACATCTTGATATGCGGCGTCAGGCGCACGGCCTCATCGGTGCCCGAAGCGCGGACGTTGGTCAGCTTCTTGCCCTTCAGCGGGTTCACCTCGAGGTCATTGTCGCGGCTGTGTTCGCCGATGATCATGCCCTCATAGACGTTTTCCTGCGGGCCGATGAACATGCGACCGCGCTCTTCGAGGTTCCACAGCGCGTAAGAGACCGAGACCCCGTTCTCCATCGAGATCAGAACACCCTGGCGGCGGCCCTGGATCGGGCCCTTGTGCGGGACCCAGCCGTGGAAGATGCGGTTCAGAACGCCGGTGCCGCGCGTGTCGGTCAGGAACTGGCCATGATAGCCGATCAAGCCGCGCGACGGCACATGGGCGATGATCCGGGTCTTGCCGACGCCGGCGGGTTTCATCTCGACCAGATCGCCCTTGCGCTCGCCGGTCAGCTTGTCGATCACGGCGCCGGAGTATTCGTCATCGACATCGACGATGACCTCTTCCACCGGTTCCATCCGCACGCCGTCTTCGTCCTTGAAGATCACGCGCGGGCGGCTGATCGACAGTTCAAACCCTTCGCGGCGCATGTTCTCGATGAGCACGCCCATCTGGAGTTCGCCGCGGCCCGAAACCTCGAAGGCCTCGCCGCCGGGGGTGTCAGCGATCTTGATGGCGACGTTCACTTCGGCTTCGCGGTTCAGCCGGTCGCGGATGACGCGCGATTGCACCTTGCTGCCATCACGGCCCGCCAGCGGGCTGTCGTTGATACCGAAGGTGACGGTGATGGTCGGCGGGTCGATCGGCTGGGCCGGGATGGCGGTGTCCACCTCCAGCGCGCAGAGCGTATCGGCCACCGTCGCCTTGGACATGCCCGCGATGGTGACGATGTCACCGGCTTCGGCCACGTCGATGGCGGTCTGGGTCAGACCCCGGAAGGCGAGGATCTTGGTCACGCGGAACTGTTCGATCCGCTCGCCGGTGCGGCTGAGCGCCTTGAGCTGTTCGCCCACCTTCAACGTACCGGATTCCACGCGCCCGGTCAGGATGCGCCCGATGAACGGGTCGGCCGACAGGGTGGTGGCCAGCATACGGAAGGGCTCTGCCGCCTGCGCGATCTGCTTGGGCGCGGGCACATGTTTCACGATCAGGTCAAACAGCGCCGTCAGGTCCTTGCGCGGCCCATCAAGGCTTTCATCCGCCCAGCCAGAGCGGCCCGAGGCGTAAAGATGCGGGAAATCCAGCTGCTCATCCGTCGCGCCGAGGTTGGCAAACAGATCGAACACCTCGTTCAGCGCGCGGTCGGGTTCGGCGTCGGGCTTGTCCACCTTGTTCAGCACGACAATGGGACGCAGTCCCAGCGCCAGCGCCTTGGAGGTCACGAATTTCGTCTGCGGCATCGGGCCTTCGGCGGCATCGACCAGCAGGCAGACACCATCGACCATGTTCAGGATGCGCTCAACCTCTCCGCCGAAATCGGCGTGGCCGGGGGTATCGACGATGTTGATGCGGACGCCGTTGTGCTCGACGCTCGTGCATTTGGCGAGGATGGTGATGCCGCGTTCGCGTTCGATGTCGTTGCTGTCCATCGCGCGTTCGCTGACGGCCTGATTGTCGCGGAAGGAACCGGATTGTTTCAGCAGCTCGTCAACCAGCGTGGTCTTGCCGTGGTCAACGTGTGCGATGATGGCGATGTTGCGAAGCTCCATCGGGGGCGTCTCTTTTCATGTCACTTGGGTTTCGCGCGGGCCATAGCCCGGATCGCCCGGAAAGGCCAGCGAAACCTTGCTGCGGTTGCGAAAGCGGCTCAGGTTGCGACGTAACGGTCGCGGCGGTGGTTGATGGCGATGACCAGATTGACCACCGCCGCGCCAAGGAAGGACCAGCCCACCATGGCCCATGGCAGGAAGGTCAGGGCGATGGCAAACAGCACCGCGTCAAAGATCAGCTGCGTCTGCCCGGCCCGAAAGCCGGTCTTGTCCTGCAGATAGAGCGCGAGGATGCCGATGCCGCCAAGGCTGGCCCCATGGCGAAAGATGGCCAAGAGCGCCGCACCCGAGACAAAGCCGAACAGCACCGCACCAAAGGCGGGGTTCAGATGCTCAAAGCGGACCCAGCCGGGCATCAGCGCCGACAGGGCCGAAAGCGCGGCCACGGCGGCAAAGGTCTTGACGGTAAAAGCCAGCCCCATGCGGCGGTAGCCGAACCAGTAGAAGGGGATGTTGATCGCAAAGAACACCGGGCCAAAGCCAAGGCCCGTGGCGTAAGAGATCAGCACCGCCAGCCCCGCCGTCTGGCCGGTGATCATGCCCAGTTGCGTCAGGATCACGATGCCGAAACTGGCCATGGTGGCGCCAAAGGCCAGCCCTTGGGCGTCCTCCAGCAGGGAATGTGTCTTGGGATCGGTCATGCGGGCCGCCATAGCGCCTTGCGCTCCGGTGCGCCAGAGGGGTTGCGGCCGGATCAGGCGGCGATGTAGCGGTCGCGCCGGTGGTTGACGGCCAGAAACAGCCCATAGGTCGCCGCCCCGAGGGCGGACCAGCCCAGCATCGCCGGAGAGAGCACCAGCGCGGCGGCGGCAAAGACCCCAACGTCCACAGCCAATTGCACATATCCGGCCTGAATCCCCCAACGCTCCTGCACCATCAGCGCCGGGATGGAAAAGCCGCCAAAGCTGCCGCCATGCCGTACCACCGCCAAGGCCGCGATCCCGAACAAGGTGCCGAACAGCAGCGCGGCAAAGGCGGGCTCGATCGTGCCCAACTCCATCCAGCGCGGCAGGATGGCGGTGATCCCGGCCAGCGCAAGCGTCGAGATCAGGGTCTTGGCCGCAAAGCGCCCTCCTTTCCAGTGCCATCCCAGCAGCAGGAAGGGCAGGTTGACCGCCAGATAGACCACCGGAAATGGCCAGCCGGTCGCATGGCTGATCAGCACGGCCAGCCCCGTGGCCTGCCCGGTGACAAAGCCCATATGCGTCATCACATGGATGCCAAGCCCGGCCATCACGATGCCAAAGGCGATGCCTTGCACATCCTCGATCAGGGAATGACGGGTGGGGTCGGTCATGGCAGCCTCCGCTCCGGATATGATGGGTCATAGCATGTGACCCATATTCGCGTCAACAATGCTGACCTTCTATCCGCCGTGGCGGGGCGGTCACACCCGCCGACACGCCAGCAGGACTGCGTTTACACAGCGGGGCGAGTCGCGCTATGCGTGTGGCGTGATCCACGCCAACCAAGGGGGGCGCATATGACCGTATCATTCGTCTCTGTCCGGCTTGGCGGCTTCTGCATCGGCTTCACCACGCGCCGTTGACGGCGCACGGGCAAGACCGCGCCCTGACCCGGCGCTTTCCCTGACAGATCGGACCTTGCACCCGACCGGCCTTGGCCGTGCGCAGGGCGATCCGTCCTCCCGCCCCACCCCAGCACAGGGCCGGACAGGTACATCCTGCCGGATCACGCCATGCCGAAGACATATTCTGCCTTTCTTGTGCTATTCGCGGCCGCTTGCAGCGGTCTTGCCGCGATCCGCCGCGCCCTGTGCGGCGGCGCGCCAAGGCTGCCCGACGCCGACAGTTTGCCAGACCATCTCCGCGCCGATGTGGGCTTGCCCGCCGTCGCGCCGCCGCCCTCGCCAACCTTGCCGCCCCTGCGGCGCTGAGGCCCATCGCCGCCGGGGCCTGTGGCTTTTCAGCCGCAGAGCGCCGGAATTTGCCCAGCCCGGCTTGGCAAACAGGAGAGTGTCGTGGCACCGTCACTCATCCATAACGCGAACGGGCAGGAGGGCGCGATGTCATATACCGTATCGACGACCCGCACCGCTTTCGCCGTGGATGCCGGGTTCACGCGCGCCCTTCGGGCCCGAGCTTGCACGCGCCGAAATCGCGCCTGATCCCAGCCCGCCCCTGACCGGGCATATCCCGATCCCAAACGCCTGATCCTGCCCATGCCATCGGTGCGCCCGCATCCATGACCTGGTCCGTGTCAGGCCCATTCCACCCCCAGCCAGAGGACCGGCCCGGTGCGTTCCACCGTCCGGCACAGACCATGACCCATCACAGCCAAAACGGGGCCATCATGCCCCTGTCCGCCCTCATCGCCGCCCATGGCCCGTGGCGCGTGCTCTTCGCCGCGCTGACCACGCTTGTGCGGCAAGCCACCGGCACCGCTGCCCCCGATGTGGACAGCCTGCCTGACCGCCTGCGCGCCGATATCGGCCTGCCCCCGCGCGGCTCCCCCCAAGTGCTGCCGATCCTGCCCGTCCGGTGGTGATCCTCCCGCTTCCCCGTTGCGAAAATATCCTCGGGGGAGGCGCGGCACGCGCCGTGGGGGCAGACAGCCCCCGGCACCGTCTGCCGCATCACCACCGCTTGCAGGTCATCCCCCCTCTCCCCACCGGGGGAGAGGGGCAGGGGTGAGGGGGCGGGCAAAAGCACAAGGCCGGAGGTTTCCCCCCGGCCCCAACCACTCTTGGCGGAAAGATCAGCCCGCCAGCGCCTTGTTCAGATATTCGTCGACCTTTTCCAGATAGCCCATCGTGGTCAGCCATTTCTGATCCGGCCCAACCAGCAGCGCCAGATCCTTGGTCATCCAGCCGTCCTCGACCGTCTGCACGCAGACCTTTTCCAGCGTCGTTGCGAATTTCATCAGCGCGGCGTTGTCGTCCAGCTTGGCGCGGTGCTTCAGACCACCGGTCCAGGCAAAGATCGACGCGACCGAGTTGGTCGAGGTTTCCTTACCTTTCTGATGCTCGCGGTAATGGCGGGTGACGGTGCCGTGGGCGGCCTCGGCCTCCACGATCTTGCCATCGGGGGTCATCAGCACCGAGGTAATCAGACCCAGCGAGCCAAAACCCTGCGCCACGGTGTCGGACTGCACGTCGCCGTCATAGTTCTTGCAGGCCCAGACATAGCCGCCCGACCATTTCATCGCCGATGCCACCATGTCGTCGATCAGGCGGTGTTCGTAGTGAATGCCCGCCGCCTTGAACTTGTCCTCGAACTCTTCGGCATAGACCTTGGCGAAGAGATCCTTGAAGCGGCCGTCATAGGCTTTCAGGATGGTGTTCTTGGTGGACAGATACACCGGCCAGCCTTTCAGCAGGCCATAGTTCATCGACGAACGGGCAAAGTCGATGATGCTGTCGTCAAGGTTGTACATGCCCATATAGACGCCGGCGGAGGGCGCGGAATAGACGTCCTTTTCGATCACGGTGCCGTCTTCGCCCACGAATTTCATCGTCAGCTTGCCCGCGCCGGGGAAGTGGAAGTCGGTGGCGCGATACTGGTCGCCAAAGGCATGGCGGCCGATCACGATGGGCTGGGTCCAGCCCGGCACCAGACGCGGCACGTTGCGGCAGATGATCGGCTCGCGGAAGATCACGCCGCCGAGGATGTTGCGGATGGTGCCGTTGGGCGATTTCCACATCTGCTTCAGGCCGAATTCCTGAACCCGCGCCTCGTCGGGGGTGATGGTCGCACATTTGACCGCCACGCCGACTTCACGCGTCTTCATCGCGGAGTCGATGGTGATCTGGTCATTGGTGCGATCGCGCTCTTCGATGCCCAGATCGTAGTAGAGCAGGTCCACATCCAGATAGGGCAGGATCAGCTTTTTCTTGATGAAGTCCCAGATGATCCGGGTCATCTCGTCGCCATCCATCTCGACGATGGGGTTTGCAACCTTGATCTTGGTCATGTCCGGCCCTTTTCCAAGTTGGATTCGTTGGGCGCTGCATAGCGCATCGGGGCGGGTTTGGGAAGCGTTGTATGCAACGGCATACCGAAATGTCGCGGGATGGGATTTGCCGACGGGGAGGCAGTTCCCCGTCGGCACAGCGTCAGACTTTCCGCTTCCAAAGCCAGATCAGTGCGCACATCAAGGCCAGTCCAATGATGACCACAATGAGCGACCGAAAACTGGCCTCCATCAGCACGAAGTCTGCAACCTTGATCGTGAAGTCGTTTTGTTGCGGCAGCATGATCAGTCCCCCTCGTTACACCGTGCGCCTTTGCACGCGCAGCAAACTGGCATGGGGCTCTTAAACAACCCTACAGATTTATTTCGATGCGCGAGGGCTCGGTTCACGCGGTTATGAAAAGTTTTGGATTGACCTGCACGGAAATGGCCATTTTTGAGATCAAGCAGTGAAGCCAAAGGACAACTCTTTCCGAGTAGAAAAAAATTCTACAGGCTTACCGCTTACCCCAATAGATTGTTTTGACAAGATTTGTAATGTCTATTGATTGAAGAACGGCGCGACCTTCGCCCGCACCCAATCCCACAGCCGGGGTGCGCCTTTGGCGATTTTGGAGCCGACACGCGACTCGAGCTGGGGCAGGGTGACGGTGTAGGTGATCCAGGTGCCGCCGCCGGATTGCAGGTTGGCCATGACTGGCTGCACGCGGTCCAAGGATTTGGCGAAAAGGGCGTCGGGGGTTTCCGCCGCCTCAAACTCGTCCCAGAGCGCGCGGAAGGCGGTGGCTTGGTCAGGGGGCAAGAGACCGAAGATGCGGTCGGCGGCGCGTTGCTCGGCGGCTTGGGTTTGCGCACTCGCATGGGCTTGGCCGTTCGCCGAATGGATCGGCACGTCGCCCACGTCGATTTCCACCAGATCATGAATCAAGAGCATGCGGATCACGCGGGAGATATCGACGCAGTGCTCGGCCTGATCGGCCAGCACCATCGCGTACAGCGCAAGATGCCACGAATGCTCGCCCGAGTTTTCGCGCCGCGATCCATCGCACAGAGTGGTGGCGCGCAGCACGGATTTCAGGCGGTCCGCCTCATTCAGAAAGGCAAATTGCGCCGTCAGGCGGTCAGAGGGCTGGTCCGTCAATGCCCACCACCGCCATAGGGTGTGGGCGGGGCCTCACCCTGACCACGCTTGGCGGCAAGGCTGCGCATCAGGAATTCCCGCCCGCGCTTTTCGGCCAGACGCACGCGGATGGCGGTCATGAAGGCATCCTGCGTGGTGGGCGACATGTCCCCCAGCACGCGTGAGACCTTTTCGTAAAACCGGTCGTCGTCCAGTTCCGCCTGCGCCTCGAGCACATCCTTTGCCAAGGCATCCGCCAGATCCTCGACCACGCCCATCTCAGCGCGACCCTTCACCCAGACGGCGGCGGACATAGTCCGACACCGTGCCGATCATCGGCTTCATATGCGCCTCTTCATCCTTGAAGAAGTGATCGGCCCCCTCCACCTCGGTGTGGGTGATGGTGATGCCCTTTTGCTCATGCAGTTTGGACACCAGAACCTTGGTGTCCTTGGGCGGGGCCACGCGGTCTGCCGTGCCGTTGATGATCAGCCCGGACGACGGGCAGGGTGCGAGGAAGGAGAAGTCATAGAGGTTGGCCGGAGGGGCCACCGAGATGAAGCCGGTGATTTCCGGCCGCCGCATCAGAAGCTGCATGCCGATCCATGCACCGAAGGAGAAGCCTGCCACCCAGCAATGCTTGGCGTTCTGGTTCATCGATTGCAGGTAGTCCAAGGCCGAGGCCGCGTCAGACAACTCGCCGATGCCCTGGTCATACTCGCCCTGGCTCCGCCCGACGCCCCGGAAATTGAACCGCAGCACGGTGAAGCCCAGATTGTAGAAGGCATAGTGCAGGTTGTAGACGACCTTGTTGTTCATCGTCCCGCCATATTGCGGGTGCGGATGCAGGACGATGGCGATCGGCGCGTCCCGGTCCTTCTGCGGATGGTAGCGGCCTTCAAGACGGCCCTCGGGGCCTGCAAAGATCACTTCGGGCATATGTTCTGCGCCTGTCTTTCCCGGCTGGCGATTGTTGACGTTTTCGCTCAACCAATTTAGAACCATTCCAAGGCGAGCGGGAAAGCCCGCGCCCGGGGTCGGTTTTCAGGTAATGGGCCGTTTTCCCCGCGTCAATGGATTTGGAGCGGCTCTGTCATGAAACTCTCGACCAAGGGACGCTATGCGATGGTGGCGCTGGCCGATCTCGCGCTGGCGGAGGCGGCGTCGGGGGGCGATGACCTTGTGTCCCTGGCCGCCGTTGCCAAGCGCCAAGACATCAGCTTGCCCTATCTGGAGCAGTTGTTCGTCAAGCTGCGCCGTGCCGGGCTGGTCGAGGCGGTGCGCGGACCCGGCGGCGGCTACAAACTGGCGCGCAGCCCGGATGCGATCCGCATTTCCGATGTGATGGAGGCGGTGGAAGAAAACGTGGACGCGCTGCACACCGGGGCCGGTGTTTCGGGGGGCGTGTCGGGCACGCGGGCACAAAGCCTGACCAATCGGCTCTGGGAAGGGTTGTCGGCCAACGTCTATGTGTTTTTGCACCAGACCCGGCTGTCGGATGTGATCTCGAACAAGATGGCGCCCTGTCCCGCCGTTCCGGCCCTGTTCCGGGTGGTGGATGAAGATGCGTGACGGGGGCTTCGGGTGCTGGCGTCGGAGCGGGGGGCTCGCCCCCCGCTCCCCCGAGGATATTTGGGCAGAGAAGACAGGCGCAAGAGAGGGTCAGGGATGAGCCGGGAGCGGGTGTACCTCGACTGGAACGCCACCACGCCGCTGCGGCCTGAGGCACGGGCGGCCATGCTGGCGGCCATGGATCTGGGGGGGAATGCCTCTTCGGTCCATGCCGAGGGGCGGGCGGCGCGGGCTTTGGTGGAAAAGGCGCGGGCGCAGGTGGCGGCGGCGGTTGGGTGCAAGCCTGCGGAGGTGGTGTTCACCTCTGGCGCCAC
>JACCDI010385245.1_pt1 | contig 12175 bp, 15 predicted proteins | sample 7442791 | NCBI WGS metagenome assembly JACCDI01 (sample SAMN15323434, study PRJNA562643) | freshwater metagenome | isolation source: river surface water | place: USA:Blue River Watershed | collected 2017-08-15
AAAACACCACCACCACTTTGCCTTTGAACGCCGACAAACTGCGTGTTTGTCCGTTGTGGTCAGTCAATGTAAAACCTTGCGCGTAATTGGCGCCGGTCACATCGATCGACTTGAACTGGGGTCGATCAGCTGAGCACGCCGTCAAACCTATGCTGATAAAGGCCAGCGCACAAAGCAAAAAATTCTTGTAGCGTTTCATCATGTGACTGAATTACAAATAGTGATCGATCAGCAAAGCTGCAAAAAGCAAGCTCAGGTGAATCAAAGAAAAGCGAAACGTCTTGCGTGCCAATGCGTCGGAATAATCACGCCACAAAGCCCAAGCATAGGCGCAAAAACCAAGGCTGAGCAACACGGCACTGACCAAATAAAACCAACCGCTCATGCGATACACAAATGGCATCAAACAGGCGGCAAACAAAACCAAGGTGTAGAGCAAAATTTGCAAACGCGTGAAGGCATTGCCGTGCGTCACAGGCAACATGGGCAAGCCCGATTTGCGGTAGTCCTCCACCCGATACAAAGCCAGTGCCCAAAAGTGTGGCGGTGTCCACAAGAAAATGATCAAGAACAAAATCAAGGCCTCTGGCCCTACATCCCCTGTCATCGCGGCCCAGCCCAACACAGGAGGCATGGCGCCTGAGGCACCGCCAATGACGATGTTTTGCGGTGTCAAGGGCTTCAAAATCACGGTGTAAACCACGGCATAGCCCACAAAGGTGGCAAAGGTGAGCCACATGGTGAGCGCGTTGACCCAAGCCAACAAAATCCAAGAACCCACGGCACACAACAAAGCAGAAAACAGCAAGGTCTCGCGATCGCTCAATTCACCTTTGGCCGTGGGTCGCCATGCGGTACGGCGCATTTTTGAATCAATGGTTTTTTCAACCAAACAGTTAAAGGCGGCAGCCGCACCCGCAACACACCAAATGCCAAGACAAGCCCAAGCAGCCAACTGCACATCGGGCCATGTAGGCACCCCAGGGACGGCCAACACCATCCCAATGAGGGCACAAAACACAATCAACTGAATCACGCGCGGTTTGGTCAGCGCATTGAACTGACGCCAACGGGATATCGCAGAAGAAGCGAGGTTCATAAAAAAATTCTCTTAACCATCATGTCGACCATCCACTAGTGTGCGGGGTCGACATTGTCGCAACATGTGTGCGCGACAAAATCCACACCAAGGTGGCGCTCAACGCTGCCGCACCACCGGTGTGCAACACGGCCGCCACCAAGGGCCAATCCAAAACCACATTGGACAATCCGGTGAGCAATTGCAGGAGCAACAGACCCAGCACAAGCCGCGCTGCAGTCTGCAAAGTCTCTATGCGCAAGATTTGCCAAGCCAACAGACCTAAGTAAACAAACACCACATAGGCAAACAATCGGTGGACGTAGTGGATCGCTGTCAAGGCTTCAAAACTCAACGATTCGCCCTGCGCATTCAAACCCAGCGGGCGCCACAAAGTAAAACCTTGCGCAAAATCCATCAGTGGCCACCATGTGTTTTGGCATTGGGGAAACGTGTTGCAAGCCAACACCGCGTAATTGGTGCTGACCCACCCGCCCAAGGCGACTTGCATCGCCAACAAACACAATCCCAACACCGTCAAACGTTGCAAGCCCGCACGCATGGTCACTGGGTTGTCGGCAGAATGACGAACCGCTTGCACCACCAACAAACACAACAAGGTCAAGCCACCCATCAAATGCAAGGTCACGATCAAGGGAAACAACTTCATGGTGACGGTCAATGCACCAAACGCACCCTGCACACACACCCAAACCAAACTGATGGTCGGCCACATCACACCTGCACGTGCGTCACCGCGCCACCGTTTGACCCATGCCCAAGAGGCCAGCGTCAAGATCAATCCCCCCACGGCCATGGCCATGTAGCGATGGATCATTTCTATCCAAGCTTTGGTATGCGTGACCGGCCCTGTCGGCATTTGGGTTTGCGCTTCTTGAATGGCGGCTTGCGCGCCCAAGGGCGAAGCATGGCCATAGCAACCCGGCCAATCTGGACACCCCAAGCCTGAGTCGGTCAACCGCGTGAAGGCACCAAACATCACCAAATCGAAGGTGATGAATACCGTCACCCAGGTGAGCCATTGCACACGCTGACGCGTTGAGGCATTTGGATTGCGCAGCCACACCCAACACAAGGGCAGCATGGCCACCAATGCGCCCATCAGCAACAGATGTAAAAGTGGACTCAAGTCCAACAAACTTTGTTCCATAAATCTTGTGTGTAACGACTGCCGTCTTTATCGACCGGCTTCATCCCATGACGAGTTGGCCCGCAGCAAACGTTCCATATCGCGCTTGACCTTGACGGCGTTTTCCGCATTGAGTGGCGCAGGAAAACGCATCATCCACATGCCACGGGGATCGACCAAATACAAATGGTCAGACAAATTTTTGCCCTGCGCCGCAACCAACCAGGTGGACACATCAGCCGATGACACGCGCAGCACCGTCGCCTCTTTCAACCCCGGTAGCAAGGTCTCGGCAACCGGCGCTTGATCGTTGACCAACCACACCCACTCTGTCTTAGGACGTTCTTTGCCCAATCCCGCCAAAATTTGACGCTGCAAGTACAGGTGTTGTTGGCACACCTCATCGCAAGCGCCACCAGACACGCTGATCAGTAACCACTGGCCTTTGAGACTGGGCAGCGCCATGGATGCACCCGCAAGGGTTTGCGCCTGAATGTTGGGTAAGTCACGCATGGGCTCAATCAACTCACCAAAGTTGCGTCGGCCCTCTGGACGGACCACGTAATAAGTGAAGTACGAAGCAATCACCGGACTGGCACACACCAACAGCACCAGCAACATGCGCAAACGACCGGCGGCAGTGCGTTTAGCATCTTCTTGGGCAACAGCAGTTGGCGAAGGCAGGTCGTAAACCGTCATTCCCAGCGGTTGTTTCAAATTGTCACGCACTTGCGTGTCAGCGTTAGAGCTTGTGTTGTCGAGCATGGCGATAGGGTTTGACAAATTGGAACCAAAGATAGAGCAACAACTGCACGGCTGCCAAAGCGAACCATTGAAAGGCATAGCCCAGATTTTTTTCAACGCCAGCGCTTATCTCTGGCCACTCACGCAACAAACCTTCAGAGGGCGGATCGGTCTGCACAACAAATCCAGCCCATGATTGTCCTATGTCTCTTGCATAGCGTTGCGGCTCTAGATTTTGACGAATATTCGAAGGCCCTGTGGTCATCGTTGCTTCAGGCGTTGCACCACCAAGTTGCAGCAGGTCCGACGGCATCGCTGACAAGCGGCCATTGATCTGCACCTCATCCGCAGGGGTATCTATCGGCTGCAAGCGCGTGCGGTCTTCTCTGTGTCGCGGTATCCAGCCCCGCTGCACCAGCACCCAAGTCTTGGGCGTGAGCGCCAAAGGCGTCACCACCCAAAAGCCCGTTTGGCCGCGCATGGTGCGGTTTTCCAAGTAAAGGGTGTGTTGTACCAACCATTTGCCCTGCAAGCTCACGCGTTGATGCAAGGATTGAAACAACTCGGGCCGCTCAAGCAAAGCTTGGGTTGACAAAATCGGAGCCTCTTGCTTGGCCATGATGCTCGCATGGCGATCTTGCTTTTCCTGAGCACGCGAAAGCTGCCAAAACCCCAATCGCGTGGTCACCCCTACCCCGATGAGCATGGCCAAAGTGATCCACACAAACCCAGGGCGTCTTTGCAAGGTGATAATGTGGTTTATGAAGTTCATGGTTGCAATCGCTTTTCTTGCCATCCTAGCCAGTTTGGTGTCTGCTTTGGTTTTCATGATGCGCGATGGGCGCAACGGTCAACCCAAATCCAGCAACATGGTCAAGGCCTTGGGTTTGCGGGTTGGGTTTTCCATCCTGCTGTTCATTTGTATTCTGATCAGCTACAAGCTCGGCTACATTCAGCCCACGGGCATCACTGCGGGTCAATGAGCCATTGTCTTTGCAAAGACGTGCTAGCCAATAAAAAAGGCCGCGCATGCGGCCTTTGACGTCATCTGGCACGGATCACATCCAGTACACCAAGACATACAGCCCCAGCCACACCACGTCCACAAAGTGCCAGTACCAAGCGGCGCCTTCAAAACCAAAGTGTTTGTCAGCTGTGAAATGGCCTTTTTGCAAACGCAAAGTGATGACCAACAACATCAACATGCCCAAGAACACGTGGAAACCGTGAAAGCCAGTGAGCATGAAAAAGGTAGAACCGTAAATGCCAGAAGTGAGTTTGAGGTTCAAATCCACATAAGAGTGGTAATACTCATAGCCTTGCACAAACAAGAAAACCAAACCCAAAGCCACCGTCATCCACATGAACTTGATCGTGGTCGCACGGTCATTCTCACGCAAGGCGTGGTGTGCGATGGTCAAGGTCACACCCGAGGTCAACAGCAGTGCCGTGTTGATGGTGGGCAACCAAAAAGGCGTCATCGTCTTAAAGGGCTCAATGATGCCTGCGGGGGAAGCCGTCGCACCAGCAGCCACCGATGGCCAGACAGCTTTGAAGTCGGGCCACAGCAAGGCGTTGTCCAAGCTTCCTAGCATGGGCACCGAGTGCGCACGCGCCCACCACAAAGCAGAGAAGAAGGCACCAAAGAACATGACTTCAGAGAAGATGAACCAGCTCATGCTCCAGCGATACGACAAATCGATCTTGTGACCATACTGACCACTTTCGCTCTCAGCGATGGCGTCACCAAACCACTGGTAAAGCACGAACAGCCAAAAAACCAGACCGAAGAACAAAGCGTACTTGCCCCAGTCCGAACCATTGATCCACTGACCAGCGCCAAGAATCACAAAAAACAATCCCAACGCAGCCAACGCTGGATGGCGCGACTCATGGGGCACATAGTAATAAGGCGTTGTGCCGTGTGAGGTGCTACTCATTTCCACTCCTTCATTTATTTCGCGACGACCAAGTTGACCAACACGATCAACCCAATCACAAACAACAATCCAGCCGCCAAGCCCACCCCCAACACATGCAATGGGGTCAGCTTGTCAATGTCTTCTTGAAATTCGCTGCTTTTGCGAATACCCAAAAAAGACCAAGCCACCGCTTTGACCGATCGCAACAAAGTGCTGGACTGACTCATACGCCCGTCGCCTTGGTGGATGTGTCGAGCTGCGCTGTTGGTGCAGCTGGGGTCTTGGCACCCACCTCAAAGAAGGTGTAGGACAAGGTGATGGTGGTCACATCTTTGGACAGTTTGGGATCAATCACAAACGCCACCGGCCACTGCTTTTTCTCGCCAGGGGCCAGGGTGTATTGATTGAAACAAAAACACTCCAGCTTGTTGAAATGCGCCGCCGCTTGACGTGGCGCATAGCTGGGGATGGCTTGGGCTGACATGACACGGTCTTGAACGTTTTCAAATTCGTACATGACTGTCATCAATTCACCGGGGTGCACTTGCACTGAATTTTGCGCAGGCTTGAAAAGCCAAGGCCCGCGTGCGTTGGCGTCAAACTCGACCGTGATGGTGCGGCTGGTATCCACTTGTGTGTTACCCGCTTTGGCGCGAGAAGTGCCAGAACCCGGCAGCTCTCGCTCACCCAATGCCAAGATGTTGATGCCGGTGAACTCACAAATGGCTTTGTACATGGGCACCAAGGCATAACCAAACGCAAACATACCCGCCGCCACAACCAGTAGCTTCTTGAACATCAGGGTATTTTTGTGAGGGCTTGCCATGCGCTTGCGTCCAACCAACGTCAACGGTTGAGCAACACCACCTTGGCAAAAAAGCCAAGGAAGAAAACGAACGCCACGGAGGCCAGAATCAAGGCCATGCGCAGATTGCGTTTACGTTGCTCAGGTGTCATGTAGATCAGCCAATCACGCGGGTCGCTGTTGCGTCCAGCTTGGGTGGGTTCTCAAAGGTGTGGAAGGGGGCAGGTGAAGGCACTTCCCACTCCAGTCCTTCAGCAGCCTCCCAAGGCTTGGCGGGTGCTTTTTCGCCATGACCACGCATGGCCGGCAAGACCACAAACAAGAAGAAATACACCTGTGCGATACCGAAAGCAAACGCGCCAACCGAGGCAACCAGGTTGAAATCCGCAAATTGCATGGGGTAGTCAGCGTAGCGACGAGGCATGCCAGCCAAACCCAAGAAATGCATGGGGAAGAAGGTGACGTTGAAAGAAATCATGGTCCACCAAAAGTGGATTTGGCCACGGGTTTCGTTGTACATCACACCTGTCCACTTGGGGCACCAATAGTAAAAACCGGCAAACATGGCAAACAACGAGCCGGCCACCAACACATAGTGGAAATGGGCCACAACGTAATAGGTGTCTTGCACTTGCGTATCGATGGGTGCCATCGACAAAATCAAACCGGTGAAGCCGCCCATGGTGAACACAAAGATGAAACCCACTGAGAACAACATGGGTGTCTCAAAGGTCATGGAGCCCTTCCACATGGTCGCAATCCAGTTGAACACCTTCACACCCGTGGGCACTGAAATCAACATGGTGGCGTACATGAAAAACAACTGACCTGTCACAGGCATGCCTGTTGCGTACATGTGGTGCGCCCAAACAATGAACGACAAAATCGCGATCGACGATGTGGCATACACCATCGAGGCGTAACCAAAGAGCTTTTTACGCGCAAAGGCAGGCACGATGTGGCTGATGATGCCAAAGGCTGGCAAGATCATGATGTACACCTCAGGATGCCCAAAGAACCAGAAAATGTGCTGATACATGATCGGATCACCGCCACCTGCAGGGTTGAAAAAGGTGGTACCGAAATGACGGTCAGTCAGAGTCATGGTGATCGCGCCGGCCAACACGGGCATGACAGCGATCAACAAGTAAGCTGTGATCAACCAAGTCCAAACGAACATGGGCATCTTCATCAAAGTCATGCCCGGTGCGCGCATGTTCAAAATGGTCACGATGATGTTGATCGACCCCATGATGGAAGAGGCACCCAAAATGTGCATGGCAAAAATGCCTGCATCCATCGATGGACCCATTTGCAGGGTCAAGGGCGCATAAAGGGTCCAACCTGCGGCAGGGGCACCACCGGGCATGAAGAACGAACCTGCCAGCATGGCGGCTGCAGGAATCATCAGCCAGAAGCTGAAGTTGTTCATGCGGGCGAAGGCCATGTCTGACGCGCCGATCTGCAACGGAATCATCCAGTTTGCAAAACCCACAAAGGCGGGCATGATGGCACCAAACACCATGATCAAACCGTGCATCGTCGTGAGTTGGTTGAACAACTCAGGGTTGACCACTTGCAATCCTGGCTGGAACAGTTCGGCGCGAATGATCAACGCCAACACACCGCCAATGATCAGCATGCTAAAAGCAAACAGCAAATACAAAGTGCCAATGTCTTTGTGATTGGTCGCAAATACCCAGCGACGCCAACCGTGCGGGGCTCCGTGGTGATCGTCGTGACCGTGACCAGCAACGTGACCGTGTGGATCGAGAACTGCGCTCATGATGGTTTCCTTCTAAACGCTAGCAAATTAACGAGATGCTTTGATGTCAGCCGGTTGCACCAGTTGACCCGTTTTGTTTGACCAAGAGTTTTTGGTGTAGGTGATAACTGCAGCGATATCGGTATCGCTGAGTTGTTTCCATGCAGGCATGGCACCATTACCCTGTCCGTTCAACAAAACTTTGATTTGTTTGGCCTTGTCCGTATCCAGCACCAAAGCTGAAGCGTCTAGGGCCTTGATAGGACCAGCGCCTTTGCCATTGGGCTGGTGGCAGGCCGCGCAATTGGCGGCATACACTTTTTCACCGCGTTGTGACAGGTCAGCCAAAGACCAGACTTTGCTGGGGTCGTCCAACTTGGCGGCCATTTTCTTTTGCTCAACAGCCACCCATTTTGAATAGTCTTCTGCACTCAAGACTTTGACGTGAATGGGCATGTAAGCGTGCTCTTTGCCGCACAACTCTTGGCATTGGCCATAAAAATCACCCGTACGCTCAGCACGGAACCAGGTGTCGCGTACAAAGCCAGGAATCGCGTCTTGCTTGACGCCCAGCGAAGGCACCGCAAATGCGTGAATCACGTCGTTGGCTGTGGTGATGATGCGAACCTTTTTGTTGACAGGCACCACCAACGCGTTGTCCACTTTGAGCAAGTAGTCGTCAATCGAAACGCCCTTGGCGCCAGCGTTGGAAATTTCACGTTGTTCGTTGTCCAATGTAGAGATGAAGGCAATGCCTTCACCCTCACCTTTGAGGTAGTCATACCCCCATTTCCATTGGTAGCCGGTGGCCTTGATGGTCAAGTCGGCATTGGAAGTGTCTTTTTGCGCTACCACCGCTTTGGTGGCGGGCAGCGCCATCAAAATCACAATGATGAAAGGCACCACAGTCCAAGCAATTTCAACTTTCACAGACTCATGAAATGAGGCAGGTTTGTGACCCAAAGACTTGCGGTGTTTCAAGATGGAATAAAACATCACCCCAAACACAGCAATGAAGATGACAGTGCAGATGATCAGCATGAACCAATGCAACCAACCTTGCTCTTCAGCAATCTTGGAGGCTGCTGGCTGCAAATTGAGTTGCCGCACCGCTGGGCCACCGGGCAAGTCATTCACCGCCCATGCAGCGTTGCTCACCCATGTGGCTGCCATCAACCAACCGTAAGCCAACTTTTGTAAAAGATCGTTCTTCATCACTTTAGATTGCCTCAATGTTTAACCTTTTGGATCGCAAACTCATCAAACACTGATTTAACTCAATGCCACGCACGCGGGTTTGCCCTATAAAGTATCCATCCGAGATTCTAACCGGCCTGAGTCGCGGGATTTTCCCAATAGGCTGCGCATGTCCTCCAGTGCTACTGAACTCTCTTGGGCCAAGCGCACACGCGGCACAGGCTTGAGGGCATGCCCATAAATCACCTCAACCGTGAGGGACATTTTCCCGCTTGGGTTTGAACCAGCCAAACCCCGCAAAGCCTGCAGCCATCGTTCCCGCCAGGCCTTACCGCGCAGCCCTGTGAAGCGGTTTGCATTCAAATTGCGCCCCAATGCACGCAAATCACTCACCAGTTGTTCGCAGGTGTCGTAGGTCAATGTCAGGCGTTCCATGTCCATCACCGGTTCAGCAAAACCAGCCTGTATCAACATATCGCCCCAATCGTGCATGTCGGTGAATGCTTGGCTCGGCGCGGGCCAACCATGTTGCGCATGCAATTGCTGTAATTCGCGCAGGGTGTCTGGCCCCAGACAGGAAAACATCAAAAAACCATCGACGGCCAACATTTTGTGCCATTGACGCAACAGCATCAAAGGCTCGGTCGCGATATGGAGCGACATGTTGGCCCACACCATTTGCAGACTGCCATCGGGCGGGGCGGCCATTGTGACGCGAGACGCACCCCACCAGCGGCGCCACCAAGGGCCATTGAGCACCTTGGTCACGGCGGCGCTTCGATGGTCACTGGTTTCTATGGCAAACCTTTGCGCTTGCGGGTACTGCGCATGGACTTTTTGGTGTGCATCGAGTCCGCCATGCAGTGGATACCAATCGAGCCATTGGGCGGGCTTGAGGCGAATCCAGGCCAAGCGTTGGGCCATGCGCGCGCCTATCTCTTCATGCAGCCAAGGCGACACCGTATGCGGCCACCGCAGCCATCGCTGCGCGGCAGCAAGTTGCAGTGTTGGAGGTTGTTCAGTCGGGGTAGGTTCATCCATGGCGTGGGTAAGTATATTGAGCCATGCTCAAAACCTTTCGCTGGCCAAGCGTATGTCACATTTGTCGGGCCTGGCCCAGCGAGAGTTTGTGCAGCCCTTGCATGACCCGCTTTGCGCAACCTGTCCCCCGCTGTCCGACCTGCGCACATCCGATGGAAGCACACACGTGTGACGCTTGTGCCAATGAACCGCTTGCCTTGGAGGCTTGCTTGAGCGCTGTGACCTACGGTTTTCCTTGGGATGCATGCATCGCCCAATTCAAATTCAAAGGTGACGCTTCCTTAGGGCGTTGTTTGGCCCATGTGATGCTGCATGCGCCGCATGTTGAACCTGCGCTAGAAGCCGCAGATCATGTGATCGCCATGCCCTTGTCTGCCCCTCGTTTGCGCGAACGTGGGTTCAACCAAGCCTACGTGTTGGCCAAGCAGTTGGCCCCCAGCAAAGCTTCTGCCCATGTTTTGCAACGTGCAGGCGATGGCGCACATCACCAAGTGGGGGCCACCCGAGAGGAACGGCTCAACTTTGCACAAGATGTGTTTTGGGTCGCACCTCAGCATCTGGCCGCCTTGCAACAAACGCGCGTGGTGTTGGTCGATGATGTCATGACCACAGGCGCCACGTTGTCTGCCGCCGCAACAGTGTTGAAGCGTGCAGGCGTTGCGCACGTCACAGGGCTGGTCTTTGCACGCGCCCAAAGGCGCTGAGACATTGGCGCAGATGGCCGCATCATCGCTGACCTAGGCATTTGCAGGTGCGCGACAATGCGCGCATGTTCAACATTGTTTTGGTTCACCCTGAAATCCCCCCCAACACGGGCAATGTGATTCGCTTGGCCGCCAACACCGGGTGCCAGTTGCATTTGATCGAGCCCTTGGGTTTTTCGATGGAAGACAAACACATGCGCCGCGCAGGGCTCGATTACCACGAGTACGCGCCTGTTGTGCGTCACGCCAGTTGGGAACAATTTTTAGCAGATGCCAAACCCGATGCATCGCGCATGTTTGCCATCACCACCAAGGGCTCGCACAGCGCGCATGAAGAAACGTTTCAAGCGGGTGATTGGTTTGTGTTTGGGTGCGAAACCAGCGGCTTGCCCACCGCTTTGCGCGAAAGTTTTGCGCCAGCACAGCTCTTGCGGTTGCCGATGTTGCCAGGGCAACGCAGTTTGAATTTGTCTAATTCTGTGGCGGTGTTGGTGTACGAAGCTTGGCGACAAAATGGTTTTCAACAGGCGCAGTTGCAAGCAGACATTTAGGCGTACAAACGGGTGACCGTTTCTGCAATGCAAACCACTTTGTCAGACCCTTCACGCTCGACATGCACACGCCAAGTCAGTTGCAAGCCTTGGTTGTCAATTTCTTCACACGACTTCAACACAAAGTTGCCACGCAAGCGGCTGTTGACTGGCACGGGCGAAGTGAAGCGCACGCGGTTGAGGCCGTAGTTCACGCCCATGCGCACATCGCTGATGCTGAATGCTGTTTGAAAAAACAAAGGCACCATCGACAGCGTTAAAAACCCGTGCGCGATGGGTGTGCCAAAGGGCCCTGCTTTGGCTTTTTCAGGGTCCACATGGATCCATTGGTGGTCGCCAGTCGCTTGGGCAAACTGGTCAATTTGCGTTTGGCTGATGGCGTGCCACTCGCTGGTGAGGGGCTCTTGATCGACCCAGTCTTTGAGTTGCATCAGGTGTTCAAAGATTTTCATGAAGCGCCTTTGTTGAAAACGCTTAATCTACCAAGCGCGGTGCGCGGCTGGCGTCGTTGTTTGTCGCCACCAAGACTTTGAGCATGCGCAAAAACTCTTGCCGCTCTGCCTCTGGCAAAGGCGCCAAGATGCGCTCTTGGGTGCTCAGCACCGAGGCAGACACCTCTTGCAACAGCTGTTTGCCCTCGGGCGTGAGTTGCAACAAGCGGGCGCGTCGGTCTTCGGGGGACACTTGGCGCTGTACCCAGCCGCGCGCTTCCAATCGGTCGACCACGCCACCGATGGTGGAGGTGTCAAAGCCGATGCTGGCCGCCAGCGTGCGCTGGTCGATGCCGGGGGTGGCGACCAAGGCGTTGAGGGCGGCAAATTGGACCGGCGTCACGCCAAAGTCCTGCGTTTCTTCCATGAACACGCCCACCGCAATTTGTTGCAAGCGGCGAATGTAGTGACCGGGCAGGTCGGTCAGCGGCAGCAATGGGGGGGCGGGTTGGATTGGCATCTTTTGTGAAGCCAGATGCTATCACCATGCTTTTTATCAGCATGCTGAGCTGCAGGTATATGCATATAGCCAGCCGTTGGAAGCCTTACCCTACACTTAGGGGTTATTCCTCATATCTCAGACACCCACCATGAGCGCTTTTTTAGAAGAAGAAGTACTAACGGTTCACCACTGGACCGACCGACTGTTCAGTTTCACCACCACGCGTGACCAAGCGCTGCGTTTTTCCAACGGTCACTTCACCATGATTGGTTTGCGGGTGAACGA
>JACCDI010918272.1_pt1 | contig 12174 bp, 9 predicted proteins | sample 7442791 | NCBI WGS metagenome assembly JACCDI01 (sample SAMN15323434, study PRJNA562643) | freshwater metagenome | isolation source: river surface water | place: USA:Blue River Watershed | collected 2017-08-15
AAATTGAAATTACATTGCCTGAATCACTCCACAGTAAAAAAGTTCTTCTGAAAATGGATGAAAATCAAAGTCAGTTAATCCAAATTATTGACAAATATTTTTAGGGTGTCCCATTGCGGAAAACAAGAAAAACAAGGAATATTTACAAGTACATTATCTCACATAAAACGCCAAATATTATTTTGACTCCCGAATTGTTTTATGTAGATCTCTACCCCAATCAATTGAAAAATGGTGATTTTTCTTATTTTTACAAACGAGTATTTGAATCAAAGCCAAAAACAGTTTTCTTTGTTGGAACAGAAATAGACAATTCTGAGAAAATTAAATTTAATGGTATTTCGGTAATTTCAAAAGATACTATTCTTTTTAGAACAAAGAAGAAATATGTGCCTGTTACAGAATATACAACAAGAATTTTGAGACCATTATTTGGAGAAACTTATTATTCAAAAAACAGCATAGACAGTTATGAAAAGATTAAAAATGACAACAAAATAGTACCTTTTGTTTGCTATGAATCGTTGTTTTCTGCTTTTTTTGCAAAAAACACAATGAACACCAAAGTTATTTTTCTATCCACTAGCGAGTCTTTCCTGAAAAAATCTGATTTTGCAAAAAAACAATACCTTAATATTATACGAATTAGGGCTATTGAAAGTGGTAGATATATTGTGAAATGTTCTAATGATGGTATCTCTTGTGTTATAAATCCAGATGGTAGAATTATAAAATACTTGAACAATGAATTTGAAACAATAGAAGTACCTGAAAATTACGACAATACCATTTATCAAAAAATAATTTCATTTTTTTAATCCATTTTTGATTTTTTTCGTTAATTATTAAGTCGAAAGTTATAAATTCTTTGATGAATCCTAGATGCGTTTGCCAATAATTTTAATAAAATAAGTTTCCACTATTGCAAAAAAAACTAATTAGCCATTTTTAAGGAAACATTCCAAATATAAGATTTTTGGGCTGTTTTCAATTAAAAGTTAACCTTCTTTAGTTAACTTTAAATTGATAAACTGTGGTCTGAGTATAAATTTCTCCAGGATTCAATACAGTACTTGGGAAATTATCTTGATTTGGAGAATCTGGAAAATGTTGTGTTTCGAGACAAAATCCAGAACGAGCAGGGTATGTTTTTGACTCTTTTCCGTTTTTTACATCTAAATAATTTCCAGAATAAAAATGTACTCCTGGCTCTGTAGTATATACGTTCAATACTATCTCTGTTGAAACTTCTTTAACAGTCGCGAAATGACTTAATTTGCTGTTTTCTTTATTTAATACCCAATTATGATCGTATCCAATTCCTTGAATTAATTCGATATAATCGTCATTAATACGTTCTCCTATTTTATGAGCACTTCTAAAATCCATAGGCGTGTTAGTAACACTGCGAATTTCACCAGTTGGAATCGAATTACTATCCGTTGGTGTAAAATAATCAGCATTTAAAACCAAATCATGGGAAGTTATAAGACCTTCGCCAGCTCCTTTTAAATTAAAATAGACGTGATTAGTAAGATTAATCACGGTCTTAGCATCTGTTTCTGCGCAGTAATCAATTTTAATTTCATTCTTATTGGTCAAAGTATAAATTACTTTTACTTCTAAATTTCCGGTATAACCTTCCTCACCATCCTTTGAAAGATATCTTAATTCGATGGCTTCTTCTTCTTTTTCATTCAAAAAAGGTTGGGTCTTCCAAACCACTTTGTCGAATCCTTTTTGACCTCCATGTAGAGAGTTAGGTCCATTATTTACGAATAAAGAATATTCTTTGCCATCTAATGAAAATTTTCCTTTGGCAATTCTATTGGCATAACGACCAGCAATGGCTCCTAAATAAAAATCATCATTTAGATAATTGTCAATTGAATCGTAGCCTAAGATTACGTCAACAGGAGCTTTTCCCTTTTTGAACAAGAAAAATGAAACTATTCGTGCCCCGTAATTAGTGATTTGACAAACACAACCATTCTTGTTTTTTAAATTGAAAAGTGTTACTTCTTGATCGTCGATTCGCTTTCTAAAATTTTCTTTAGCTATAATAGCATTCTTCATCTTGTTTTTATGATAACTGTTTTTACCAAATAAGTTCAATAGAAATTAATAAAATATCTGCTAAAAATAAAAACTTCAGAATACAAAATACTCTGAAGTTTCCGATTAAACTAATTGAATTGTTCTTGATTAATAGAGTCATTTTACCAGAAAATGGTATATAAGGCAACTAATATTCCACATACAATTAATGATCCTGCCAAAAATGCATTATTTACTTTGAACATAGAAGCATCTACTTCTAATCCTTTAGATTTTACTCCTCTCTTTTCGTCAATATAACTTATCACAACCATCAATGCCACGCAGATTAAGAATACAAATCCCATACGGTCAATAAATGGAATTTCGTACAAACTTGTTCCATCTTCTTGAAGAACTAAAGCTGAAAAACCAAGATTGTGTAAAAACTCTAAATTCATCCAATTAGGCAAAAACTTGAATACAACTGACAATGCAAATCCACCTATTGTGGCAAACATAGCTGCATTGGAACTCGTTTTTTTCCAGAAGAATCCTAAAATAAACATCGCAAAAACACCCGGACTTACAAATCCTGTGTATTCTTGGATAAATTCAAATCCTCCTTTTTTGTCAATTCCTAAATGTGGAGCAATAACTACGGCCAATAACATAGCAACAAAAACCGTCCATTTTCCGACACTTACCATTTTTTTCTCACTGCAATCCACATCAATTTTTTTCTTGTAAATATCCAATGTAAAAATTGTCGAGATGCTATTTACCTTACCAGCTAATGATGCTACAACCGCTGCGGTCAAAGCGGCGAAAGACAATCCTTTTAAGCCTACCGGCAATAAATTCAACAATACTGGATAGGATCTGTCAGGATTTAAAACTCCATCAGGACCTAATAATTCTGTTTGAAATCCACCTTTTGAATATATAACATAAGCTGCAATCCCAGGCAAAACCACAATCACTGGCATTAATAATTTTAAGAAAGCAGCAAATAATATTCCACTTCGAGCTGTTTTCAATTCAGCACCCAAAGCTCTTTGGGTAATATATTGATTACATCCCCAATAATTTAAATTAACAATCCACATACCGCCTAATAAAACAGTAAGACCAGGTAAACTAGGAAAATTGGGGCTATCTTTTTGAAATATCATGTGAAAATGATCTCCCGATTGACCCATCATATAGTTGAACCCTTGCATCATTCCGTGTTGACCATTTAATTCAGCCACTTTATCTAATGCAAGATAAGTTGTTACTAAGCCTCCAAATATTAAGAAAACCACCTGAATAACATCGGTATATCCAATTACTTTCATTCCTCCAAGGGCAATAATAATTGCAAAAAACGCCAAACCATACATACACAAATCGAGGTTTATTCCAGAAATTCCATTAATTGCTAATGCTCCCAAATAAAGAATAGAAGTTAGATTTACAATAACATACAATAATAACCAGAACACAGCCATAATCATAGCAATGTCACCGTTGTATCTTTGATTAAGAAACTGAGGCATTGTGTATATTTTGTTCTTTAAATACACCGGAATAAAAAATACAGCAACGATAATTAAGGTTAAAGCTGACATCCATTCATAGGTTGCAATAGCTAAACCCATTTTGAATCCATTACCAGACATAGCAATAAATTGCTCGGAAGAAATATTGGAAGCGATTAGAGAGGTACCAATTGCCCACCAAGTTAGTGATCCTTCGGCCAAAAAATAATCATGTGAAGCAGTATGAGAAACTGTTTGTTTCCGTTTGTATATCCAATAACCATATCCAGATACAATAAAAAAGTAAACAAGAAAGACTAAATAGTCCGCTATTTGTAATGTTTTCATAATTGTTTTGTTAGATATTTTATTTTGGTTTGTACTAAATCTATTTTATTTTATAAAATTATTTAGTTCTTATTTTCTGTTCCCATTTCCAAGCGCTTTCCATGGCTTGATCTAAGGAAGATTCTGTTTTCCAGCCCAAAACTGTATTTGCTTTGTTGGTACTTGCATAAGCCATTGTCACATCGCCTTCTCTTCTGTCAACAATTTTGTATGGAAAAGGTTTGCCACTTACTTTTTCAAAACTTAAAATCACTTCTAAAACCGAACTTCCAACACCCGTTCCCAAGTTAAAAATTTCAATTTTTTCTTCATTTTTATTTTCCAATAATCTTTGCATTGCTACAACATGTGCTTTTGCTAAATCGACAACGTGAATATAATCACGAATACAAGTCCCGTCAACTGTTGGATAATCGTTGCCATAAACCATTAATTCCTTACGCAATCCAATACCAGTTTGGGTAATAAATGGCACCAAATTTTGAGGAATACCAATAGGTAATTCACCTATTTCAGCAGAAGGATGTGACCCAATTGGATTAAAATACCGAAGTAATATTGCATTAATATTACTAACTTTAGAAACGTCTGTAATTATTTCTTCTCCAATTTGTTTTGTGTTCCCATAAGGAGACATTGCGGGCTTTATCGGTGCATTTTCATCAATAGGCATAACATCGGCCTGACCGTAAACCGTACAAGAGGAGCTAAAAATAAAATGAGCTTCTTCTTTTTTCTCTAATTCTTGTAGTAAATAGATCAATGATGAAATGTTATTCTCATAATACAATAATGGATTCGCAACACTTTCGCCTACAGCCTTTGAAGCAGCAAAGTGAATTACGCAATTAATATCTTGATGTCTATGAAAAAAACTCTGAACAGATATTTTTTCTCTTAAATCTAATTTTTCAAAAATGGGTTTTTTGCCTGTAATGGCAACAATACCTTCTAAAACATCTAAAGAAGAATTAGAAAGGTTGTCAATTATAACCACCTCAAAACCTTCGTTTTGCAATTCAACAACGGTATGCGAGCCAATAAATCCGAGGCCTCCTGTTACTAATACTTTCATGTCTTATTTGCTTTTATAATGTAAATCTGATAAATCTCTCAGCATTTGAGCACTTTTTTCAGCAGTGATATCACGTTGAGATTCTCCCATCATTTCGTAACCTACCATAAATTTCTTAACTGTTGCAGAACGCAATAACGGCGGATAAAAGTGCATATGAAACAACCATTCTGGATGCTCATTTCCATCGGTCGGCGCTTGATGAATACCGGATGAATAAGGAAAAGAAGTCTCAAAAAGATTGTCGTATTTTGATGTCAATTGTTTTAAAATTGGGGCAAAAGCCGCTACTTCTTCTGCATTAAAATCGGTAATTTTTGTGACGTGACGTTTGCACACAATCAATGTTTCAAAAGGCCAAATTGCCCAAAAAGGGACTAAAGCCACAAAATGTTCGTTTTCAATTACGATACGCACCTTGGCTTCTAATTCTTTTGCTAAATAATCCAAAAGCAAGTTGCTTCCGTTTTTATCAAAATAATTTCTTAAGCTATTTTGTGTTTTTTCGATTTGTGTTGGCAATGAAGACTGCGCCCAAATTTGACCGTGTGGATGTGGATTACTGCAACCCATCACACTTCCTTTGTTTTCGAAAATTTGTACGTAATTAATATAATCAACATTTCCTAAATCAGTGTATTCTCTTTGCCAAGTACGAATGATTTCTTCAATTGTTGGCAAATCCATTTCTGGTAGAGTGATGTTGTGCTTTGGAGAAAAACAAACCACTCTGGAAATCCCTCTTTCGGGTTTGGCTTTGAAAAAAGTTGCCTCAGTATTCTCTTCAAACTCAATTTCTTCTTGTTTCAATGCAGCAAAATCATTTTCGAATACAAAAGAACTGCTGTAGTTTGGATTTACTTCTCCATTGGCGCGAACGTTTCCGGGACACAAATAACATTCCGGATCATATACTGGCCGACCATCATCAGCAATAGTTTCTTTTTGACCTTGCCAAGGGCGTTTAGCCCGATGTGGCGAAACTAAAACCCATTCGTTAATAAGTGGATTGAATCTTCTGTGTGGATCTTCGTAGATATCAAATTTTTTCATCTGTTTATAATATTTGTTTTTTATTGGAAGATGGAACGCCTATAATCATATTGGTGTGTGTCAATGATAATTGTCGTGGGCGTTTCATCTGTTTATACTATTTATTTTTTATTGGAAAATGGAACCTCTATAAACATTTTTTAACATGTCAATGACGATTTTCATGAGCGTTTCATTGCCATTAATTTTTATATATTGATGTTCCGTTAGAAACTTTCACATCATAAATTTTTAAATCGATATTAAATTTTTCAAAGTATAATTTGGTGAATTTTTCTTTTGTCACTGCTTCACTTCCCTTTTTGACTAAAGTGATGGCACATCCACCAAATCCACCTCCCATTAATCGTGAGCCAATTACATCCTCTTCGGCTTTAGCCAAATCAACTAAATAGTCCAATTCGGCACAGCTCACTTCATAATCTTTGGATAATCCCTCGTGGGTTTCAAACATTAATTTTCCTAATGTTTTAATATCCCCTTTATCTAATGCCTCACAAGCTTGGATTACACGTTTGATTTCTTTTACGGCATATAAACTTCTTTTGAAAACATTGTCCGACATTTTAGATTCCAAGCTTAACAAATGATCTACATCACAGTCACGGAAGCTTTCAATTTCAGGATAATTTTCTTTGATGATTCTCAATCCTTCGACACATTCGATGCGTCGATTATTGTATTCGGAGGTAAATAATGAATGTTTTACGTTACTATCAAACAATAGTAAGGAGTAGTTTACAAAATTTGCGTCGTGGTAGGTGTAATCCAATGTGCGGCAATCAATTTTTATGACTTTATTTTCTAATCCCATCACACTGGAAAACTGATCCATAATTCCGCAATTTATACCTACCCAATGTTCGGCTCTTTGTCCCATTAAAGCTATATCAATGGATTTAATTCCTAATTTAAACATTTCATTAATTCCGAATAATAATCCACATTCCAATGCCGCCGAGGAAGACAAACCAGAGCCCGTTGGGATATTGCTGCTAAAAGCACAATTAAAACCACCAATTTCATAGCCTTTCAGTCTCAATTGAAATAAGACTCCACGCAAATAGTTTGTCCAAACAACATCACTCAATACAGCTTCTTTTGTAACATCGATTTCAACAAATTCATTCAAATCAATGGCTTGAATGTTGGCTGTATTTGAGTCATTTTTTTTTAAAGCGAAACAAATAATTTTATCAATTGCTGCTGGTAAAACATAGCCGTCATTATAATCGATATGTTCCCCTAAGATGTTTATTCTCCCTGGAGATAAAACTACTTTCTCAGCATCAGAATTAAACGATTTCCGAAAAAAATCGGTAGTTTTTTTAATTAAAATCTCATTCATATCTTATATGATAATAGGGTAATCATTTTGTAATTTTATTTTAAATCAAATGATATTGATAAAAATTTTGGGTTAAATAATTTATACTTCTATCAGAACTAAATAAAAGAGATTATTTACAGGTATTTTAAAAATTCTTGGTTTTATAATTATAATTTTATCTTTATTTGCTGTTTTTTACATAATCAATTTCTAAAAATAGATATAACAATCAAAAGCATTTATACCAAATAATTTCACAATAGTACAGGTAACAAAATGTAGGATGTGTTTTATTTGAATTCTTTTTTTAGTAAATGTGAAAAACAAATTTAGAATAATTATTTACTTTTACATACCAGTACCTACCAGTTTGTTTTGTAAATTGCAAAAAAAAATATATCTTAATGAAATTCATAGAAATTAATAATAATAAAGGAATCCCTAAATACAAACAAATCATCTCTTCAGTTGAAAAAATTATAGAAGATGGGAGATTAAAAAAAGACGAAAAACTACCTTCAATAAACAAGGTTTGTCTTGAGTTTTCTTTGTCAAGAGATACCGTTTTGCAAGCCTATGAAGAACTTAAAAAAAGAGGCATAATTTATGCTATTCTAGGAAAGGGATACTATGTAAAAAGTACTGAAATCATTATAAAACAACATATTTTTTTACTTTTCGACGAACTAAATAGTTTTAAAGAAGACCTGTATAATTCTTTTTTAATTCACATAGGAAAGGACATTCAGGTTGATATTTATTTTCATCATTTTAACATCAAAGTTTTTCAAAAACTCATTGATGACAGCAATGGAAATTACACTAAATACATTATAATGCCCACAAATTTAATTGGTGCAGCAACAGCTATAAAAACCCTACCAGTAAATGAAGTTTTTATTTTAGATCAAACAAATTCAGAATTACTATCCTTTCCCGCAATATATCAAAACCATCAAAAAGATACCTATAATTGCTTAATACTCGGAAAAAATAAATTGAACAAATACCAGAATATAATTTTAATTTTTCCCGGATTCAGGGAACCTCTTGGAATGAAAATCGGGTTTGAGAGTTTTTGTAAAGATTTTGGATTTTACTATGAAGTCATTACAGAATTTAAGAACAGAGAAATTAAAAAGAGGGAAGTTTATATCATTCCAAACGATAGAGATTTAGTACATGTAATAGAAAAATCAAAAATTCAAAACCTAAAAATTGGAGAAGATTTTGGGGTTATCTCCTATAACGAAACCCCTTTAAAAAAAATTGTCGAAAACGGGATAACCACAATTTCGACAAATTTTGAACTTATGGGAAAAATTCTCGCCCGGATGATTTTAAAAAATCAAAGGGATCAAATAGAGAACAAATGTCATTTAATACTAAGGAATTCATTATAATTTTTTGAAATTATCTGATAAGGATATTACAAAAATTGAAGCGTTCTCTCTAAAGCCATTCCTCTAGAACCTTTTATTAGAATTGAACTGTTTTCAAGTTTTATCCCTTTTAAATATTCTGAAAAATCTTCAAAGGTTTCATGAAAAAGGAAATTCGTGTTGTTTATTCGGTGAGTATAAAACTCTTTTCCAACGAAATGAAAAGAAACATCTTTTGTATCTAAGAGCAAATTAATAATATCCTTATGTTCTTGAGAACTTTCAGTCCCTAACTCAAACATATCCCCCAAAATCATAACTTTATTTGCATCATCTAATTGTAAAAAATTTTCAATTGCAACTACCATACTACTTGGATTGGCATTATAAGCATCTAAAATAATTTGATTTGTTTTTTTGGCTATTAATTGGGAACGATTGTTTTCGGGAATATAACTTTCTAATGCGTCTTTAATTTCCGAGTTATTAACACCAAAATATTTCCCGATGGCTAAAGCGGCATTTATATTATTGGCATTATACAACCCTATCAAATGAGTTTTAATTTGCAAGTCAGAAAATTGAACTTCAACAAATGGATTTGCGGCAATAGATTTTATATTCACATTCGCGATTTCCTTATTTATCCCGAAAGTATAGGATTTTAATGCAGCCGACTTTTCAACCTGTATTTTATCTTCTAAGTTTATGAATGTTAATTTATCGTTTTCAGAAAGATAATTATACATTTCACTTTTGCCTTTAATAACCCCTTCAACGCCTCCAAAACCTTCTAAATGAGCTTTTCCAAAATTAGTAATATATCCGTAATCCGGTGTTGCTAATTCACATAGAAATTCAATTTCCTTTTGATGATTGGCACCCATTTCGACAATTCCAAACTCTGTCTCACTATCGAAAGACAACAAAGTCAGCGGAACTCCAATATGGTTATTTAAATTCCCTTGGGTTGCTTTTGTTTTAAACTTTTTAGAAAGCACCACATTTATCAACTCTTTAGTTGTGGTTTTCCCATTGCTACCAGTCAAGGCAATTATTGGTAATTTTAAATATTTTCGGTGGAATTTTGCCAATTCTTGCAAGCAAACCAAGCTATTTTCAACCAAAATTGTTCTTTGGTCGATATAATAATCTTTATTGTCAATAATAACAAACGAAGCCCCTTTTTCAAGCGCTTCATTTGCAAAAGTATTGGCATCAAAATTTTCGCCTTTGATTGCCACAAATAAGGAATTCGGTTGTATTTTTCGGGTATCAATCGAAACCGAATGGCATTGTAAAAACAAGCTGTGGATGTATGAGATTTCCATACTAAACAATTTTTAAAAAATAAAAGCCCTAATCATTGGGCTTTTTATAATTATTAGTATCTATAAATTAATTTCTTGCTGATTTTCTTTTAATAGTTTTTGATCCTAGTTTAGACATAGCACATCTAAAACCGATATAATCTGTAGCCATATCTTGAGGAAAATATCTTCTTTGAGCTGGATCTAACCAATAAGATCTGTCTCTCCAAGAACCTCCTTTGTAAACCCTAACATTATCATCTACTAAGGTGGTTCTCTTATTGCTTTTATCGTATTTTCGTACCCTATTTCCTAAACTATCAATTGTAACATTGTTTTTAGGAGAATTATACATTGCATTTTCGTCACCCCTTTTTTTGATATCCGTTTCTGAATCTGCAAAATTAAAATATCTTGTAGATTGCTTGTCGCCATCACGGTAATTAATATTGTCACTTTTATCAAAATTTTGTCTCAAATAAGTTTCGTTTTCATCTACTGGAACTTGAGCTATTTGTCCTGGGAAACTAGTTGCCACTTTTTTACCATTGCTTAAAGTTACAAATTGAATACTATCTTTCCCAATTATGCTGATTTTACCATCTTTCCCAATTTTATTTTTGGTGTATCGATTTCCTCTAAAATAATTAAAATCGTTTGCTTCGTTATCTACAATTGGTCTATAAACATCCATAACCCATTCGGCTACATTCCCAGCCATATCATACAATCCAAAATCATTGGCAGGATATTTTTTCACACTATTGGTAATATCAGCTCCATCATCTGACCATCCTGCAATTCCGCCATAATCTCCATTTCCTTGTTTGAAATTGGCCAATTGATCACCTTTACTTTGTCTTTTCCCAGAACGAGTATAACTGCCCGACCAAGGATATTTTTTTTGTCCTTTGTATATGTTGTATTCTCTTTGTCCAACATCAGCCGCAGCCGCATATTCCCATTCAGCCTCGGTTGGCAATCTGTATTCTGGCAACAGAATTCCTGAGGAACGTTGTGCGTAAATATTGGTTGGTGCAACAACTTTACCATCTTTTCCAGCTTTTGGTTGTCTAACACCGCCTTTTTTATCCGCATATTTTCCTGGCAATACTATTTCAGAATTTCCTCCATAGACAGATGTTGGAGAGTTTAAATAAGTTTCAGTGTCAAAATTAGCATCAGCAGTAACATCTAATGTTTTAGCCTTTTTTTTCAGATAGCCATTTTTTTCTAACAAGGCTTCGTTCACACGGTTTGTTCTCCATTTGGAAAACTCAACAGCCTGAATCCAGTTGACACCAACTACAGGATATTCTGCATAAGAAGGATGTCTCAAATAGTTATTGGTCATTGTTTCATTATAACCCAATCTGTCTCTCCAAACCAAGGTGTCTGGGGTGGCACCTTCATATATATCTTTATATTTTTCATCAGTTGGAGGAAAAACTTTTTTAACCCAATCTAGATATTCTAAATACATTGCATTGGTTACCTCAGTCTCATCCATATAAAAGGATTGAACGTGTTGTTGATTAGGCGTATTATTCCAGTCACGCATAACGTCGTCCTGAACTTTGCCCATTGTAAATGTTCCTCCTTCAATAAAAACCAAACCTGGACCAGCTTCTTGTTTTTTTGTGGATTTTTTGCTGTCAATTTTCCATCCTGTTGCTTGTGAAGTGTTTCTTGAACTCGATTTTTTGCTACAACTAGCAAAACCAACAATCAAAATCATTGATAATATTAAACGTAAGGTCATAATTTTATTTAATTTCATACTCTTTAGTAAATAATAATTTCAGTGGTGCAATATAATAATTAACAATTAAACCGCAACAACATTTTTTTATAATAAACAGATCTAAATTTTTCTTCAATAACTTGAATAAATCAAACGCAAATTTATATTATTTATTATTAAAATTAGACTAAATGATATATTTTTACTTCCTGTAATATTTTTTTAATTATTGCGTTTTATAAGACTATGAAATCGCCATTAACAACAAGTTTGCGTAAGCAAACACCAATAAGTAAAAGGCGACCCGAGACAGAGTCGAACTGGCGAAGCATACCATATATGACAGATGAAAAATCAAAATTTACATATATG
>JACCDI011632899.1_pt1 | contig 12169 bp, 10 predicted proteins | sample 7442791 | NCBI WGS metagenome assembly JACCDI01 (sample SAMN15323434, study PRJNA562643) | freshwater metagenome | isolation source: river surface water | place: USA:Blue River Watershed | collected 2017-08-15
AGCGATCACAGCCCAAATTCCGATGGCGGGCATCAGCTATTCGCCATTCGTGCCAAGAACTCCTTGGTTCGCTCCAGCTTTGGATTTTCAAAGAACTCTTTGGCTTCACCCTGCTCATAGATTTTGCCCTGCTCTAGGAAGATCACCCAGTCGGCGACCTCTTTGGCAAAGGAGAGTTCGTGCGTCGCCATCAGAATTGTTGTGCCACCTTTTTTCAAGTCGCGAATCAGGTCCAAGACCTCTCCCACTAGCTCTGGGTCCAACGCGGAGGTGACCTCGTCCAGTAGCAGCACCTTCGGGTCCATTGCTACCGCGCGAACAATTGCGGTGCGCTGCTGTTGGCCTCCAGATATTTTGTCTGGATAAGAATTTGCTCGGTCACCAAGACCAATTCGTGTTAGCCATGACAGGGCAATCTGCTCCGCCTCGGCCTTGGCAATCTTCTTGACGTGACGAAGCGCAAGGGTGATGTTGTGCAGAATGCTCAGGTGCGCAAAGAGATTGAAGGACTGGAATACCAATCCCACTTGGGCTCGAACTTTGTCATGGTTCACGCCTGGTGCGGATATCTCCTCTGCCTCAAGAAAAATCTGCCCGTCGGAGATCTCCTCGATAAGGTTCACGCAGCGAAGCAAGGTTGATTTTCCCGAACCCGAAGCTCCAATTAGCGCGACGATCTGACCTGGGAACACCTCGAGGTCGATGCCATCTAAGACAGCTCGGTCCTCGTAGTGCTTTTTGAGATTCACCACTCTGAGTCTGGGTTTAGACCAATCGATCACAGACTCACCCCCGCCTGCTCTTTGTCACTCAGGCGCTTCGTGACATAGTCAGCCAAACGAATTGTTGGAATAGCCAGCAGCACAAACATCAGCCCGGCTAGAACGTATGGGGTGAAGTTGGCGAATTTGGCGACCTCAATCTGTGCCCCTCGGACAGCATCGATTGCCCCCAAAACCGAAATCAGACCGACATCTTTTTGCAGAGCAACAAAGTCGTTCATTAGCGGGGGCACAACCTTGCGCACCGCTTGTGGCAAAACCACCAAGCGCATCGACTGCGCATTGGTGAGACCAAGTGATCTTGCCGCCAAGCGCTGCGAGGAGTGGACTGATTCGATACCAGCTCTAAAGACCTCGGATACGTATGCGCTGTAGGTAAGGGTTAGTGCGATCGTTCCCAAAACCTCTGCAGGGATACGACCCAAAAACTCGAGTCTTAGGCCAGGAATTCCAAAGCCAACCAGGTATAAAACAATGATCAGTGGCATTCCGCGGAACAGGTCGACATAACCCTTTGCCAGCATGCGAAGCGGGAAAAACACCGGCGATTTCAGGGTCCGCATGATCGCCAGCAATAAGCCGAAAATCACCACCAGCACAGCTGCAACCGCCAAGACTCTCAGGTTCAGCAGCAAGCCATCTAGAACTCTGGGCCAGGCTTGAACCGCAACCTCCCAGGAGAAAAACGATTCCTGAACCCTGGTCCACCCTGGTGTTGCGATCAGTCCAAACCAGACCACAATGGCAAAGACCAGCGTTGAGATAAAGGCGACTAAAACAGATCTCGAGCGTTGGGAGCGACGGTAGAGCCTGCGGTCTAGCTCTGCCTTCGATACTTCGGAATCAGAAAGTGCCATGGTTGCCTAATGGAAGTGGGTGGGGTTTTCACCCCACCCACTATCTCAGATTTTGAACTACTTCAGAACCGGAGCGTTTGCATAGCCTGCGAGCCACTTGGCCTCGAGCTCTGCAAGAGTGCCGTTTTCGCGTAGTCGGTCAACTGCTGCGGATACTGCTGCGGTTAGCGGTGAACCCTTGTCTAGTACTAGACCAAAAGAGTCTCCGGCCTCAGCACCCTCTAGCTGACCAAGGATCTTTCCACCCTCTAGCTCAACAGCGGTTAGGTAGAAAGCGGTTGGTAGGTCAACAACAATTGCATCAACCTGACCGTTTGCCAGTGCAGCCTTAGCGTCATCGTTTGAGTTGAACGCGAGTGCGCCCTGAGCTGGCTTGATGATGTCCTCGATGGCCTTCAAGCTGGTGGTACCGGTGGCAGCACCGATTAGAAGACCCTGAAGATCAGCAAGCGAGGTTGCATTCTCAGCTGCAGATCCAGCAACGGTGATTACGGTCTGAGCGGTGTAGTAGTAAGGGGATGAGAAGTCAACGGCTGCCTTGCGCTCCTCGGTGATGGAGTACTGCTGCAGGTTGAAGTCGAAGTTCTTTGCACCTGGCTGAATCGCCTCATCGAAGGTGGTGCGAACCCAGACGACATCCTCAGGTGCGAAGCCAAGCTCGGCTGCGATTGCGTACGCAACAGCTGCCTCAAAGCCCTCACCGGACTCAGGTGCATCGCCTACAACCCATGGCTCATAGGCAGGTAGACCGGTACCGATGGTTAGCTTGCCCTCGGTTAGGGTCTGCAGGGTTGCGGTGGTCTCTTCGGCAGTTGGGGTAGCGGCAGTCTCCTGTGGAGCACATGCGCTGAGGGATAGAACGGTGGCTGCGGAAGCAGCAAGCGCCACGATGGCGCGGGATAGTTTGGACAAAAGGATCTCCTTGGTTAATGTGCGTTGCTAATGGATGAGATTCTGTCGAGAAAACTCGCCGCACCAGGCTTGGTGACGATCTGTTACAACTAATTTACAAGCACCGAATTCCCTCCAGCCCTTTTGTTACGCCAAATGGCGTAGGCTTTTGGCTAATCGCAAGCCTGCGCCATCCCCCAAAAATCTTTGGAGCTCACTTGCATCTGCACGAATGGAAAAAGGTAGCGCTCTCTGAGCGCGGTGCTGACCTGCTCAATGCGCTCTCCGAGCGCGTGGTGGTTGCCGATGGTGCAATGGGAACCATGCTTCAGGAGCGCAAACCAACCCTGGAGGATTTTCAAGGTCACGAGGGTTGCAATGAAATTCTGAACATCACCAGACCCGACATCGTGATTGATGTTCATAATGCCTACTTCGAGGCAGGCGTGGACTGCGTTGAAACAAACACCTTTGGCGCAAACTGGTCGAATCTCTCCGACTACGGCATCGATGATCGAATTCAAGAACTGGCACGCGCAGGCGCGGAGCTTGCAAGAAAGAGTGCAGACAGCTTCACCGCAAAAGACGGCAAGCAGCGCTGGGTGCTGGGCTCAATGGGACCGGGAACCAAGCTCCCCACCCTGGGTCACACCAGCTACTCGCATCTTTTAGAAACCTTCAAGCTGCAGGCACTCGGTCTCATCGAGGGTGGAGCAGACGCCTTTATGGTCGAGACTTCGCAGGACCTGCTTCAGACCAAGGCAGCGGTCAATGCTTGCCGAAAAGCAGTGGTTGAATCCGGCATTAGATTGCCACTATTTGTCGAGGTCACAGTTGAGACCACCGGCACCATGCTGCTCGGCACCGAGATTGGTGCAGCCCTGACCACGCTCGAACCACTCGGTATCGACATGATAGGCCTGAACTGCGCAACCGGCCCGGCCGAGATGAGCGAGCACCTCAGGCAGCTCTCCAAGCACGCTCAGATCCCCGTGATGGTTATGCCGAATGCCGGCCTGCCGATTCTCTCGGGCGATGGCGCTTACTACCCGCTGACTCCGGATGAGTTGGCCACCGCTCACGAGCAGTTCGTCAAGGAGTTCGGGCTAGCGCTAGTTGGCGGTTGCTGCGGCACTACACCCGCTCACCTAAAGGCCGTAGTTGATCGAGTTGGTGGCAAGCCAGCAGGCTTGCGCAAGCTTGAGATCGAGCCCGGAGTGGCATCGCTATATCAGCATGTGAACTTCAACCAAGACAACAGCTACCTCGCAATCGGTGAGCGCACCAATGCAAATGGTTCCAAGGCTTTTCGCGAGGCCATGCTTGAGGAGCGCTGGGATGACTGCGTTGAAATCGCAAAGCGCCAGGTTCGTGACGGAGCACACCTGCTAGACGTGTGTGTCGACTACGTCGGTCGCGATGGCGTCAAGGATGTAACAGAGATTGTCTCGAGATTTGCATCCGCTTCAACCTTGCCGCTGGTAATCGACTCCACCGAGCCTGAGGTCATGCAGGCAGCCCTTGAGTTGATTGGCGGTAGACCGGTAATCAACTCCGTCAACTTCGAAGATGGCTATGCCGAGAACTCCAGGTTCAAGCGAACCATGCCGTTGGTCAAGGAGCACGGCGCTGCGGTTGTTGCTCTCACCATTGACGAGCAGGGCCAGGCAAGGACTAAGGATGACAAGGTCCGCATAGCCTCCAGGCTCATCGACACTCTGATTCAAGACTGGGAGATGCGGGTCGAGGACATCATTGTTGACTGCCTCACCTTCCCAATTGCTACCGGCCAAGAAGAAACCAGGCGCGATGCAATCGAAACCATCGAGGCAATCAGGGAGATCAATCGTCTCTATCCGGGTGTTCACACGACCTTGGGCGTGTCAAACGTTTCATTTGGTCTAAACCCAGTTTCGAGATCGGTTCTGAACTCGGTTTTCCTGCATGAGGCGACCCAGGCCGGGCTCGACACAGCAATCATTGATGCGGCGAAGATTGTGCCGCTAGCCTCGCTACCCGAGGAGCAGAAACAGGTAGCTCTCGACCTGATTTATGACCGTCGCGAGTTCGACTCGGCTGGGAATATCACCTATGACCCGCTAGCCAAGATGCTCGAGATGTTTGCGGGAGTGAACTCTGCTGCACTTAAGGATGCACGGGCAGAAGCCTTGGCTGCCATGACTGTCACCGATCGCCTCAAGCAGCGCATCATCGATGGTGAGGCTAAGGCTCTTGAAGCAGATTTGGAACAAGCCAGGAAAGACGGCATCAGACCGTTGGACATCATCAATGATCACCTACTCGAGGGTATGAAGGTGGTTGGTGAGAGATTCGGTAAAGGCGAGATGCAGCTTCCTTTCGTGCTGCAATCGGCAGAGGTAATGAAGGCTGCCGTTGCGCTGCTCGAACCCCACATGGAGAAAACTGATGAGGGCGGTAAGGGGACTATCGTGCTCGCCACGGTCCGCGGTGACGTTCATGACATTGGTAAAAACCTGGTGGACATCATCCTCACCAACAACGGCTACAACGTTGTCAACATCGGTATCAAGCAGCCGATAAACGAGATTATCGCTGCTGCAGAGCAACACAACGCCGACGTGATTGGACTCAGCGGTCTACTCGTGAAATCAACCCTGGTGATGAAGGAAAACCTCGAGGAGCTCGCTGCGCGAGGTCTCGCGAAAAAGTGGCCAGTCATTCTTGGCGGTGCAGCGCTGACTCGATCGTTTGTCGAAGATGACTTGGCATCGCAGTTCGAAGGTGTGGTTCGCTACGCCAAGGATGCCTTTGAGGGCCTCGCCCTCATGGAGCCGCTGGTTCAAATCGCTCGCGGTGCCGAACCAGAATCAGTTGGGCTTCCGAAACTCAAAAAGCGCATTCACGCTAAGACGCAGCTCACTCTAACCGAGCCGGAGAATCTGCCGGCTCGCAGCGATGTTGCGCTGGACAACCCGGTGCCAACACCACCTTTCTGGGGCACCAGATTGGTGAAGGGTATTCCGCTTGCCGACTACGCAAAGTTCCTGGATGAGCGAGCAACCTTCATGGGTCAGTGGGGACTGAAACCATCTCGTGCTGAGGACGGCGCTAGCTACCAAGAACTTGTCGAAACCGAGGGTCGCCCAAGACTTCGCTACTGGTTGGACAAGATTCTGGCAGAGGGAATTCTTGATGCTTCTGTGGCCTATGGCTACTTCCCGGTTTACGCAGAGGGTGACGATGTGGTTGTGCTCGGTCACTCCGATGACCCAACAGGACTTCTCGGCGTGAAGGGACTGCTGGCTCCCGACGGAGGTGCCGGCGTGCTCGGTCAAGAACGACTTAGATTCAGCTTCCCACGCCAGCGCAGAGACCGCCACCTGTGTCTCGCAGACTTTGTGAAGTCCAAGGACTCGGGGCTGACTGATGTCTTGCCGGTTCAGTTGGTAACGGTTGGTGCAAATGTCGATAACTTCACCGCAAAGCTATTCAAAGAGAATGCATACCGCGAGTACATGGAGCTCAATGGACTAGCTATGCAGCTAACTGAGGCACTGGCTGAATATTGGCACTCCCGCATCCGTGAAGAACTGGGATTCGCAAGTGAAGATCCAGATTCAATTTCAGGCTTCTTCGATCTTGACTACCGCGGAGCTCGCTTCTCGCTCGGCTACCCAGCATGCCCAGACATGGAAGATCGCAGAAAAGTGGTGGAACTTCTTAGGCCTGAGCGACTCGGTGTTGAACTATCTGAGGAGCTCCAGCTGCACCCGGAGCAGTCAACGGACGCCTTTGTGTTCCACCACCCTGAGGCGAAGTACTTCTCGGTTTAGAGCTTGGTTCTTGCCAGCACACTCAGCGCTGGCTTACCAAGCGTCAGAATTCCCATCGCCAACACAATCGCTCGCACGCTATCCCAGCTAATGGTCGAGGTCGTGAGGGTATAGAGCAAAAAGTTCGCCAGGTTTTGACCCAATCCAGCCTCTGGCGAATAAGAAATCGAACTTTCGAGGCCGACCGAAAATGGCCAAAACCAGAGGTTCATAATCAAGCCAAAAAGGTAAGAGGAGACGACTGCGTAGATTGCGAGCGCAATCACCTTCCGTCCCTGACTGATCTGAAGTCTGCCAACCAACCCAGCAAACAGGCCGACCCAACCAACAGCGAAGAGCTGAAATGGCGTCCATGGGCCTAAGCCACCAAAAAGCAGTGAGGACAAAACAACCGTGAGTGCACCAAGTTGAAATCCAAAACTCGGGCCCAGAGCTGCACCGCCGAGGATGACGACTAGGAAAACCAGTTCAAAGCCACCAACCCCCGAAGTTGCGATTCTGGTGGCGGCACCCAGGGCCGCAAGGCTGCCCAGCAAGGCTAGATAGTTGACGGCGAGAACCGAGCGATCAAATAGCCAGACAACTGCAAATGACAGCGCAAAGACCGCTATCACGACCAGGTAGCCGCTGTCTGCCGAAGCTGTTGCGGGAATCAGCAGGGGCCACGCGAAACTGGCGAGCGCCGTCAAAGAAACCAGAGCGAATGCGATGTTTATCGCGCGCTGCCTGACCATTGCCTCACCCCGCTCTCAAGCTCTACCCTCTTATTGGCCTTAGCTGCAAATGCCTGATCGTGAGTAGCAAACAACACAGCGCATCCGGTTTCTTGAACGCAAGCTAGAACCTCGGCCATCAATGATCTGGTGTGGGAGTCCAGCCCCTTCACCGGCTCATCAATCAGCAGCAGCTGAGGCCTGAGGGCAAGCGCGATTGAGAGTGCCAAAACCAACTTTGTGCCGGCTGAAAGATCCCTGGGGTGCGTGATGAGCATCGCATCGGAAAGCGGTAAGAGGCTCTCAAAAGCAGTCTGGGTGGTTCCAGGCTTGGATCTGCTTAGCTTGTCCGAGAGAGCAAATTCGTTTGCTAGTGACTGAGTTAGGAAAAGGTCTTCTACGCGCTCAGGGATAAATCGAACGCTTAGCTTTTTAGTTTTTGCGTGAGCAAGAAGTCGCTTGAGATAGGTGGTTTTTCCAACTCCGTTTGGCCCCAAGACACAAATCAGATCTCCCTGGTTGATTAGGGTCCCCTCAAACTCGGAAACTCTTTCCCTACCAACCAGTGCCACAGTTCTCGCAGGGATGCTTGGGGTAGGGTCGGTGCCCAAGCGCAGTTCTATAGCGTTAGGGATGTCGATTCGTTGAGTCTCGTGTTCAGCAATGACCAGGATTCCACCCCGCTCTCGATACTCGGAGAGCTGATGGTTGAGCGCTACACAGGATTCGGCATCGAGTGATGCGAACGGCTCATCTAAAACCAGCAACTTGGGGTTAGCAGCCAGTGCCGCCGAAATGGCCTGCTTCACCGCCTCGCCCTCGGAGAGCCAGGCGGTTTCGAGCGAGGAGCTAACTTTCCAGTCCAAGAACGAATCTCTTGGTTGCTGCGAAACATACTTCGAGAAAGATGCTGCAGATTGGGTATCTGTAATTGCATCGAAGCCAAAGACAGTCACGGCTCCCTGCCGATCCTTGTCAACAGCCCTCGCTGCAATGGATCTCAGCAAGGTGGTTTTTCCACTACCGGTTACTCCCCTAACAAGTAATGCATCTTTAGCAGAGAGCCGGATCTGTGTATTTGAATCAACTGAAATCAAGACTTGATCATTTAGCGGATCAAGCCGTTTTTCAAGAATCAATGCCTCAGAGATTGCGTTAGCTCTCGCAATTGCAGTCTCTAGAAGCGGCACCAACGCAAAGCGCTTTGGAGCAGAGCGATAGCCAAGTGCGAGGAAGATTCGTTTTGCGGCCTCAGCGATTGCGGGCAAAACAGCGATACCCACGCCAACTGCCCGCAAAAAGTTGGAGCTGGTTTTGACTGCGTACCTACCAATTTGCTCTGGGCCGATAAAGAACGAAAAAACACCAAACGCCAAAATAGCGGCTGCGAAAGGCAATGCTCCGGTTATTGCTCTGAGTAGACCATCAGCGCCGATGGGGCCGAACAGCATGACATGAGAGAAAATGCCACCGAGCCTCAGTCCTGGAAGGTCAACTAGAACCTCCCCAGAGGATGCTCCAGTGAAGGTGACTGCATAAACCAGTCGGAACAGCACGAAGCCAACTGCCAGCCAAAAAGCTGCGTTGAGGCGAGCGCTGGGTTTGATCATTAGTTAGGGGTGGGGGTTGCTCCGCCGGTGGAGAATGCTAGGCCGATTGACTCACCTGGATTTAGCTCAAGCGTTCCAACGCCCTCTGTGGCATAGGTCCACTTACCCTCGGCAGATGACCTTACCCAGAGTGCCCAGTAGCCGAAGGCAGGTGGCATGTCTTTGCAAGTCTCGATGTATGGCTCCTGACCGGGCACCTCAAAGGCTTCGGTCGCAGATGGAAGGTCGTTGACGCGGCACACAATTTGGTCACCGTAGGTATCGGTACCCTCGGTTACAAAGCCCGCCTCCTTCAATAACTCTTTGGCGTTTACTGGGCCGGTAGCCTCAACGCAAGTCGATTGACGCTTTCCCAAAATTCCAAAGTTCACTACAACTTCGACCCCATTGCATTCACCACGAATCAGGTACTCAGCCTCAGCGCTGATTGGTCGCGCGGGTGCGCAGCCAGCGAGTAGCAGAGCGGCAACCGATAGCAAAGCAAGCTTTTTCAAGTGGGACCTCCGTGTGATTTTGACAAGTCTAAATTGCTAACCAAATCTGGGCTCTTTTGTTTCGGAAATAGTGGGCTCGGATTACCAGTTCTAGAGTGCATGAATCTAAGCGGCAAGCGGTTTTTAGTAGTTGGCGGATCCGGCGTCCTCGGCGGTGAGATTGTCAAAGAACTCAGGTCGCTTGGCGCGACTGTGCTGGCAACTGCCACCAGTAATGATTCGGCGGCCAAGATACCGGCAGTTGCCGAGGTCAGGTTGCTACTCGACTATCAAAACCCAGCCAGCATCACGACCCTTACCGAGTACCTAACTGGTTCAACCACCCTGGATGGGATTATCAATGCCTCTGGCGTGGTGGCATTTGGTCCGGCATCGGAACTCGACCAGGTCACAATTCAGAAACTGACATCGATCAACTTCTCCGGCCCCACTCAACTTCTGAGCCAACTTCAGCCCATGCTTAAAACATCGGCCGAGGCTGGCAATGAGCCAGTGGTCGTGAACATCACCGGCGTAGTTGCGGAGCAACCACTTCCCAACCTCGCGGCCTACAGCGCATCTAAAACCGCGATCGCAGGCTTCTTGGAAGCGCTGAAGCGTGAGTGGCGCCGCGATGGAATTCGTGTGCTTTCGGCAAACCCCGGCCACACCGAAACCGGACTCGCAGATCGGGCGATTCAGGGCGTGGCCCCGACATTCCCTCAGGGCATGACCGCGGAGCACGTGGCTAAGCGAATTGTTGCTGCGCTCGTGAATGACGAGAAAGAGCTACCTAGCCAAGCATTCTGATTTGGAATGAGTAGCTGCGCTTTTCGCCGGGTTTCAAAATGTGCTGATCAAGCTCAGTGTTGAACGCATTGGCAGGAGCACTCTGTGGCTCGATCGCGATGCCCTCTGAGCCATCTTCAAATAGCGAGGGGCTCGGCCGATAGAGCATCAGGTGATCAAGGTTTTGCTGGGTGATTTCAAAACCAAACTCCTCGCCCACAAGTCTCAGGCTCCAACCCTTGCCGTAAAAACCGTGGTCGAGCTGGGTGGTTTTTGGTAATTCGATCTCGAGTCCGTCTATCTGGCTTTGTGAAACAGGGAGCATTCTGGAATCAGTATGAAAAGCCTTGGTCACGTTTGCCGTCAGTTTTGAGACCCCAGGGATTTTGAAGTAGGGGTGGAAACCGATAGCAAATGGCGCTTTACTCTGTCCCAAGTTTTCAGCGGTCGCCCAGCCCTCGAAGCCCACTTTTGTGAGTCGGTAGCCAAAAGCGAAATCAATCTCGAAACCATAGTCAAGCTTTGAGAAGCCGTGCTGGAAGGTGATCTCCGACTCGGTTTTTTGGTAGCGAAGCGGAGTACGCAGCAGCAGTCCATGGTTGAGGTTTGCATCTTTATCGAGCGGACCGAAGTGGTGTTGAACTCCGTCAAGATCGAAGCATCCATCGGCCAAGCGATTGGGCCACGGGGCAAGGATGCTGCCGAAAACCGCACTCACTGGATCTTCGATTCCGGGTCTTGGAATGAGGGTTTTTTCAAAAAGCGACAAATTCGTAACAGAACCACCAAAAACCGAAAATTCTGCGATACTGTTGCCATTCTCTGAGGCCAGAGAAATGCTCGGTTTTTCGGGGTTTTGGTTCTGTTTCACGCCATCACTCTAGCGACCAAGGGATTAGAGGCAGGCAAAGTGGCGAAGACACGGATTAGGGCGAAGCTCTTTGATGGTCGGGATCTGTTCTACTTTGATGACGCCTCATCTGAGTTGCCTCTAGATCGCAAACCGGATAATCGAGAGTCAGCTCAGCGTCCGCAGACCGCAGATTTGCGCTTCGACCCGCTGACCGGCGAGTGGATCACAATCGCCTCCCACCGCCAGCAAAGAGTTGTTTTGCCGCCGGCTCACGCCTGCCCGCTCTGCCCCACCACTGAGCAGAATCAGTCAGAACTACCTGACAACTTTGACGTTGCTGTTTTTGAAAACAAAGGCCCAGCATTTGGCCCGGAGTTCGGCGAGATATCACAGCCAACCTCACCATTTGGTTTTGCGACCAAGTCTTATGGCCGTTGTGAGGTAGTGGTCTTCTCTCCCGAGCACGAGGGCAGCCTGGGGCAGATGCCGGTTGAGCGCGTGAGAACGGTAATCAGCGCCTGGATGGATCGCACCAGAGAGCTGATGGAGCTCGAGGGCGTGGTTCAAGTGTTTCCGTTTGAGAACCGAGGTCAGGAGATTGGTGTCACCCTGCACCACCCGCACGGGCAGATCTATTCATACCCATTTGTGACCCCGCGCACCCAGCGATTGGTATCTAACGTCTTCTCTCACGGGGCAAGTTTCTTCCAGGAGCTGTTGGATTTCGAACTAACTTCCGAGCGAATTGTTTTGGAGAGCGATCACTTCGCAGCATTTGTTCCTTTTGCTGCGCGCTGGCCAATCGAGATTCACGCCTTGCCAAAGCGAAACATTCAAGATCTCTCAGAGCTAACCGATGCCGAAGCCGATGACTTGGCCGCGTTCTACAAACGGCTGCTGCAGGGTGTGGACAAGCTCTACCCAACCCCAACGCCATACATCGCGGCTTGGCACCAAGCGCCAAAGATTCCAAACCGCGATTGGATCAGGCTGATGCTCCAAATCACCTCGCCCAGGCGCGGAGAAGACAAGCTCAAATTCCTAGCTGGATCTGAAGCTGCAATGGGCGCATTCGTTGGCGACATCGCCCCCGAAGAGACCGCAAAACGCTTGCGCGAGGTCATGAATTGATTCAGCAGGCGATTGCCGGCTTCAAGGAAGTTTTTGGCTATGAACCCAAAGGTGTTTGGTCTGCACCGGGTCGCGCTAACTTAATCGGCGAGCACACCGATTACAACGAAGGTTTTGTCTTTCCATTCGGTATCGACAAGCGCACCTATGTCGCGCTCAGCCCAAGATCTGACTCGCTCTGCAGAGTGAGCTCAGATATCGATGGCAAGACCTATGAACCCGACCTCTCCTCCAAGCCTGCAGACGTGGACTGGG
>JACCDI010244815.1_pt1 | contig 12166 bp, 10 predicted proteins | sample 7442791 | NCBI WGS metagenome assembly JACCDI01 (sample SAMN15323434, study PRJNA562643) | freshwater metagenome | isolation source: river surface water | place: USA:Blue River Watershed | collected 2017-08-15
ATAATAAACAATCCACTTTCTCTCCTGAATTTGGATTGATGCAGAGAACGGATATTTTTTATTTGGGCTTTTGAAATTGACATGATGAAAGAAAAGACTTTGTACCTTCGGCAAAGGTAAATTTAGTGGCGTTGAATCTGCAGAAAAAAAACATTTTTCTTCTGGTGTTGGTGATGTTCTTCATCAGCGCTTGCTCTCTCTTCAACAAAATTCCTGAAGGAAAAAGTTATTTCAAAGACCACAATATTATCATCCATGATGCGCCTGTTTTAGAGTTCAACCGTGAGGAATTGTTAGGCCTTACCAAAATCAGTCCCAACCGTAAACTGATCTTTTTTAGATTGAATATGCGTATCCATACATGGTTTGTTCCCAACAAACCGTTGGAGCGCAGTTTAAAACGAGCTGAAGCCAGGTGCGTTTTAAAAAATGAGCGAAGATCAAAAAAAGGAAAAACTCCTACGACATGCAATAGCTTTTGGGGGTGGTTGGCTTACACGGTTGGTGAACCACCTGTTTTGCTTGATTCCACCAAAGTGGAGAAATCTGCGCGAATCATGGAAACCCATCTTAAAAAGCAAGGCTATTTTCACATCAAGGTAAGACCAGTGTATACACCTGGTTTGTACAAAAGATGGTTGCGGTGGGACAAAAATGCCTATTACGTTACATATCATCTTTATCCGGGGACAGCGACAAAAATCAATGATCTTCAATTATCGATTGAAGATGAGGGAATGAAGAAATACTCGGAGGCCATTAAGAAAGAGATACAGGTAAAACCCGGAGATCTTTTCAATGTCAATTCATTGGATGCTTCACGCGATCGCATCACTCAATTTTTAAACAATCAGGGCTATTTTGATTTCACCAAAGATTACATCGTCATTAAAGCGGATAGCCTCAATAAAAAAAATAAAATTGACTTAATCTACAACATAAAAAAATCCATTGTCATACTCAATGATGAAACCCAAAACATTGATCACCGTCAATACACCATTGATCAAATCTATATACACACTGATTACAATCCGCTTTCTTTGGAACAAAGTAAAGATGACACCATTGTTTTTGATGGCATCAAAATTCACTTCCATCAAAAAAATTACATGAAACCTCGTCTGCTGTCGCATAACCTAGCAATTGAAAGCGGACAATTATACAACCGAGACAAAATAGATTTGACTTACAAAAGATTGGGTCAATTGGGACTGACGCAGAATATTTATGTTGAATTAAACAACAAAAACAAAACCCTAAACAATGGCACATACGCCTTAGATGCGCATGTCCATTTGAATCCTCTTCCGAGGCAAAGTGTTTCTGTGTTGCCTAAGGTTACCAATCGCTCAGGATACGCCGGAATTTTCGGGAACTTGGTTTATCGTCATCGCAATGTATTTGGAGGAGCCGAAAATTTAGAAACAAAAGTGATGATGGGGTTTGAAGCCTCTCAATTATTGGGAAGTACTGGAGCTGGAGGAGAAAACATCCAAGACAATTTCCAATTGAATACCTTTGAGATTGGTCCTCAGGTATCCCTCTCATTCCCCAGGCTATTCCCTTTCTCCTTTGGAATTAGTAAAAAAAGTAGTGAGCCCAAAAGCACCATTCAAGCAACTTACAATTACCAAACCCGACCTGACTACGAGCGTTACCTGACCCAGGTAAGCTTCGACTGGAGTTTTGTGGAGAATCCGGATAAAGTAAGTAAGGTCAATATCGAATGGGCTGAATTCTCTGTTATCAAGATAGACAAATCACCCTCCTTTGAGGCCTATATCGCCAATTTCAATGACCAATTTTTGGCCAACTCTTATCAAAATCACTTTATCGCTGCCTCAAAAATTGGCATGACCATCAACACACAAAAATCAAGCTTCCAAAAGTTCAATTATTACTACAATGGACTGCTGATCGAGGGAGCAGGGAATGCCATGCGTGGCCTGTACAATATTCTCGCCCCCAACAGCAAAGACGAAATGGGTAGTTATGAAATAAAAGAAATTCGTTTTGCGCAGTACATCAAAACAGACCATGACTTAAGGCTATATTATTCCAAGGACACCAGAAATACCATAGTTCTTAGAAGTTTTGTTGGATTTGCTATTCCATTAAAAAATTTAGAGTCCATTCCTTTCGAAAAAAGTTATTTTGTAGGTGGTTCCAATGGCATACGTGCCTGGCAAGCCAGAACACTAGGTGTTGGTGCTTTCCGCGACACCATCAATGCCATTTCATTCAACAACATTGGAGACATCAAATTGGAATTCAATGCTGAATATCGTTTTAAAATCACCAAAAAATTTCAGCCCGCTTTTTTTGTTGATGCAGGAAACATTTGGCTGTTCAACCAAGATCTTTCACGACCTGCTGCAGAATTCAAATGGGACCGATTTATGAGTGAAATCGCCATAGGGGCAGGTGCGGGCTTGCGTCTTGATTTTGATTATTTCATTATTCGATTGGATGCGGGATTTCCCATAAGAGACCCACAGAAAACAATCGGCGAGAGATGGGCTTGGCAGCCAAAGACCAAATACGAGGCTTTTAGACAAGCATATTTCGGGATAACAGAAAGCTATAAGCTTAAAGGAATATTAAATTTTGGAATTGGTTTCCCTTTTTAATGCGTTTAACGAACAAACATCTTCTGACGTTTTATTAGGTAAGCCGTCATTACTTCTTTAAACCCATTAGACACATCCACTTCTACAAAATCGATGGAAAATTGATTGCACTTTAAAGCAATATCTGATTTCCATTTCTTCCATTTGGCTTGGTATTCCGACTGAAGCAGATTGGGATTTAATTTGATGGTTTCGCCCGTCTCAGGATCAATAAAAGTGTGAAGACGTGAATCAAAATTCAATTGAGATTCTTTGTCTTCATCAACAACATGAAAAATAACTACTTCATGCTTATTATAACGAAGGTGTTGAAGTGCTGCAAACAAATCATCCAACTGGGCTGATGTATCCAAAAGGTCACTAAATATGACCGTTAAAGAACGCCTTGACGATTCCTCAGCGAGCTGATGCAATGTTTCAACAATGTCTGTTTTCCATTGCTCTTGACTTTTCCATTCTTGTTCTAACCACGATTCCAGCTGATGATACAACCTTTGTAAATGTGCATTTGAAGTTGCCGGCTTGGCATTAAATACAATTTTATCTTGAAAGATGGTCAATCCAACAGCATCGCGTTGTCTTTTAAACAGCTCCAACAAAACAGCTGCACTATAGATAGAAAAACTTAGTTTGTTGTGCGCTCCATTTTGTTTAAATTGACCAACGGGAAAACGCATAGATGCTGAAGCATCTATGATAAGTTGACAACGCAAATTGGTTTCCTCTTCATAACGCTTCAAAAACATTTTGTCTGTGCGGGCCATCAACTTCCAATCCAAGTGGCGCAAACTATCCCCTTGATTGTAGAGGCGGTGTTCGGCAAACTCTACACTAAATCCATGAAAAGGACTTTTGTGCAGGCCTGTGATAAAGCCTTCTACGGCCTGTTTGGCCATCCATTCCAAATTCCCGAGGGATTCAGCCAAGTTGCGATCGATGTTAATGGGCATGCGGCAAATTTGGGTTATAAAACGCAATTCTTAACATGGAATAACCTTTTTTTCATATTGCCGAAAAATAGAAACCCAACTACCCCACCACATTTGCAAAAAAGAACAACAACTATGTTACGAATCAGCGTGCAGTTCCAAGATCAAATTTTAGAGTACTCAGGAAAATTGAAACAACTCAAGAAGATTGGACAATTTGAGTGGATTGAATTGGAAGAAGTAGGGCAATTTCCCTTGCAAGATGTCATTTCCGTGAACGGAATTGAACTCTGCTAAAGGACGTGTTTTCTACCTTTATTTTTATTACTTTTGGACCTTAATCTAGGAAGAGATGAGTTGGTTTAAAAGAATGAAAAAGGGTATTACCACCCAAAGTCAGGAGAAGAAAGAAATTCCTGAAGGCCTTTGGTATCAATGCCCAGAATGCAAACACGTCGTTACCAGTGAACAACATGCCGAGCACGATTGGGTTTGCAGCTCTTGCGAATACCATGAGAAAATCAATTCCAGACAGTACTTTTCTATTCTATTCGATGAGAATGAATACACGGAAGTAGCTTCTCATTTGATCAGTGCTGATCCATTGGAATTTACAGATACCAAAGCTTATAAAGACCGTATCAAGACCACCATTGCCAAGTCGGGGCTTAAGGATGCCTTGCGTGTTGGATTGGGCAAGATTGAAGGCCAAAAAGCGGTTATCGCATGCATGGACTTTGGTTTTATCGGAGGTTCAATGGGGTCTGTTGTAGGAGAAAAATTTGCGCGTGGTGTGGACAAAGCCATTGCTGAAAAATGCCCCTTCATATGCATTTCCAAAAGCGGAGGTGCTAGAATGATGGAGGCTGGTTTTTCTTTAATGCAAATGGCCAAGACCTCTGCGAAGTTGACCCAATTGGCCGATCATCATTTGCCCTACATCTCATTCTTGACCGATCCCACCACAGGAGGTGTCACTGCCTCATTTGCCATGTTGGGTGACATCAACATCGCAGAGCCTAAGGCCTTGATTGGTTTTGCAGGTCCGCGCGTTGTCAAGGAAACCATTGGTAGAGATTTGCCAGACGGATTTCAAAGCTCTGAATTCGTTTTGGAACATGGATTCTTGGATTACATTGTGAAGCGCCATGAGTTGAAATCCAAAGTTGCCCTGAGCATCAAGCAAATGATGTAATCATAAAAAAAACCATTAAAAGGTTTGTCATTTTTGACAACCTTTTTTTGTTACCAAAAGAAAAGGAGGCCTGAGCCTCCTTTCTAAATATTGTGGTCCTTGAAATTAATTTCCTTGGAAATTTCTGAATTCCAAATCTGACTTTGCTTTCTCAGCCAACTTACCATCTTTTTCAATGGCTTTGGCTAATCCTTCCTTCACCATATTGGCATCATTCAAGCGCGCACCCACGATGGCTCTCAAATAATGACCCATAGCGCTGTTGTTGTCATTGTTACATGCATCAAGGTCAGCCTTGGCTCCACTGAAATCTTTGTTCAAACATTTCGCCAATGCAGAGTTAAACGTCTTTTTGCTGCCCATGTTGTTGATGGCGGCACCATAATTACCCGCCATAATCAAACCAACGGCCATATTAAACTTGGCTTCTGCTGACCCACTTTCATTCAACAAAGCTGATGCTTTCTTCATGTCACCTCCCAAACGGGTAACCAAACCTAAATTACATGCGGTTTCAGCATTCTTTGTCATGGCATAAGCCTTTTCAAATTGCGTTTTTGCTTCTGCTGTCTTACCTTGATTGTAGTAGGCTACTCCCAAGTTGTTGTAAGCTCTATAATCTGCATCTGACTTCATGGAAGCTTCTTTGTAAATTAAAACCTGTGTGTTTAAATCAGAAACTAGACCACCAGCTCTCATCAACTCTTCATATTTCAAGCTTGAGGGATTGGAGGCCATTGTTTTTAACTCTTGATCTGAATAACCTTCCAAGGTATAGTTTACACGAATGATTGAACGACGCAAACCTGGGAAAATCACTTTTTCAATTTCTTGATAGGTCTTGGAAATATTCTTTATTTCTTGCTCACGCGCCTCCAAGTCCGTGGTGCGTTGCAAAACTCGGATGATTAAATCCTTGTCTTCAATGGCTGATTTCTCCATCGCTGACTTGAAACCTGTCCAGTCCTCTCCTTTGGGATTCAATTGAATCATGGAACCATATTGAGCATCCAATTTGTTCTTTTTCAAAAGATCCATCAAAACAGACTTTCCTGCATCACCACGACCCGTTGCCAAATCGTTGTTCAAGAAAATCTCCCCTTCTGGTGAGGCGTATGATTGAATTTCGATATTGGTAATCTTCATGCGAGGATTAGCAGGCATGGTCTTCGACAAAAACTCAACCAAAGCTGCAATATCCTTATCTTTTAGCTCAGCAGGACGAATTTTATCGCTATTGTAGTCAAACAAAATCTCAGCTTCGAATGAGTTCGAGGTAGAACGCACAAACTTATCTGTTGAAGACATTACCTGCCCTTCCGTCTTGTTGACCAAATAAGAAGTGGTGATGACCCCTTTGGCCAATGCTACCTCAGGTAAATTGGCTGACTTACTTCCTTGCGAACCGACGATGCGCAATTTCAACTCACTTGATTGCATGGAAGGAGCGTAAGCAAACTTATCTGAGTAGTTAAACGTTTTTCCTGTAGCGTAAGGAACAACATCACCATTACCAGGAGCTGCCTCACCGCGGAATTGCTTATCCTTCAATTTTACTTCGCTCGAACCATAAACCAAAACAGGCGTTGCGACAACAGCAACTTTCTTGGCAAAAAACTTAGGTGGAAATTTACCTGAAATAGAAACGGCAACTGTATCACCGTGAACTTCCAAGGGATCTGGGTTTACCTTAGCATTGAACTCAGCCATTCTTTTCTGCATTGATCCGATATTGGTACATGCTGAGAAAATACCCATGGCTAGGGCAATTGTTGAAACAACGAACAAATTAATTTTTTTCATTTTCTTTTCTTTATCGTTTGCGAAATTACATTAATAATGCTTGCAGGCATGGATAAGATTGTTATTTTTTTAACAAGTTATTGCATTTCGGGCTCAACAAATCGACCCATATCGCAAAACTTCTCAATGCGGGCATTTGTCCTGACATCAGTCTCCATGGCACCCAACTCCGCAATGGCTTGTAAAATCACCGCTTTCAGTATATCCACAGCTTGCGCATGATTCGCATGGGCGCCGCCCAGTGGCTCACGAATGATACCATCTACCAAACCATTGTTGTGCATATCTTCTGCTGTTAGCTTCAAGGCTTTGGCAGCGGTAATTTTGTGGTCCCAACTTCTCCACAAAATGGATGAACATGACTCTGGTGAAATTACACTATACCAGGTATTTTCCATCATCAAAACCTTATCTCCTATACCGATTCCCAATGCACCACCCGATGCTCCTTCACCAATGATAATGCAGATAACAGGAACTTTTAAGCGCATCATCTCAAACAAATTCCTAGCAATGGCTTCGCCTTGTCCTCTTTCTTCGGCCTCCAAACCAGGAAATGCTCCTGGTGTATCTATTAGGGTTACAATGGGCTTATTGAATTTTTCAGCCAATTTCATCAAGCGCAAAGCTTTTCGATACCCCTCTGGGTTGGCCATTCCAAAATTTCGGTATTGACGCATTTTGGTATTGACTCCCTTTTGCTGACCAATGAACATAACGGATTGACCATCCACCAATCCAAAGCCTCCAATCATGGCTTTATCGTCCTTTACAGTTCTGTCGCCATGCAGCTCAATCCACGTTCCCTCCGTCAATGCCTCGATGTATTCTAAAGCATAGGGCCTGTCTGGGTGACGACTCAATTGAACCCGTTGCCAAGGATCCAAATTCCGGTATATTTCAATGGTCTTCTCCTCCAATGCGCGCTCAAGTTCTTGTACTGCTGTGTCGACATTTACACCAGACTTTACCGCGCTGTCTTTTAACTTCTGAATCTGCTCATTCAATTCCTTAATCGGCGATTCGAATTCCAAGTAATTTCTCATGACAATATGATTTGGGTTGGCAAATTACGCCAAAATCGTTTAAGCTCCTTGTTTGATTTTCTGCATCAATGCTCGGAGTGCATTGGCCCGATGTGACAGTATATTTTTTTCCTCTCCTGACATCTCCGAAAAACTACGTGAACAGATATCCGGGATAAAAATTGGATCATACCCGAATCCTCCCCATCCCAAAACCTCTCGGGTTATTCTTCCATGAACAAACCCTTTCACTTCAAATGGATTTCCTTGAAAATATCCAACCAAGACGGTTGTAAAATAGGCGGAGCGCTCCAATTTATCTTGCATCGTTTGCAGCAATTTACTGATGTTGTGCGCATGCGAGACAGGCTCACCGGCATAGCGCGCAGAATGCACTCCTGGTTCACCATTCAGTGATTTGACACACAGTCCTGAATCATCTGCCAAAATATTACCGTTCCACAATCTTCTTAGTGCATTGGCTTTTAACCAAGCATTACCTTCAAATGTATTCTCTGTTTCCTCAACCTCAAGTGTTATACCTGCCTCTTGAAGACCCAATACTTCGATTTTCATCTTATGAAGTTGAAAAAAAAGCTTAATTTCATCGATTTTATGTTGATTGTTAGAGGCAATCAACCAAGCCTTCCGGGTTGTGTTTTCGGACAATTTTTCCATTTGCATTTATTTCAATTTTAGGCACTTTAATCACCCGTCTGGGTTTCCAAATGGGATGACCATCAAAGATTTTGTTCCAATCAAAATGATCAAAGGACACATCTTGTTTATCCTCTATCACCAAGGCAACAACATTTCCCCATTTTGCGTCTGGCAAATAAGAAATGTAGTAAGGAAAGGGCAGCCAATCGGCCAATATTTCCTCCACTTGTAACGGGAATATTTTCAACCCTCCTGAATTGATCACATCATCCGCTCTTCCCAATACCTCAAAAGTATCTTCGCTTGTCATATGTATCACATCACTGAGAAAAGTGTTGATTTTTGTGACATCATCAACGACAATCAAACCGTCTGTTTTGACATTAACGTGCACTCCAGAAAGCCAACGGAAGCCGGAATTAAAGGGCTTGATGGAACGTATTGCAATATGAGTGAGCGTTTCTGTTGCACCATAACTTTCATAGCACTCTCCATTAAAATTGGTTAGAAGACCAATCAACTCGGGTTGTACTTTACCACCACCCAACAATATTTTTTTAAAAAAATTGGTATCACCATTTGCCTCAATGAATGCCGTAAGCATTGCGGGGGTGGTTGGCCACCAATCCCATTGATTTTTCTGAGCATTCCAATCGGAGTCGAAGTGCATGGATGGTTTCTCAGCCCAGACTGAATGATTGGACACCAATGCCCTAATGATGTTCATTTTTCCCGCTACAAATTGCATGGGCAATCGGTGTAGCACCTTGGTTCCCTTATTCAATTGAAAAGTAGCACAGGTACGCTCAGCACTCGCCATCAATTGCTGTCTAGAGAACACCAAGGTTGTTTTATTTCCCGAAGTACCTGAAGTTTCAAAAACAAAATTTGACTTATCTGACAACCAATCTTGTACCCAATCCTGAACTTCAGGGTAATTCTTGATCGATGACAGGACCTTCCCCTCTTCTATGATTAATTCCATGGCGCCCTCCAACTTTGTTGGGCATTCCACCCCATTATTTGCCCATTGAGTTGCAAGGGACAATCCCAATTATTGGTGTAGAGGTGCCCAGTGCCAAGACCTTGCGGCAAATCGTTTTGATAATTGCCCAACCAACGATAAATATGGGAAAGGCCCACATTGCTTTCCAAAGCAGAGGTAGCCCACCAATCAATGCCACGTTTCTGAGCAGCGTGAATCCATTCATCTGCCATGTCAAAGCCTCCGTGCAAAGATGGTTTGATGACGAGATATTCTGGTTGGCACGCTGCCAAAATTCTATCGATATCCGCAACTTCGCGACCAATCAATTCTTCGTCCAATGCGATGGGTATAGGAGAGTGTTCGGATAAAAAACGCATAGACTCCCATTGGTTTGCCGCGATGGGCTGTTCAATAGAATGAATATTCCACTGACTCAGCGCTTCTAATTTGGAAATGGCCTCTTCTAATTTCCATGCGCCATTGGCATCCAAACGAATCACCACGTCCGAACCAAAACGGCTTCTCAACGATTGGATGAGACTTAACTCATCAGCAAAGTCTAATGACCCTACTTTTAGTTTGATGCAACGAAATCCCTGATGGTACTTTTCCATGGCTTCATGAAACATGGCTTCAACCTCATTCATCCAAACCAAACCGTTGATCAAACAAAGCTTGGGGATTGAGGAAGGAAAAAGATCTTGCCATAACATATCAACAGCAGCCTTTACAGCAGATGGCCATGCCTGGATTTCTTGAAATTCCCCATTCATCCAGGATTGAATTGCTTTTTCGACATCATCCCATGATTCAGTTGATAATCCAATGATGGGAGCTATCTCGCCACGCGCAATGACGGACCCTGCTGAATCATGCAAAAAAACGTAGCAAACATGATGTTGAGTCAAGACATCCCTTGAAGTTCTTGCAGGGCGTTTAAAGTCCAGGTTCCAATGCTTAATGGTTAGCTCGCCGAATTGTTCTTTAAAGAAACGGACTTTATTAACCATTCCAAAGGGGTGTATTTGTTCACTTTCTTTTTCCATAATTTAAAAAGGAACATCAGACATGAATATAAAATGATCAAAGAAATCATCACGGTCCAAGGAAAAGAAAAACCGATAATGACCGTTCCACTGTGCGCAAAGCCCATTAAAAAAAGGCTACAAAAAAAATAAAAGAAAAACAAAAGGGAATATTTCTGGTAGCTCAAATCCTTGATTAAATCCAGGGTTTTTTCAGCATGAATAAAGGTGAAGAAATGATTCACAAAATTGATTAGCAACCAAGAAACACCGATTATATAAAGCATGAAAGAAGGCTGATATACAAACTGGTTAAATGGGAAAAGAAACTTGGCCCTGTACATGTCCAGTTGGGGATAAAGACCTGAACAATATCGGTCTACCATCAATCCTGAAACAATTATCATAATGGCAACCAAAGAGGAAGGTGGAAAAAAACCACGGGGACGAAGAGCTCCCTTTCCGACAGCCATTCCACTCAAAAAAATGGCCACCCAAGGGAAAAAAGAATAGTAACCATTGAACAGCAAAAACGAAGTGAGCTTCACAAGTCCATCATTCTGGAAGTTTATTCCAAAATAGCCCAATCGAAATGGAATGTCAAAATTGATGAGCACCATAGACACCAATATTATCGCCAAAGAAAGACCATGAAGCCAGAGACTCTCTGTCTTTCTAAACCACCCAGAAACAATGAAAGAAGCTCCCATAATGATGAAGACATTCATTCCCCATTTTAAGAAGATTAGTCCAATAACAAACAACACCAACCCCTTTCTCATGTTGTTGGAAGATGCCTTCTTCTGGTTGATGAACTTATTTCTCATGTGAATTGAGGCTCCCACCCCCAAAACAAACAAAAACACACCAACCAACCAATCAAAGAAAATAAAATACACAGGGATTTGCATTCGCTTTGGATCCAAGAGTGCAGGAATTCCACCCACTCCAACAAAGCCTATGTAAAAAGCCACCAAGGTTGAGAAAATAAATTGAAGAAAGTTGACCCCGTAAAAATGAGCCGCCTTTTTTGAATTGTCTTTCATACGTTAGATAAAATCTTGGTCAGTACGAAAACGAAGATAGCATTAAAAAAAACAACCAAGGCCATTTTTTTCAGGAATGGGTCCAATTTAGCTGGATCTTGAATTTTTGCAATGGCACGAATGAAAATGAATGGGATAATCAAAAAGAGAAGAGCCCATTTGGATTGGCCAAACAAGGTGGCAATGAACGCGGAAAATCCAGTAATCAGTAAAACATACAAATACCATTTGGATTGTTTCCATCCCAACCGCAGAGCGACCGTAATCTTTCCCGCTTTTGCATCATCATCAATGTCTCTCATGTTATTCAAATGCAATACGGAGACTGACATCGTCCCCATGAAGATGGCCAACAACCAGGTATTCCAATGGATGACTTCGTAAAGAATATAGTGCATACCCAAAACGCTCAGGAGACCGAAAAAAATGAAAACCGACAAATCACCCAGACCGATATAACCATATGGCCTTGGACCGGCTGTGTACGCATATGCCGCTATGATACCCGCTAAACCAAAGGAGAGAAATATCCAAAAGTCGGTGAATCGTTCATGGAGCCAAAGCGCTTGATACAAGAACAAAACACCAAAAATCAAAGTAAACATGGCCAATACGGCGACACCGATTTTCATTTGTCTTGCAGAAATGCTGCCCGATTGGACGGCTCTAGAGGGCCCTGCCAATCTCACTTGGTCAGCTCCATTTTCAAAGTCACCCAAATCATTGGCCCAATTGGAGAGGATTTGCAGCAAAAAAGCGGTCAATAAACCCAGGGTTAATGATCCGGAATTCAATGTTAAACCATCCATTTGAACAGCACCAAGAAGAATCCCTGAAGCTGCCAAGGGAAGTGTCCTTAGCC
>JACCDI010452511.1_pt1 | contig 12160 bp, 9 predicted proteins | sample 7442791 | NCBI WGS metagenome assembly JACCDI01 (sample SAMN15323434, study PRJNA562643) | freshwater metagenome | isolation source: river surface water | place: USA:Blue River Watershed | collected 2017-08-15
AAGCTTTTCGACTACGATCGTGTCGTTTGCCGATACCCGGTATTGCTTTCCACCGGTCCGGATTACTGCATACATTTTTGTAAGACCCTTTGTTTGGGAGTGAACCTCGCGACTTTACCACGAAAAAAGGATGCATGTCAATACAACACGCCCAACTGTTCGCATCCGACTCCGGCAAGCGCACTTCCCGCGGTAAGGGAACTGTTCAAGGTAATATACTCTGTAATTCTGGGGGTTCGCAATTATTGATAGTAATTCACACCCATACAAGAGACCTGCTATGAAACCAAAGCGCATCACACCCCGCAATATCATCCTCCTACTTGTTGCATTTACAATCGTCGCCCTGCTCGCACGCTGGGGAAGCCTCGGATTTCCAATCCCCGGTACTGCAATTCCAAGTACAGCCGGGAAGCTTGTCGTAACAGCCACAAAAGGTAACGCCACCGATCTGTTCATGATGAACGCCAAAGATGGGAGCTCACTCGTACAGCTGACATCCGATGAACCTGCTGAAGGCGAGCCGATTCTGGATGCAAATGGGCAGACGATTGCCTTTACCAGCAATCGATTCCTTACGCAGTTCGGCGCGTATGCTGTCGGTGATGTGCGCCACTTGTGTGTTATGGATGCTGCTAAAGGACAGAAAGTCATTCAGCTTACGCAGTCGGCAGCCAGCTCTGGTACGAAGGAACGTCCGCAGTTTCACCTTGCGGACAATATTTATTACCTTGATGGTGGACGTTTAATCTCCGTTCATCCCAATGGTGGAGATCCAAAGGCCGTCTTTCCGCACGCGGAGATGAAGCGAGAAAACCGTCTCATCGCTGAGATTTTCGAGTACGGCGGTGTGGTTGATTTCGCCGTCAACGAAGATGAAACATTTATGCTTGTTGTCATCAAGCGTGAGTATGACCAAATCTGTCTCATCTACGATGAGAAAAATGAAACGCCGGCGATTCTTGCCAAGGGAAAGAAGATTGTTCCGATTTTCCTTCCTGATGGAAAAGCTGCCGCGCTCGTCTCTGGCGGTATTCCGCTCAAGCAACCGATTCCCATCGGAAACGATATGTTAGAGAAGCTACCATCCGTATCCGCTGCTGCACCAAGCGAAGAGGGTATAGATGAGGGCAAATCCAGGTTTGTACTCTGGAATAGTGAGTTTATGGTCGAAGCCGTCACGGAGTTTCCCATCGAAGCGGATGGCATTATGGCAACGGCAGACGGCACGAGTATCGTCTTCTGGAAGTCCAAAGGCGCTGATGCAGGACTTGCTGTGATGCCGCTCGGAGGGGCAGGAGATTCCGTTTCTGGGGCACGGCTGGCAGCATCACCAATCGATGGCGTTTCTATCAGTCCTGATGGCAAGCAGGTCGCCTACATAAGTAAAGGACGGGTTTTTGTCGTCCCAATGGATGCATCTATTCCTCCCGTTGCAATATCGCCGGAAGATCTCAGCGTTACCGGGGTTACCTGGTCACCAGCGGTGAAGTAATCTCCAGTCTTACATCTGGTCGGTGTGAACGGTCAAGTCAAAAAGCCCTCGGATGATTCACCATCCCGGGGGCTTTGTGCTTAGACGTGTCTGAACACTTCAACCCATAGTTCATATAAGTCTCACCACTGACTTCGACACTGGCAGTGTTTTGTCATCACAGATACGCATTATCTTGCCGGGTTGGATGAACGTCAGACCCAGCCCAGGTAAAAACCAAAAGTCCCCAGGGAATTCTCCCCAGTGGCTTTGTGATTAGTCGTGTCTGAATACGTCTCTCGTAGCTCATACAAGTCCCGCTGCTATATTCAACCATCGCGTTCACTTGCATCTTTCCTGAGGTGTTGTTTTGCCGGGTTGGATGAGCGCCAAACCCAGCCCAGGTTTAAAGCAAAAGCCCCCAGGGAATTCTCCCCAGGGGCTTTGATCTTATGCTGGAGCCAATCAGCGACGAGGACGGAAGCGTGCCTTTGGCATGCCATCGCCTTCTTCAACATCCACAGCCGGAGCTGCTTCTGCCGGGCGCTCTGCGTCACGCTCAGGGCGAGGGCCACGGTCACCACGGTCGCCACCACGGCCACCGCGATCGCCGCCGCGTCCACCACGATCACCACCACGGTCGCCGCCACGGCCACCACGGTCACCACCACGACCGCCACGGTCGCCAGTAGGGCGAGGTGGACGACCTGGTTCAGGATTCTCTGGATCAAACGGCAGGTCCAAGCCACGTGCTGTGGCATTGACACGACCCTGTCCATCGACTTCGGTGATACGAACCGTCATCACATCGCCGAGCTTCAGATTTTCATCCGGTCGGGATGGTGGTGTGTCACTGAGCTGAGAGACATGGACGAGGGCATCACGGCCGCCACCAATCTCAACGAATGCACCAAACTGGAGGAAGCGAGTGATCCGACCCTCAACGACATCGCCTGGCTTGACCAAGCGGGTCATGTCTTCGATGATCTTACGAGCGGCATCACCACCTGTACCATCGGTAGCGGTGATGTGAACCGAGCCATCTTGCTCGATATCAATCTTCGCGCCCGTTTCAGCACAGATCTTCTTGATGTTCTTGCCACCTGGTCCGATGACCGCACCAATCTGCTCAGGATCAATCTTGAGGGAAATGATACGTGGAGCGTACTCGGACATTTGCTCACGTGGAGCGCCGATGGCTTCGTTGATCTTGCCAAGGATATAAAGACGTGCTTCAAGTGCCTGAGCAAAGCCTTCGACAAAGACATCACGGGGAATGCCTTGAATCTTGGTGTCGAGCTGCAACGCGGTGATACCGTTTGCCGTACCAGCAACCTTGAAGTCCATGTCTCCAGAGAAGTCTTCCATTCCCTGGATGTCAGTAAGAACTGCGTACTTACCGGATGCTTCATCGGTGATCAATCCCATCGCAATTCCTGCGACAGGAGCCTTGATAGGAACACCTGCATCGAGGAGGGCGAGGGTCGAGCCACAGACGGATGCCTGTGATGTGGAGCCATTGGACTCGAGGACTTCACTGGTCAGCAGCATGGTGTATGGCCATGTTGAGGAATCAGGAAGAACCGCAATCAGAGCACGCTCAGCGAGGGCGCCGTGGCCGATTTCACGGCGACCAGGACCGCGCATCGGACGGGCTTCTCCAACCGAATAAGGTGGGAAGTTGTAGAAGTGCATGTACTTCTTTTCGCCATCTTCTTCGAGGGTATCGACCATTTGTGCATCGCCAGGCGAACCCAGCGTACAGGTGGTCAGAACCTGCGTCTGGCCACGGGTGAAGAGACCCGTACCGTGGACGCGTGGGAGGAGTCCCACTTCACAGCCGATATTACGGATGTCACGTGTTCCACGACCATCCGGACGGCGTCCTTCAGTCAGGATAAGGTCACGGAGCTGTTCCTTAACAACCTTGTCAGCACCTTCTTTGAGGTCTGCAATATTGTCTGGGTATGTTGCCGAAAGGGCATCCACAACCTGGTTGATCAGGAGCGTCAGGCCAGCTTCACGGCTTGCCTTATCTGGATCCTGAAGACCAGAGCGCAGGGTCGCACCGAACTGCTCACGGATCACCTTGACGATTTCGTAGTTGACTTCATGGAGTTTGACGGTGACCTTATCCTTGCCAGCCTTGGCACGGAGCTCATCGAGTGCTGCACACTGCGTCTTGATCACATCATGTGCGAAGTCAAATGCCGCAAGCATCTTCTCTTCGGAGACTTCGCTTGCGCCCGCTTCCACCATCAGGATTGCCTTTGCCGTACCTGCGACCACGAGGTCGAGAGGGGATGCAGCGATTTGCTCCTGGGTTGGATTGGCGATAAAGGAGCCATCTTCAGCGATGCTTACGCGCGCCGCACCGATTGGGCCTGCCCATGGGATGTTCGAGACGGTGAGGGCTGCGGATGCTGCCAGCACGGAAAGGACATCCGGCATGTTGTCGAGGTCGACAGACAATGGCATCGCAATGACCTGAACATCGTTTCGCATTCCCTTGTCAAACAAAGGACGGAGAGGTCGGTCGATCAGACGTGAGACCAGAGTGGCCTTTTCGGATGGACGGCCACCGCGCTTGACAAATCCACCAGGAATCTTGCCAACAGCGTACTTACGCTCTTCGTAGTCACAGGTCAGCGGGAAAAAGTCAATCCCACCGCGCATTTGACTGCTCATCGTGGCCGTAGCCAAAATGATGGTGTCACCGACTCTAACGGTGACGGAACCGTTAGCCTGCAGAGCAAGCTTACCGGTTTCAACTGTTACGACACGGCCATCAGGCAGTGTGAAGTCAACAGAATGTAAAGTTGACATGTTTGTTTAGTTTCCTTCTTCAACGCACGCTCAGCACGTATTCCGCTTGTTTACGGGTGCTGTAAAAACACGAAAGGCGCACCGCAAAAGATTGCGGGCGCCCTCCGCTTTGGGCCGCACAGCGACCTAAAGACGAGACCGGATACCAAGCCTCTGAACCAGTGAGCGATATCGCTCAACATCCACATTGTAGAGATATCCCAGCAAACGCTTGCGGCGTCCGACCAGCATAAGGAGTCCACGACGTGTGTGGTGATCATGCTTGTGCACCTTGAGGTGCGCGGTCAACTGGGTGATACGTGCTGTAAGCAACGCAATCTGAACTTCTGGGGAGCCTGTGTCAGACTCGTGGGTTTTGTAGTCAGCAACAACCTGTGCTGCGACATCCGTGGGCAAACTCATATTGGGGGATCTCCTTCGAGATGAAGTTTTTGGGCCCGCACAGCCGTCCCCCCGGACGGAACAGGCGCGCCTGATTGATCATGATGCATCGCTGCACAATCACAACCCCGTAAGGTTATCACTGACAGGGCGGTAATGCAAATACCACTATGTGGACATCCCCAGGACCGTGAACCCCAAGGGCCATCGTCTGTTCGATGTCAGCGCTTCGGCTGGGACCTGTGTGAAATGCAAAGACCGATGTCCGGTTTACTTTCAGGGATTCAGCAACGCGCGCATACGCTGCATGCAGGTCCTCAACAATATCGGATGCATCGATTAGGATAATGTGCCGTGGTGGGAGCAAGGTTCCGCCGCGATGCTGGGATGAATCGATAACGCAGGTGCCCGTCAACGCGACTCCGAATCTTGCTTCGCTGATGCCAAATGTCACATCACGGTCCAGTGCCAAAGCTTGTTGAGATGTGACCGTAAGCGCTTGGACGACCGCTGCAAAGCGCTGACATCCCGTGTCAACAAAGGATTCCTCACCAATAATCGTGTCGATTACCGATGCGCCTTCGTTCATAGATCCACAGACGTGCACATGACTGAGCGCAGCAGTTGCCCGATCTATAAACAGTTGCAGGCAAGCATCAGGTGTTAACTTACGCTGAACACGGTCATCTATATATGCTGGCTTATTACTGTTAATTGGCATCCGGCTGCGCAGCTGAGCAAGAAATTGATTACGCTCCATGTTCTGCTCCTGCAGCTGCAAGACGCTGTTTCCAGATATCCCTAAACCGCGGACCCTTGATGGCGGGGAGGTCTCGTGATGACTGCCAGTCCGTGATGACCGGTAATGGCATCCGGGACATCCGACCATTAGACGACGGCATCACCGCAGCAAGTCGTGTAGCCGCCTCGTAGAGGTTGTGATTGATCATCACAGTAGCAAATGAAGCCATCGCTATGGCCTCGGCTGGCCCGGTCAATGATGCGCTTACCGTTCGGCGGCGATGTTCAACAAGGATGTCATCGATGGGGATTTTTACAGGACAAACTTCCGTACATGCGCCACACAGACTGCTCGCATAGGGGAGGTGATAAGCGTTCTCGAGGCCAAGCAGAACTGGATCCAGAATTGCACCGATGGGCCCAGTGTAAACCCATCCGTATGCATGTCCACCAATCTGCTGGTAGACGGGGCAAGTATTGACACACGCAGCACATCGGATACACCGGAGGATTGGGCGAAGCTTGTCATCTGCGAGGATGGTTGATCGTCGGTTGTCGACCAGAACGATATGCATCTCTTCCGGGCCATCGGGTTCCTGCTCAGTCTTAGGACCCGTAATCGTGCTTACAAAGACGGTAGATCGCTGACCAGCGGCACTGCGGCTGAGGAGATTCAGAAAGATCGGCAGGTCGTCGATTGACGGAATGACCTTCTCGATTCCAACGATGGCGATGTGGCACTTAGGAAGACTTGTTGTGAGCCTGGCGTTTCCTTCGTTCTCGACGATGACGATCGAGCCTGTATCAGCGACCAGGAAGTTACCTCCGGATATACCGACCTCAGCATCTAGAAAATCCTGGCGGATCACACGACGGGCGGTTTGTGCAAGCTCATCCGCGGATGCTCCCATTGGGGATGCATAAAGCTTATTGAACATCCGCTCGACTTCTACTTTGGGCTTATGAACCGCGGGAAGAACAATATGGCTGGGGTGCTCATGCTCGAGCTGCAGGATAAATTCGCCCAGATCCGTTTCAATGACACGATAGCCATCAAGCTCGAGCGCCGAATTCAGATCAATTTCTTCTGAAACCATCGACTTGCTTTTAACGATAACTTTTGCTTCTTTGATTCGGATGATGTTTTGAACTATTGCGCGTGCATCGGAAGCATCGGACGCAAAATGAACCTTTGCACCGGCAGCTTCCGCATTGTTAGCAAAGGTTTCAAGGTAGTCAGGGAGGTCAGCAAGAACGACATCCTTGATGTTCGCTGCTTTCGATCGAAGGGTTTGGTAACCGTCGGGGTCATCCGTGTCCAGTTCAGCACAGGAAATCCTTCTCCGGGAATCGACCATCGATGTTCCGCGAAGGACCGCCCCGCGTTTATCAAATTTAGTCAGCTCATCTTTATGGATTGTTTTGAACGACTGCGATGTAGGGGTCATTTCGCATGCACCTTACTGGATGGGTCGAGAAGTTCGGCAATATGTACGGTTCGAAGGCGAGATGTTCTCCGCTGGAGGCCGCCATCAAGCTGTAGTAAACATCCCAGATCGGTACTCGTCAGGAAATCTGCGGACAAGGCATCTTCGACCGAATCGAGTTTGCGATCCAGCATTGCGGTTGAAATCTGTGGAAGCTTGACACTAAACAAACCGCCGAAGCCACAACAGCTGTTGTCCCATTCGATGAGAGCCGCACCAGCATTAACGAGAAGCTGGCGAGGCTGCGCATGGATACCCATATTACGCATGGCGTGACAGGAGTCATGGTAGGCGATTGACTTACCTTGCAAGTTGACGAAACTGTTAGTGACGCCAAGGTCATCAACCAGGAACTGAGTAAGCTCACGTACCCTTGGGACGATTCGGTTGTACACAGCGAGTTGTGCCGGTTCCTCTGAAAGCAAGTCTTTGTAGTGATGCAACATCGCACCGCAACTACCGCTCGGCGTAACTATATAATCATCATCGCTGGTTAGGAGCTTGTCGTATGTGCTCAGCCAGTATCTGGCAACCTGCTTTGCTGCATCATGATGCCCAGCGTTGTAGGCTGGCTGTCCGCAGCAGCTTTGCATCTCGCTGAAAAGGACATCGCAACCGTACATCCGCAGCAGGTTGACGGTAGATTCAGCCGCACTGACGCCAAGGCGGTCGGCAACGCAGGTTACGAAGAGATGAACGCGTGGTCTGGAGTGTGTCACGACGTATTATACGCTTTGAGCACGTAGATTCATGCCGACTAGAACAGTCATCCTTGACATTGTATGCTGGCATCGATATACTCGCGCGGTTGACTACGGCACAGTTTGTGTTGTAGTGGATTATGTTCTGGTGTGTTTCACGCTGGAAGGCCGTTGCTGGCGGCGTTAACGACAGCATTTTGCAGGGTTATCCCTGCGTGGCCTATCTTCGTGTGCGCCCGGCTTAGCGTGTTTTTGGAATTACGCTACAGAACGCGGGAAACGTGTTCATTATGGCGTAGAGGAGCGAGATAGGTTTATGCCAACAATTAGCCAATTGGTGCGCAAGGGCCGTAAGAAGGTCGAGAAGAAGAGCAAGTCGCCAGCGATGAAGGGTAATCCCCAGAAGCGTGGCGTGTGTGTTGTCGTTCGTACGATGACCCCTAAGAAGCCAAACTCCGCACTTCGCAAGGTTGCCCGTGTTCGCCTTTCAAACGGTATCGAAGTAACCGCTTACATCCCAGGAATTGGTCACAATCTCCAGGAGCACAGCGTTGTGATGATTCGTGGTGGTCGTGTCAAGGACCTTCCTGGTGTCCGTTACCACATCGTCCGCGGAACCTTGGACTCACAAGGAACCAAAGATCGCAAGTCATCCCGTTCCAAGTACGGAACCAAGAAACCAAAGCCTGGCGCAGCGGCAAAGAAGTAGGAGTTTTGACATATGCCACGTAAGGGTCCAGCCCCACGACGCGAAGTTCATCCTGATCCAATCTACGGGGATGTTGTTGTAACGCGTTTTATCAATCGTCTGATGCTTGATGGAAAGAAGTCCGTTGCTGAGAAGATTTTCTACAGCGCACTGGACCGCATCGAGCAGCGTTCTGGTCGTCCTGGTATCGAAGTGTTCCAGGAAGCACTCCGGAACGTAATGCCTGTTGTCGAAGTTAAGCCTCGCCGTGTCGGTGGTGCTACGTACCAGGTTCCTGTTGAAGTACGTCCTGACCGCCGCATGTCGGTAGGTATTCGCTGGATGATCACTTTTGCCCGTCGTCGCAATGGTCGTACGATGGTTGAGAAGCTGACCCAGGAACTCATGGATGCAGCGAACAAGCAGGGTGGAGCAGTACGCCGTCGTGAAGAGGGCTTCAAGATGGCAGAGGCGAACAAAGCGTTCTCCCACTACCGCTTCTAGTCACTGGCCCCGCACCGGAAATCCGGCTGCGGGGTTTAGTGCGTCAAGTTTTTGGTCGAATTTTCAGAACCCGCATGGGGTAAGGAAGAAAAAGAAATGGCACGTGCATTTAGCCTCGAAAATACGCGAAACATCGGCATTGCAGCGCACATTGATGCAGGTAAAACGACCTGTACCGAACGTATTCTGCTGTACACCGGCGTTAACTACAAGATTGGTGAAGTCCATGAAGGCGCTGCCACTATGGACTGGATGGAGCAGGAGCGTGAGCGTGGTATTACGATTACATCCGCTGCGACGACTTGTTTCTGGGGTCTCAATGTAAGCACTGATCCTGTCAAGTCTGCGCAAGGCGCCCGCGAATCCACCCACCGTATCAACATCATCGATACTCCTGGCCACGTTGACTTTACGGTCGAAGTTGAGCGCTCGATGCGCGTTCTCGATGGTGCAGTTGCGGTGTTCTGTGCAGTTGCTGGCGTTCAGCCACAGTCTGAGACAGTTTGGCGTCAGGCTACCAAGTACAAGGTCCCACGTTTGATCTTCGTCAACAAGATGGACCGTACCGGGGCTGACTTCTACAACGTCGTCAAGATGGTTAAAGAGCGCCTTGGTGCACCGGCTGTTCCAATCCAGATTCCAATTGGGGCTGAAGGCGACTTCAAAGGCGTAATCGACCTCGTCGACATGAAGGCCATCGTTTATACCAACGATGACTTCGGCAAGGCGCCTGAAATCACCGAGATTCCTGACTCGCTCAAGGAAATCGCTGATGAGTACCGTGTAGGTGTTGTGGAAGCGGCGGCTGAGCAATCTGATGAGCTCATGGAAAAGTACCTCGGTGGCGAGGAACTCACCCGTGACGAGATCATCGCTGCGCTCCGCCAAGCTACGATCAACATGAAGATCTACCCGATGCTCTGCGGTACGGCCTTCAAGAACAAGGGAATCCAGCCACTTCTTGACTCGGTGATTCATTACCTCCCAAGCCCTGTTGATGTTGAGGGTATTGAAGGTGTGAACCCGGATACCGAAGAAACCAATCTTCGTCTTCCATCCGACAGCGAGCCATTCTCTGCGCTGGCATTCAAGCTGATGAACGACCAGCACGTCGGCAACCTGACCTTCTTCCGCGTGTATTCCGGAACCATCACAAAGGGTTCTTATGTCTACAACGCAACCAAGGGCAAGAAGGAGCGCATTTCGCGCATCGTTCAGATGCACGCAAACAAGCGTGAGGAAATCGACCAGGTTTATGCCGGTGATATCGCTGCTGCGGTAGGTCTGTCCGAAACCACCACCGGTGACACAATCTGCGAAGAGAAGTCACCAATCGTTCTCGAGTCGATGTCCTTCCCTGATCCGGTTATCGAAATGTCGATTGAGCCAAAGACGAAGGCTGACCAGGACAAGATGGGTGTTGCGCTGTCGAGATTGGCCGCAGAAGACCCAACATTCCGGATGTATACCGACACCGAAACCGGACAGACGATTATTCGTGGAATGGGTGAGCTCCACCTCGAAATCATCGTTGACCGTATGAAGCGTGAATTCAAGGTTGAAGCAAACCAGGGTAAGCCACAGGTTGCATATCGCGAGACGGTTACCGCCGAAGCGAAGGCACGTGGATTGTTCAAGAAGCAGACCGGTGGTCGTGGTAAGTTTGGCGACTGTACATTGATTGTCGAGCCAAATGAAACTGGCGGCGGATTTGCTTTCATCAACGACACTGTTGGTGGATCGATCCCACGTGAATACATCCCCGCAGTTGAAAAGGGTGTCCGCGATGCAATCCTTCACGGGACTGTAGCTGGCTACCCGGTTGTCGATGTCAAGGTCCGTGTCGTAGATGGTTCGTACCACGATGTTGACTCTGATGAAATCTCCTTCGTTGAAGCGGGCCGTATGGCATACCGTGAAGCGATGGGTAAGGCGCATCCGGTTATCCTCGAACCGATTATGTCGATCGAAGTTGTAACACCGGACCAGTTCCTTGGCGATGTCATCGGTGACCTCAACCGTCGTCGTGGAATGATTCAAGGTCAGGAAAATGGCCCTGGTGGAACGATTGTCGTCAAGGCAAAGGTTCCTCTTGCTGAGATGTTCAGCTACGTTTCAACACTTCGCTCGATGACTCAGGGTCGTGCGAGCTCAACAATGGAACCAAGCCATTACGAAGCAGTACCTCGCAACGTCGCGGATGAAATCCGTGCGAAGCAAGGCAAATAATAACTAACAACAATAGGCCGTGGCTTGACAACCGTCTAGCTACGGCCTATATTAGTCGGGCGTTTCCAGTAAACGCATGGGCTCGTTTGCGCGTGTCCATTGCACTTTTAAGCGTGTGTGGAGAGTTTATCTCCCATTAGATGAGGTGAATTGGTATGGGTAAGGCTAAGTTTGAGCGTTCAAAGCCGCACGTAAACATCGGTACGATTGGTCACGTTGACCACGGTAAGACATCGTTGACAGCAGCTATCACAACTGTTTTGGCTAAGGCTGGCGGTGCGCAGGCTCGCAAGTACGAAGATATCGACGCTGCTCCTGAAGAAAAAGAGCGCGGTATTACCATTAACACCGCACACGTTGAGTATGAGACGGCTACCCGCCACTACGCACACGTTGACTGTCCAGGCCACGCTGACTACATCAAGAACATGATTACTGGTGCAGCTCAGATGGACGGTGCGATCCTCGTCTGTTCCGCAGCTGATGGTCCAATGCCACAGACCCGTGAGCATATCCTGCTTGCACGTCAGGTTGGTGTTCCTTCCATCGTTGTGTTCTTGAACAAGGCTGACATGGTTGATGACCCTGAGCTTCTTGAGCTGGTTGAGCTCGAAGTTCGTGAGTTGCTCTCCAAGTATGACTTCCCAGGTGATGACACCCCAATCGTTGTCGGTTCTGCAACCGAAGCGCTTGCTGGTGGCCAGGGTGAGTACGGCGAACCTGCAATCCATAAGCTTATGGAAACGGTTGATGCGTATATTCCAACACCTGGGCGTCCAAAGGATCTCCCGTTCCTGATGCCTGTTGAAGACGTCTTCACGATCACTGGTCGTGGGACCGTTGCTACCGGCCGTGTAGAGCGCGGACAGCTCAAGGCTGGTGAGCAGATCGAGATCATCGGCCTCAAGGACACAGCTACTACGGTTGCGACCTCCATGGAACGGTTCCGTAAGACCCTCGACTATGTTGAGGCTGGTGCCAACGCGCGAAGCCTCCTCCGTGGTGTGGACCGCAAGTCCATCGAACGTGGGCAGGTTCTTGCTAAGCCAGGTTCCATTAAGCCTCACACAAAGTTCGAAGCAGAGGTCTATATCCTTTCCAAGGAAGAAGGCGGACGCCACACACCATT
>JACCDI011072835.1_pt1 | contig 12159 bp, 7 predicted proteins | sample 7442791 | NCBI WGS metagenome assembly JACCDI01 (sample SAMN15323434, study PRJNA562643) | freshwater metagenome | isolation source: river surface water | place: USA:Blue River Watershed | collected 2017-08-15
AATTAAGTCTTTCTTACTTTAAGAATCCTTTTAGCTTGTTCATTTCCACTTGCGGATTTGCCTTCTCGTAAACGATGTTGTAGACAGCCTCGATGATGGGAAGGTGAATGTGGTGCTGACGGGAAATCGAATAAATACTGCGAACGGCATAATACCCTTCTGCGATCATGTTCATTTCAATCTGAGCAGATTTAACGGAATATCCTTTACCAATCATGTTTCCAAACGTACGGTTACGCGAAAATTGCGAATAAGCCGTGACTAATAAGTCCCCAAGATATCCAGAGCTGTTTAAGTCGCGTTTAGCTTCGGGGTAGACCACATCTAAGAAAATCTTAATTTCTTGCATGGCGTTACTGACAAGTACCGCCTGAAAGTTATCACCAAATCCCAACCCACGTGTAATTCCGCAAGCAATCGCTATAATGTTTTTTATAACTGCGCAATATTCAACGCCATAGAGATCTTCGATGGCATGTGCCTGCAGAAATCGACTGTTCAGTAAATTCGAAAAGGATTGCGCAACTGCCAAAGAAGGCGATGCAATAGTCAAATAGGACTGTTTTTCGAGTGCGACCTCCTCCGCATGACATGGGCCAGCAATGACACATGTTTGGCTGATGGGCACATTAAATGCTTTTTCCATCCAGTCAGTAACCAACAAATTTTCTTCTGGAATCATACCCTTAATTGCGGATACAATTTTCTTTCCCTCGAAGTGTTTTTGGTTTAAATCTTTTAAGGTGGCTGGAATAAATGCAGCGGGTACAGCTAAAATGATATATTCAACGCCAGCTAAGGCATCAGACATTTTACTGTATGTTTTTACTTTGCGGGGGTTGATAGCTACATCTGTCAGGTAGCTTGGATTGTGGTTGTATTTACGAATGAAGTCAACGTCTGATTTACGGCGGATCCACCATTTAATTTTGACCTGGTTTTCAGATAATATTTTAACGAGTGCTGTGGCCCAACTACCTCCTCCGATTACAGCTATTTGTGTTGGGATCTTCTTTTTTAATTCTTCTAATTGACTCATGGCCGTAAAATTACCTATTAAATTAAAAATTAGCTGAAACAATCAGAAAATTTGCCAAATTTGTTTCTCGTAACATACGCTTGCGTAAATCTAAACCTATGAAAAAACTATTGATACTCCTATTATTAGGGGCTAACTCGGTTGCATTTGCTCAGAAAACAGCTCAACCCCTTCCGGAACATCCAAGGCCTGATTTAATGCGGTCACAGTGGTTGAATTTAAATGGTTCGTGGGATTTTACTTTTGATTCTACCTTTGTTATTCCTTCCAAATTTGCGCATAAAATTCAGGTTCCTTTCCCATGGGGATCGAAGCTTTCGGGTGTAAAAGATGAAGCCGATGTAGCGTGGTATCATCGATCATTTCAAGTGCCTGCCGCGTGGGGTTCTAAGCGCGTGTTTTTGAACATTGGTGCATCTGATTGGCATACGTCTGTGTATGTGAATGGTCGGTTTGTTGGGGAACATAAAGGGGGATATACCCCATTTGATTTTGACGTCACTTCATTTTTGAAAGTAGGGATTCAATCGGTCGATATTCGCGTAGATGATAAGCGGCGGATGTTTACCTTATATGGGAAGCAGGGCTATGGGAATGCGCGGGGGCTATGGCAGACGGTTTATTTGGATGCGCGGGGATCGGATTACATTGACCATTATGCGGTTTATCCGGATATTGACAAGGGCTCTGTTCGGATCAAAACCTACTTAGGTACTGCTGCTTCAAAAGATGCTGTTTTACAGGTTAGACTAGCTAATGGGCAGTCGGCTAGCATGCCTGTGAAGAAAGGAGCATCTGTTGCAGAGCTTACGTTGAATTTGGCAAAACCGCGTTTATGGTCACTAGAGGATCCATATTTGTATGATTTGTCGTTGAGTTTAGGGAATGATCAGGTGAAAGGATATTTCGGTTTTCGGAAGATTTCGGTGACGCCGTTGCCAGGTTCTAAGATTCCTTACATCGCATTGAATAATAAGCCTGTTTATCTACAGTTGGCCCTTGACCAAAGTTACCATGCTGATGGATTTTATACGTTTCCTTCTGACGCTTTTATGAAAGATGAAATCATTCGCAGTAAGCGAATCGGGTTGAATGGGATTCGGACGCATATTAAAGTGGACATTCCACGCAAATTATATTGGGCTGATAAGTTGGGGTTATTGGTGATGTCAGATGTGCCAAATTCCTGGGGAGAACCGGATGCAGATATGCGTCGGGAGACAGAATATACCCTACATGAGATGTTGAAGCGTGACTTTAATCATCCGGCGATTTTTTCTTGGATTACATTTAATGAGACGTGGGGTTTGTTTACGAAGCAGGATAAGAAGTCTGTTTATACGCCTGAAACACAAAAGTGGGTGGCCTCGGTTTATCGTTTGGCAAAATCCTTAGATCCAACACGTCTTGTGGAGGACAATTCGATTTGTTGTGGTCGGGGGCATACGGAGACGGATATTCAGTCTTGGCATGCGTATCAGGCTGGTTATGAGTGGGATCAAGTGATGGCTGATCAATCTAAAAATGTATTTCCGGGGAGTCAATGGAATTTTGAAAAGGGCTATGTGCAAGGGGCACAGCCGATGATTAATTCGGAGTTTGGGAATGTGTGGGGATATCAGGGAAGTACGGGTGATGTGGATTATACGTTTGATTATCATAAGGCGATGAATTCGTTTCGGAATCATCCGAAGATGGCTGGCTGGTTGTATACGGAACATCATGATGTGATTAATGAGTGGAATGGCTATTATAAATTTGATCGGACGGAGAAGGAAACTGGGTTGGGTGCAATTGTGCCGGGGATGACATTGAAGGATTTGCATGGGCCGTTTTATGTGTCGACGGGTCAGGAAATTACCTGGGCTGGGAAGGCTGGCCAAACAATCAAGATTCCACTTCATCTGTCATCCATGACGGATTTGTCGGGTGAGCTTCGTTTGAAAATTTCGTTTGCTGGTGTGACGGCATGGGGAGAAAAGCAATCGCATTGGACGAAGGAGGTACCTCTCAAGTTTGCTCCTTGGGATGTGAAGGCTTTGGATTCGCTTTCCGTTGTTTTGCCAAAAGATAAATCACTGAATACGCTTTCATTTGTTTTAATGGATGTAGCGGGAAAAGTGTTGCATCGTAATTTCGCTCATATAATTGTTGAGGAAGGGAATTTAAAACCCTCGAATCCCAAAATGGAATTTGTTTCTGTTCCTGTTGAGCGTTATAGCGCTTCTTTGTGGCCGGAAAAGCAATGGACCGGAGTTTTGGGCCAAAAGGTAAATGGGGCAGGTGCCGGTTATTTTGAATATGAATTCCCGATTTCTGGAAGTGATATTTCCGAGGTTCGATTTATGGTGGAGGCGTCTTCTAAACCAATTTTGGGAAAGGATCGACCAGATGGTGGTAAAATGGATGGGGATTATATGTTGGGGAAAGGGACTTTTGACCCTAGTGTTAATCCAAACGCCTATCCACAGACGGATATGTATCCTTCTTCTTCCTCGATGCGTGTTTCGGCTAATGGATTTTTGACGTTAGAGGCGGTTTTAGCGGATGACCCTGCTGACCACCAGGGAGTTCTTTCGTGGCATTATCAGGCGCGGAATAAAAAATTGGATGAGGCGGGAACCTATGGGTATTTGGTGCAAGGTGTTATTCCTCCAGCTGCCTGGCAGGCAGCTTTGAAAACGGGAAAATTAGTGCTTCGTTTTGAATCTACGCGAGGAGGCTTGGCGCTGTATGGGGATCAATCTGGGCGCTTTGTAACGGATCCAAGTATTTTGATTTTACGCAAGTAAAAATATCAGTTACTTGAAGTTTTTCCCCCTTACCTTTGCCAAACCTTGGAGGATTGGCAAAGGTAGGCTAAACACCAAATTGTTTGAGGTGATGATCGATATGTTTATACAGCAAATTATTCCATTCTGTTGCTGTCAGTTTTCCTAAACTTAACGAAGGAGTTTCAGCTAATTTTTCCGCGCCCATTTCTTGAATGGTTTTGATAAGGTCTTTTAATCTGATCTTTTCTTCAGTTACGTCAAATTGTTCCGTACGAATAAAGCTTGGGGCAGTTGGCAAATTTTGTTTATATGGGACTTCGTTAATCATGGATTTTTTGAGAAATAATTTTAAAATGATTCGCATGAACAATGGAGGTTGGATCGTATTTAATCCTAAAATTTGCTCATAAGGAACAGCACAATGTGATAACATTTGTCCAACGGTCATTTTGCCCCAAACTCCTTGAGAATTTTCAGTTAGCTTATCGATTCGCGCATGGAGTAATTGCGTCGTAGAGATATCATAAATAGATGGATATGCCATAATATTATCAATTAGTTGAACTATTTTCCTCCTACCTTTGCCAAACCTTGGAGGATTGGCAAAGGTAAGGGGTTAGTTAAGTTTCCAGTTTTTCACATGAAATAACTCCGATTTTTTCGCCCCAGTTTCCGTAAATTTTGCTTGTTTCAAGACAATATCTCTCGCCTCAATTACCCGGTATCCTTGCACACTTTCGATATCCAAATTACTTAGATTGATATGGTGAATCGGCATTTCGGGTAAGCCGCGAATTAACAATCCAGTTTCGGCTCCTTTGGCAACTACATTTTCAACGAAAATATGTTTAAACTGTGGCGTTCCTTCATTGACAGGCAACAATTCAATTTTAGGAGTCTCCCCTCCATCACCAAAAGTTGCCACCGGATCTTTCCCTTGATAATACATATCAAATAGAATCGCCTCACCAGCTATATTTTTCATTGAAATGTCACGAATAAACACGTTTTCTACGACACCGCCCCGTCCACGTGCTGTTTTAAATCGTAATCCTACATCCGTTCCCAAAAACTGACAGTTTCGTACATACAAGTCATGCACCCCTCCAGACATTTCACTTCCCACCACCACTCCACCATGACCATGGAAGACAACACAATTCTCAATCATAATATACGCACTTGGCCGACCGCGTTTACGGCCTTCCGCATCTTTGCCAGATTTTAGACAAATTCCATCATCGCCTACATCGAAACGCGAATTACGAACCGAAACATACTCACAAGATTCAATATCAATCCCATCGCCATTCTGCGCAAACCAAGGATTCTTTACTGTTATATTTTCAACCGTCAAATGCTTGCAAAGCAGTGGATGAATATTCCAAGCTGGTGAATTTTGAAAAGTTACACCTTCCAATAATACTTGCTCGCATTCGCGCAAACTGATCATATTCGGCCGGACAAATTCCTTAATTTCCTCCGTATTTGCCTCCGTAAACCCTGCTGCAACCACACCTGGACGATCCATCGTAGATGCTTTTAACGCCCCAGCCGACGGGTACCAGGTTTCTTTTTTAGGATCCAATACTCCTCCTGAACGAACCAATTTATCCCATTCTCCCGCTGTCATTTTCCCTTTCTTAACCGGTCTCCATGCCTCACCCGCTCCATCAATCACCCCAAAACCCGTAATCGCAATGTTTCGCGCCCCCACAGCCGATATAGGCGATTGAGCCCGAATCGCATCTACACCCTCCCAATTTGTGCGCACCAATGGATAATCTTTAGGATTATCACTAAACTGCAAAACAGCACCTTGCGCCAAATGTAAATTCACATTCGACAAGATAGATATCGGTCCACTAATCCAGAATCCAGCAGGAATTAAGACAACCCCACCGCCTTGCTGGTTGGCGACTTGTATCGCCTGTTGTATCGCCCCTGTATTCAATACCCCTACCGCGCGCTTAGCTCCATATTGCACGATATTAAATGTATCTTTTTTAAATGCTGTCGTTGCCACAGCAGGTAATTCGAATTCATATTTTTCGCTGAAAGCTGATTTGCGTAAGAAGCTTTTCAAATGCTCCGTTGAATTAGCTAAAGCATCTGCTACCAGATTTGCCATGCGCGTCGCACCATAGGGTGAGAAATGCGTGTCATCTGCTACGCCTTTCATGAATTTCTTAAATATGCCTACGGGATAATGCAAGAATATTTTTTTCGCACCCTCTGCTCCCTCTTGTTGGATAATCGCTTTACTTGCCTTCTCTACATCAATCAACATCACTTTTTCCTGCGCTGCTACTTCGCGAACTACTGCCGGATAATCAGCATGCTGATCGACAAAAACACCTGTTGAATCAAATTTTCGTCGTTGCGTCGGCGTTAATAAAATTGGGGTAGCACCTGATGCGCGCGTTTCCTTCACGTAGCGAATCAGATTGGCACGAAAATCTGTTTGAGCTGGTGCATACCGAGAGGTATCACTTACTTTGGCATCATTATGGCCAAACTGAATGAACACATAATCGCCTTTTTTTAATTGAGCTTGCACTTTGGCCCAGCGACCTTCACGGCGGAAACTTTTGGTACTCCGACCGTTAAACGCATGATTTTGCACCTCCACTGCCTCATTGAATAATTTCGCAAATGGCATCCCCCAGCCAGTCTCCGGAAAGTCCGCAGGAATCTTGTCGGCCATCGTGGAATCGCCAATCAAAAATACCCGTAAAGGCTCAGAGGCATTGAAACTGAAAAGTAAAAAGGTGCTGATGATCAGCGCGAAACGAAATCTCATAAGGTCTTAATTTGACCTTAAAAGCAATTCAAATCGCTTTTTTACTGATGATTTAGCGATTAATCGCCACCGAACTCAAGATTGTTTGAATGATTTGCAAACTCGTGATGTTATCCGCCTCTGCCTCGTAAGTCAAAATTATCCGGTGATTTAATACATCCGGTGTCATTTCCTTAATATCCTCTGGTAACACATAATCACGTCCTGCCAGGTAGGCCATCACTTTGGCAGCTAAGTTTAAATGAATACTTGCACGCGGAGATGCACCAAATTGAATGTAATCCGCCTCTTTCGTCAGGCCGTAATCCGCCGGATTTCGTGTCGCAAAAATCAACTCAATAATATATTTTTCTAGCGTCTCCGAAATCGTAATTTGATTGATCTCTTTTCGAATTGCCTGAATATCCGGTAACGTTAAAATCGCCTTTGGCTCATACTGGAAATCCATGTTAGACATCTTCCGCATCACCTCCAGCTCCTGTTCCTTATCCAAATAATTAAGGAAAACCTTCATCATAAAGCGGTCTACCTGCGCTTCTGGCAAAGGGAAAGTACCTTCTTGCTCAACGGGATTTTGGGTAGCTAAAACAAGAAATGGCTTGTCCAATGGATACGTAGTTTCACCAATCGTCACCTGCTTTTCAGCCATGGCTTCCAATAAGGCCGACTGCACCTTTGCGGGTGCCCGGTTTATTTCATCCGCTAGTATAATCTGAGCGAAAATAGGCCCCTTTTTGACTTCAAATTCATTTTTTAGCGGATTGTAAATCATCGTACCCACTAAATCCGATGGAAGTAAATCGGGAGTAAATTGAATTCGCTGAAAATGTAAATCTAATATTTTGGCTAATGTATTGATTGTTAGCGTTTTGGCTAGTCCAGGAACACCTTCTAAGAGTACGTGTCCACCCGTAAATAGACCCACAAGTAGGCGGTTAATGAGGCGTTCCTGCCCAACAACCACTTTACCCATTTCGTCAATAACCGCTTGAATTTTTTCTCTTGGTGTCATGTTACCATTCGTTTAAACTTGATTGCCAGGCACATTTTCAAGCGCAAAAATACGCAAAAGTGTGCATAAGTAGTCCTGCTTACTCTGCAGCCCTTATTGTAGTTTCTTGTACCGAATTCGTTTCGGGGCTACATCCCCTAATCGTTTTTTCCGAGCCTCTTCATATTCTGAATAATTACCCTCAAAATACGTCACCTGAGAATCTCCCTCAAATGCCAAAATATGCGTAGCAATACGGTCCAAGAACCATCTATCGTGGGAAATAACCACCGCACAACCCGCAAAATTCTCTAAACCTTCCTCCAATGCACGCAGCGTATTTACATCCAAATCATTGGTAGGCTCATCCAGCAACAACACATTTGCACCCTCTTTCAACATCATCGCCAAATGTACCCGGTTGCGTTCGCCACCAGATAAATTGCCAATTTTCTTCTCTTGATCCGCTCCATTGAAATTAAACTTACTCACATAGGCACGGGCATTTGATTGTTTACCGCCAAGCATGATCCAATCATTACCGTCGGCAATGGTTTCATACACCGATTTCTCAGCAATCAGTTGATTATGCTCTTGATCTACGTAAGCTAATTTCACAGTTTCACCGACCTCAAAACTTCCAGAATCAGGCTGCAATTGTCCTGTAATCAACTTGAACATCGTTGTTTTACCTGCACCATTTGGTCCAATAATTCCCACAATCCCTGCCGGAGGTAGTGTAAAACTCACATTTTCATACAGTAACTTATCACCAAAAGATTTGGAAACGCCTTGTACTTCAATCACCTTATTTCCCAAACGAGGACCTGCTGGGATAAATAATTCCAACTTATCCTCTTTTTGACGATTCTCTTCAGAAAGCAATTTTTCATAAGCCCCAATACGCGCTTTTGATTTCGCTTGACGGGCTTTTGGAGCCATCCGAACCCACTCCAACTCGCGTTGTAGAGTTTTTTGTCGGCGAGATTCTGTCTTTTCTTCCTGTGCCAACCGGTTTTGTTTCTGCTCTAACCACGAAGAATAATTTCCTTTCCATGGAATCCCTTCGCCGCGATCTAATTCTAAAATCCAACCCGCTACGTTATCTAAGAAGTATCTATCGTGGGTTACTGCAATAACGGTTCCTTTGTATTGACGTAAATGTTGCTCCAACCAGTCTACTGATTCTGCATCCAAGTGGTTCGTAGGCTCATCTAACAATAAAACATCAGGCTCCTGAAGTAGCAATCTGCAAAGTGCAACACGGCGTTTTTCTCCCCCAGAAAGTGTGCTGACCAAAGCGTCAGGATCTGGACAACGCAACGCGTCCATCGCTTTTTCCAAACGCGTATCTAATTCCCAGGCATTGCTGTGATCCAGTTTTTCTTGAACTTCCCCTTGTCTCGCTAGTAACTTATCAAAGTCGGCATCCGGATCCGCAAACGCTTCATTGATCTCATCAAACTCCTTTAAGAGGTTTTTAATCTCAACGACGGCTTCTTCGACAACTTCGAGGACGGTTTTATTGGGATCTAATTGGGGTTCTTGCTCAAGCAGTCCAACCGTGTAGCCTGGCGACCAGACTACATCGCCTGTAAATGATTTATCTAATCCGGCAATGATGCGCAAAAGGGTTGATTTACCGGAACCATTTAGTCCGAGAACCCCGATTTTTGCACCGTAAAAAAAGGATAAATATATATTTTTAATGATCGTTTTCTGTGGAGGAATCACTTTGGATACACGCTCCATTGAAAATATAATCGTTTCGTTACTCATAAGGTCAATCGTGTTAGTTTGATTTGAACCTGCAAAGAATGTTATTTTTATGTAATTTTTTGAGTTTCTGTGGATGATTTCTTGATTTATTTATAATTTTTTAGATAAATTGAGGCTGGATTTAATGAGCCAAAGCGTTTGCTTGAAGCTCTTTTAAGATTTGACATGAGCCACACCATTAAAAATGAGTACGGATTTTGCCAAGACGGCAAAGTTTTTCTAAATGCCTATTTGGATTTCCCTTTGCGTGAAATCGGTTTTGTTCGCGATACCGAACAAGAAGCACTCAATTACTTCGCCAGACGATTCGAATTAGCCAAATCCAAGGTTAATCAATTAGCTAAAGAGGTTGAAGAGGTCCAAAATAAAGGATCCTACCTCACCAAGGTTGTTCAGATGAAAGCCTATTTGGCTACCTTCGATGGCCTAGGTGATTTTATTCCCCTACTCAGTAAGTTAGATGAACTGGAGGAATTCCTTCGCGGACTCATACAAAACAATCAAATCAAGAATCTTGAAATCAAGCGGGCCCTCATTGAAGACGCTCAAGTCATCGCAAACCAAGAAGATGTAATTTCGGCGACCGACGAGCTGATGGAATTGAAAGCCAAATGGGTCAAGACAGGTCCAGTTGACAAGCAATTTCAAGATGCCCTTTCAGATTCATTCCAAGAAATTATGGATCAGTTCTTCTTACGTAGAAGAGCGTTTTTTGAAGATAAAAACCGACAAATCGACGAGAAAATCCTCACATTACAGGGATACATCGATGCCGTACATCAATACCGTAAGTCAGACGACTTAGACGCAGCCATTATCAAAGTCAAAGAATTGCAAAAAGAATGGAAATTGGTGATTGGTCTTCCACCAAAAAAGCAATCCATGCTGTGGAAGAATTTCAAGAAAGCCAATGACATGTTTTTCGAAAAGTATAATCGCATTAATGGCATTGAATACAAGCCTCGTGTCGATCCTCGAATTCAAGAACTAGTCGCTATGACTGGGGAGTTGGAATTGAAGTTGAGCGATCAAGTGAATATGCCAGCTACCGCGGATCTCGCTAAAGCTTACCTCATTAAATGGAAAGAGGTTACCGCACAAGTCAAAACGATTGATCGCAGTATGGCAGAGCGTTTCCGTAATGCATGCGATAAGATTTTTGAAATGAACTATTTGTTGCGCGTGATTTCATATCGCCATCCAGCTTTGAATGACAAGCCTCGGATCGAGCAACTGAAAATCATGATTAATCAGATGGATTACATGACCAAGAAGGAGCGAGGTGAACTTGATGATTTTATAGCTCAAGCGGAACGCGACCGACTGATGGATGATAAACCGACGCAGAGCAAAATCAATACGCAAAAACGTAAGATCAGCATGAAAGAGCTTTTGCTCACCGGTTTTAAAGCTGAGCTAGACCAATTGCTAAACGCGTAACATCCCGATTTCTAGGCCCAATTTTGGCATATCCAGCCCATCAAATGTCCCTGAAGACATCATAAGTAGGTTGGCATTTCCCCACGTTTCACCTAACAAGGAATTACGTAAGGTTTCCGCATCACGGATAACGCGTAAGCGAGGGTGCTTGAAATAAGTCTGAATGACCTCTTCTTCGATCCGGTCCATGCGTTTGATTTCACGCGCATGCTCACTTAAGTAAACGATAGCCTCATCTGCCAAATCCAATGTGCCCGCATATTGCGGCAAAAAGGCAGGATTTAAGCTGCTAAATGTATGTAATTCCAAACAAGCAACTAATTTTCGAGCTGGGAATTGATTTTTCAATGCCTCCGTGGTCGCTTTTACTTTCGATGGGGCATGTGCAAAATCTTTATAAAACAATCCGTTTTCCGCGGAAGCAACTAACTCCAATCGTTTTGCTGCTCCTTTGAAACTTTGAATGGCCTCATAAAAAGCCGTAGTCGAAACGCCTATTTGCTCGCAAATCAATCGGGCGCCATTTAAATTCTTTAACGTATGTTCGCCAAAAACCTGAATCGGATATGATTTGCCATCTTTTCCAATCAAAATCGTTTGACCAGCTTCAATAGTCGATGGGTGTGCCTGATAGCCTTGCTTAGCGGCATGTTCCGGACAGCTTTCTGTTAAGTCTGCCAGCACTTGGTCTGTCTCGTCAAAAAATAAACAGCCTGCTTTGGGCAATTCTTGAATTAACTGTTTGAATGAATCTGTATACGATTCAAAGGTTGGATATACATTAATGTGGTCCCAAGCGATGCCAGAGATTAAACAAATATGCGGCTGGTATAATAAAAACTTGGCTTGTCGGTCGATCGGAGAAGCTAAGTATTCATCCCCTTCAATGACGATGATGGGCGCATCTGAAAGCGAAGCCATCAGGTCGAATCCTTCAATCCGTGCGCCTACTAAATAGTCAAATGGTTTGTTAAGGGTTTTTAAAACATGTAAAATCATGGAAGTAATACTGGTCTTTCCATGACTTCCCGCAATCACAATACGCTGCTTGTTTTTGCTTTGCTCATATAAAAACGAAGGATATGAATCAATCTGAATGCCCAATTCCTGTGCGCGGAGTAATTCAGGGTTGTCGGCACGTGCATGCATCCCTACAATAACCGCATCTAAATCTGTTGTGATTTTCTCAGGAAACCAGCCAAATGCTTCAGGAAGGATACCATTTGCTTCTAAAAGGCTTTTAGATGGTTCGTAAATTTCATCATCGGAGCCGGTAATTTCAAATCCTTTGGCTTTTAAGGCAAGTGCTAAATTGTGCATGGCAGCGCCGCCG
>JACCDI010165455.1_pt1 | contig 12157 bp, 12 predicted proteins | sample 7442791 | NCBI WGS metagenome assembly JACCDI01 (sample SAMN15323434, study PRJNA562643) | freshwater metagenome | isolation source: river surface water | place: USA:Blue River Watershed | collected 2017-08-15
GAGCGGGGCGCCCAGCATTCTGGCGGCTTCCATCAATCTGACGGCACGTTCACTCAAGGCGGATCGCGCCAATAAATAAACATAGGGGTAGAGCGTGAGAGAGAAAATGGCGATTGCGCCCCCTAGGCTACGAATCTCGGGAAAGACGCGACCCTCCAGTCCAAAAAGATGTCGAAGCGTGTTTTGCAGCAGCCCACTGAATTGCAAGAAGTCTGTGTAGGCGTAGGCCACAACGTAGGCGGGTATGGCCATGGGCAAAAGTAGCGCCCATTCAAAAAAGGATTGTCCTGGGAATTTGAACAAGGTCACAGCGGCCGCTGTGCTTAAGCCCAGTAAGGTGACACCTATGGCCACACCAAAACACAGCAACAGACTGCTGACGATGTAGTCAGGCAATACCGTTTGGGACATTTCAGACAAGACCTGCGAAGTGACGGCATTCCACTCAAGCCAAGACCCTAGCAAAGCCAACACGGGCAAGCCAAGCATCAATGCAATGATGCTTAGGGTGATTGTCGTGAGGCGATTGCGGCGCATGAAGGGGGGTGTTTGCTGAGAAATGGCAATGGCAAGAGAGTTTGCATTGTAAAGAGCCCTAACAGGCCTTGGATGCGAGGGGTTTAGCCACTCCTTACAATATTGTTTATGTTTCTCAAACTGTCTCAAGTCGAAGTTCGCTACCCTGGCCAGATGCAGCCAGCAGTGCATGACGTCAGTTTGAATTTGGAAGCAGGTCAAATAGGCGTGCTGATTGGTCCCTCTGGCTGCGGTAAAACCAGCTTGTTGCGCGCCATCGCCGGCTTGGAAAATGTGTCGGGTGGGGAAATCTTGTTGTCCGACCGTGTGGTCAGTCAAGTCAATGCCACCACGCCCCCCGAAAAACGACGCATGGGCATGGTCTTTCAAGATTACGCTTTGTTTCCTCATTTATCCGTGAGTGACAACATTGCATTTGGCCTACATGGCATGAGTCCGTCGTCCAAGGCTGAGCGCATCGTTGAAGTCCTCGAATTGGTCGGCCTAACGGATGAGCGACTTCGCTTTCCTCATGAGTTATCGGGTGGGCAACAGCAACGCGTCGCTTTAGCCAGAGCGTTGGCGCCAAAACCTGAATTGCTTTTATTGGATGAGCCTTTTTCTAATTTGGATGTCGACCTCAGAGAGCGCCTATCCCTAGAAATTCGGAGCATTCTCAAAGCGGCCAATGCCACAGCGCTTTTTGTCACCCACGATCAAATGGAAGCATTTGCCATCGGTGATGTGATTGGCGTGATGCAGGAAGGGCGTTTGCAGCAATGGCGTGACGCCTATACCTTGTATCACCGGCCTGCATCGCGGTTTGTCGCCGAGTTCATTGGCCATGGCGTGTTCATTCCTGGCACAAGACGGGAATTTGAAACGCATGTTGAAGTTGAAACCGTATTGGGGCTTTTAGTCGATAGAAGTGAAACCCATACGAATCCCGTGACAACTGGACAAGCTTGTGATGTTCTTCTCAGAGCTGATGACATTCTTCATGATGATCAAGCGCCCGTTCAAGCCGAAATTGTGAGGAAGTCATTTAGAGGCTCTGAGTTTTTGTACGTCTTGAGGCTGAAGTCGGGTGAGCTGGTCATGGCACATGTTCCGAGTCATCATGACCATCAGGTGGGTGAGTGGATTGGGATCCGAGCAGAAGTGGATCATGTGGTGACATTTGCAACAACAACATAAAAATCCTCGTTGCAAATAAGAATCATTCTTATTTGAGATACAATTTGTGGCATCTTAGCTATCAAAGAGCGTGTCATGAGTCACAAATTGTTCAAAAACCAATGGCTGAAAACTGCTTTGGTTCTGGCTACAGCCAGCTTTCTTACGAGTGTTCAAGCCCAAAGTTCAGTGCTGAACATCTATTCCGCCAGGCATTACCCCACAGATGAAGCGCTTTATGCTGACTTCACCAAAAGTACGGGTATCAAAATCAATCGCGTCGATTCTGACGATGCCGGCATCCTGACACGCTTGAAAGCAGAAGGCGCGGCGTCGCCTGCTGATGTGATCTTGTTGGTTGATGCTGCCAGGTTGTGGCGTGCCGAGGTCGATGGCTTGTTCTTGCCGGTTAAATCTAAGTTACTAGAAGCCGCTATTCCAGAAAATTTGCGTGCCAAGCCCAATGACAACGGCGGCATTGCTTGGTTTGGTTTGTCGACCCGCGCACGTGTCATTGTGTATGACAAAGCCAAAGTGAAAGCATCAGACATTGATACGTATGAAAAGTTGGCCGCACCACAGTTCAAAGGAAAGTTGTGCATTCGTTCTGGATCGCACCCCTATAACCTCAGTTTATTTGGTGCCATGACAGAACACCTGGGACCGCAAAAAACCGAACAATGGTTGAAGGGCTTGGTTGAAAATATGGCCAGAAACCCAGCAGGTGGCGATACCGATCAAATCAAAGGCGTAGCTTCGGGCGAGTGCGGCGTTGCTGTGACCAACACCTATTACTTAGCGCGCTTGATGCGCTCCAGCCAAGCGGCAGACAAAGCGGTCGTCGAAAAAATTGGCATGATGTTTCCGAACCAGGCCAGTTGGGGAACCCACCTCAACATTGCAGGCGGGGCTGTCGCTAAGCATTCAAAAAATAATGAGAATGCTTTGAAATTTTTGGAGTACTTGGCCAGTGCAAGTGCACAAAATCATTTTGCCAATGGCAACAATGAGTGGCCCGTGGCCAAAGGTGTGACGTTTGACAATCCCGCCTTAAAGGCCATGACTGGCGGCGCATTTAAAAGTGAAGTGTTACCCATTAGCGCGGTGGGCATGAATCAAATTAAGGTTCAGCAAATGCTGGATAGAGTTGGCTTTAAGTAAAAACGCTATCACTCTAAACTGCTAGCAATAAACTGTTCAATCTTTTGAATATCGATGGGTTTGTAAAGCACATGGATATTCAATTGATCAAAAAGCTCTAAGTGTTGTGGAGAAGTATCAGCAGTGACGATGCAGGCCGGAATGTCATCGTTGAATTCTTCTCTCAACTTTTGGATGAAGAAAACACCATCATGCTTGCCTAATCGGTAGTCACTTAAGATGAAATGCAGATTAGGAATCTCTGCCAGAAATTGATTGAATTCTGCTTCTTCGTACGGTATTGAGTGAACGGCATATCCAGCCTTGGTGAAATATTGCGCATAAGCTGTCATCAGCGATAAGTCGTTTTCAATGATGCCAAGATTCTTTCTTGAGCTTGAATCAATGTCCAATTTTTCTTTTTGATGCGTCTCTAAAGTGTTTGCAGAATGATTGGTTTTAGAGGGTGTAAGAACAACTTGGCTAACAGGGTATTGTGTCTGAATGGTAAAAATAGAGCCCAATCCCAGTGTTGAGATGACATGGCATTTGCCGCCAATTTTCTGAACAATGCGATTGACAATCGAGAGGCCTAAACCCAGGCCATCATGATGTGACCTGGAGTGCTCGGAACGATAAAACTCATCAAAGATCACCGGAAGATCTTCGGCAGGAATGCCGTGTCCAGTATCTTGCACGCTAAATTTCAAATGGCCATGTTCATTTTCAAAATTGACAACAATGCTACCTGTCTCGGTATATTGAACAGCGTTGGCCAATAGGTTCCGTAGAATTTGCTCAACCAATTGAGGATCACCTGTGGCAAACAAATCGTGATGGTGAAAGACCAAAACTAGATTTTTTTCCAAACACAATTCTGCAAAGCTCAGTTCTAAATCCTGCGTGAGTTGCGCAATTGAGAAGTTTTTTGTTTGAGCGGACAAGCCGGAATCTAATCGGCTGATATCTAAAAGTGTGTTGAACATTTTGTTCAACACGGCAATGCTGTTTTTCATGCGAGTGAAAACTCGACTTTCAGATTCAGGCAAGTTTTGTGGCTCAATCATGTCAATAAATATATTGATCGATTGCATGGGCTGACGCAAATCATGACTGGCCGTAGCAATGAATTCTGATTTAGCCTTGTTCGCAGCAATTGAGGCATTTTTTTCTGCCACCAATTGCGCAATCATCTCGTCATTTTGCAGGCGCAATGAATAAGATTTTTCCCAAGATTTTGAGAAAAGAATCGCCATTTTGATCGCTAAATAAAACGCGACCATGGAACCAATGGGGATGGGCCAAAAAACAAATTTGTAGTTCAACAGAATGAAAATAAGTTCAGGCACCTTCAAAGGCAAGACAAAATAACTGAAGGTTTTCCAACTGACGCAATAACCCACCATGCCCACAAAAAGCACGGTTAAGCTGATGATTTGATAAATTAAGTAATTGGCTGGATCGGCTGTATCGACAAAAATAAACCAGCCCATTCCCCACACAAAAGTGACGGAACCTAAAGCAGCATTCAACAATCTAAAGTTGGTTTTGTTGTCGCCATTCAGGTCAATTTGCTTGATCAAGAAAAAGCGAACGACCACCACGATGGCCATCAACGCAAACCAGGCGTTGAACAGCAAATTGTCTGTGGTTTGCAGATACAAGGGAATGCACAGCAAGGGCGCCAATACTGTGGCGATGGTGCTCGACTTGGCGAAGCTATGCATGTACTGCAACTTCTCATTGGCTACCAGCTGCTCAAAATTTGGTATATCAGCTTGTAGCTTGTCGGAAGTCATGCATGGCTTTCGGGTGAAATTCAATCGGTGCTCAAGGGCTTAGCAATTGATGTTTTTGAGCTTTCAAAACAGCTTGTGTTCGATTGAAGACCCGCAGTTCTTTGAAAATTTGGTTGATGTGTATTTTGACCGTTTGCTCTTTGATCTCTAGGTAATCCGCAATGATTTTGTTGGGATGCCCTAAAGAGATGAGATGCAGCACCTCAAGTTGTCTTTGGGTCAGTCGAAACTCAGTTTCTTCTTCCAGCGAATCTGGTCGTACAGATAAATTGCTCAAATCAAAAAGCTTTTGCAATTTTTGATGGATGCTGGCAGAGGTGCTGTTTTTTGATAAAAACAAAGTCGCACCAGCAGCGACCGCTTTAGGCTCCCAGGTTGGAGATTCAAGGCCTGAAATAGACACCACGTGCTCTACATTGGTTTTTTGCTTGAAAACCTTAATCCCAGCCAAGCCACTCAAACCTGGCATTTTGACGTCAAGCAAGACCACCCAAACTTTGTCATGTGCGTCCACCAAATCTAGCCCTTCACTGGCATTGCTGGCCGTATAAACGCCAATGCCTGTGTTGTTAAATTCGCGAGTCAGGATTTCTCCCAGTGCCTCTCGGTAAACGGGATGATCGTCAATGATCAAAAGTGCATTGGATTTGGGCGTCGTCATAACTTCAAACATGTTAACGTTTTGCCTACTTTTTACAATGAAACTTAGGTTTTAGGCGGGTTTTCTGTTTTCACTCAATGACATTATTTCGTCATCAATATTCAATAAGATTGAAACATGACAAATCTCCGTCCTCTAAACATCCTCTTTTTGTGTACCCACAACTCAGCCCGTAGCATTCTGGCTGAAGCCTTGCTTAACCACATGGGGCAGGGCAGGTTCAAAGCATTTTCTGCGGGCAGCAGCCCCAGAGAGCATCAAAAGCCCAATCCCATGGCCATTGACACTTTGAAAAATGCCAGCATTTCGACAGATGGTCTCAGTAGCAAAAGCTGGGATGTTTTCGCAACACCCGATGCACCTCAGATGGATTTGGTCATCACAGTGTGTGACAACGCCGCTGGCGAAGTTTGCCCTTATTGGCCTGGCCAACCCGCCACGGCTCACTGGGGCTATGCCGATCCTTCAGAAGGCAATGGTACAGATGAAGAAAAAATGGCCGCCTTTCAAAAGACTTTGCATCTCCTTCAAAACAGATTGGCAACCATGACGCAACTTCCAGCTGAAAGGTTCACGCCAGACGTCATCCAACAAACAGCGCGTGAATTGTCCAACGTATGAAGCCTTGGAAAAAATATTTCGCTGAATTCATTGGCACGGCAGCCTTGCTGTGTGCCGTGATTGGGTCCGGCATCATGGCCGAGCAATTGGCGGGTGGCAATGTGGCCATTGCATTGCTGGCCAATACTTTGGCCACAGTGTTTGCACTGTATGTGCTAATTGAAACGCTTGGCCCCGTCAGCGGTGCCCATTTCAATCCCGTGGTGTCAATGGTCATGGCCTTTCGAAAAGACTTGCCTGCTCATCTTTTGATGGGCTACGTTCTTGCGCAATTGACAGGTGCAGTGCTGGGTGCCTGGCTGGCCCACGCCATGTTTGAACTAGAAATTTTGCAATGGTCTACACATGTCAGAACAGGCCCCTCGCAATGGTTAGCCGAAGCCATTGCAACAGCAGGTTTACTATTTGTCATTCTGCGCGCGCCTGAAGGTAAAGCGTCAGCCATCGTGGCTTGTTACATTGGCGCGGCTTATTGGTTCACAGCCAGTACATCGTTTGCCAATCCGGCAGCCGCTTTGGGACGCATGTTTTCAAATACCTTTGCGGGTATTGCACCCACCGATGTACCGGCTTTTGTGGTGGCTCAATGTTTAGGGGGATTGCTTGGGGTTATCTTGAGCAAGCTTGTGAAGCCAGATGAATTTTAAAGATAATCATCGAAATTCATTTTGCTTCTTCGTACTTTCATGCGTTTATTGATCAGCAAAGTCTGTCTTATCGGTGCCTTAGCAGTTCTCAATACGCCATCCCATGCACAGCATGCCCATGGCAAGGGGCTCTTGCAGCTCAGCCTTAATGGGGATGTACTAGAAGGGCAATGGCAGATGCCGATGGAGGCTTTGCTAGGTTTCGAAACCTTACCTAGGAACGCAGCCCAAACCGACGCGATGAATCAGCTTCAAAGGTCGCTGCAAAACGCATCTTATTTCATCGACATACCCGTTGGTGCGAAGTGTCAACAGGTAGAAGTCAAGGCAGATTCAGACATGTTTCGTGGCGTCAAAAGCAAAGGGCACAGCGATCTGCAATATGCATTCAAATTTAAATGCGCACAGCCCCAAGCGCTGACTCAATTTGGCTTTCCATTTTTTAAGGCGCACATCCGGTCTCATCAACTCAAGGTTGAATGGGTGACGGCCACAGGTCAAAAATCGACGCTTGTGCGATCGGGAAAACCGATTTTCGTGCCATGACGGCTTTTTCACTTGAACTGCGTGACGTCGAGTTTTCTTGGCAGCCAGCTTCGCCACCGCTTTTTACGATTCCTGAGCTTTTACTCCAGCAAGGTCGAACGCTGTTCATTGGCGGTCCTAGTGGTTGCGGTAAGAGTAGCTTGTTGAGCTTGATCACGGGCATCCATGTCCTTGAGCAGGGTACTTGCCGAGTGCTTGGCGCCTCTTTGAAGACCTTGTCACCGTCTGCGCGCGATCGATTTCGCGGCGAAAAATTAGGCCTGATCTTTCAGCAGTTCAATTTGCTGCCATTTCTAACCGTAGATGAAAACATTGAATTACCCAGTCAATTGTTTGCCAGTCGCCTTCAAAATTCTGTTGCACAGTTTGGAAGCTTGAAGCGGCATGTTGATGTTCTCTGTGATGCCCTTCATCTGGATGCTGACTTGCGACGTCGACCTGCGAATCAATTGTCGGTGGGGGAGCAGCAAAGAGTGGCCGCTGCCAGAGCGCTGGTGGGATGTCCTGCTTTGATTGTGGCCGACGAGCCCACTTCTGCACTTGATGAAGACAATCAACTTGATTTTCTCAATTTACTGTTGTCAACGGCCAAAGCACAACAGACCAGTGTGATCACTGTCAGTCACGACAAACGAATTGCTTCGCAATTCGATCAAGTTTTTTTCATGCCGCAGCGGACGTCCAAACATGTTTTGGCTTAAGTTAGCCCTCAAAAGCGCCTGGTCTAGGCGTTACGCCCTGAGCCTGGTGGGCCTGTCTGTTTGCCTGTCTGTCATCTTATTGATGGGCGTACAACAAATTCGCACGGATGCCAAACACAGTTTTTCAAACGCCCTGAGTGGTGTTGATTTGGTGGTGGGGCCACGAGGCAGTCAAACAGACTTGCTGCTGTACAGCGTGTTTCAAATTGGCACACCCACACAAAACATGTCCTATGCAGACTTGCAACGCCTACAAGCTTTGCCCTCTGTGGCGTGGACCATACCGATTCAGTTAGGCGATTCATTTGATGGATTCCCAGTAATCGGAACTACCAGTGACTTTTTCAAGCATTACCGTTCTTCCGGCCAAGCTTTGATTTTTCAAAAGGGACAAGCTTTTGAAAATCCTCACAAGCAACCCAATGCGCTCATGCATGTGGTGGTGGGGGCAGAAGTGGCACAGTCTAAAAAGTTGAATTTAAACGACACGTTTGCTGTGACGCATGGCTATCAAGCCATAGAAGAAACAGAGCATGCCGATCACCCCTTCAAATTGGTCGGCATTTTGAAACCCACTGGCACGCCTTTGGATAGAACGGTGCTGATCAACTTGGAGGCTTTTGAGGCCCTTCATGTGGGGTGGGGCATGGGCTTCCGGCCCTCTGCATTTGCGAGCAAATCAAGCCCTGAAAAAGACCTGCCTAGCATTGCGTCCTTAACTCCAACTGAGTTAACAGCAGTTTGGGTGGGGTTGCATTCACGTGCCACTGTTTTTTCGGCAAAAAAAGCCATTGAAAGCTTGGTGCCCGCAGTCGCTTCTGTTCCGTTGATGGCGGTGTTGCCTGGTGTGGCACTGGATGAGTTATGGCAAATTGTGCGTGTTGTCGAAAATGCACTGATTGTGATGGGGGCGTTGGTGGCGGTGTGCTCTTTGCTTGGCGTGGTGTCGGTGTTGTTGGTTGGCTTGTCTGCACGCCGAAAAGAGTTGGCCATCTATCGTTCATTAGGAGCGGGACCTGGCGCTGTTTTTTTAGCCGTTGCGGGTGAGTCATTTTGGGTTTGCTCGTTGGCGATCTTGTCGGGTGTTGTGGGGGCACAAGCATTGATCTTTGTTTTTCAAGATGCCTTGCTACAGAGTTTTGGCATCCAAATGCAGGTGGGCTGGCCCTCTATGGATGCTTGGATCAGCATTGCTGTCTTGTTAGGCGCTGCCATGCTTGCCAGTTTGTTGCCGGCTTGGCGTGCTTACCGCATGTCTTTGTCAGACGGCCTGAATCCACCGCATTGATGCGCTGACCGCTGAGTTTTCAATATCAATATGTGCATCAGCTTTACGCCTGTTCGAAAAGCCCCTTGGGTGACGGCACAGTTTGGTGTTGAACTGCCTGCGTCTGACTATCCGGCTGAAGCGTACCCAGGCTATGCGGCACCCATCGTCCTTCAGAGCCATACTTCTGGCCGAGTGGCTTGCGGTCTGGCTCGTTTTGGCTTGATTCCTGCTTGGGCCAAAGATGACAAGATCAGTCGTCACACCTACAACGCACGAAGTGAAACCGTGCGTGAAAAACCAAGCTATCGCGCTGCTTGGAAACAACGCCGTTATGGCATTGCCTTGGTTGAAAATTTCTTTGAACCCAACTATGTCACTGGCAAAGCTGAGCGGTGGCGAATTGAATGTGCGCAAGGTGACCCCTTTGGCATCGCCAGCCTCTGGGAAACATGGACCGACCCTTTGTCTGGCGAGCTGGTGACCAGCTTTACCATGCTCACAGTCAATGCTGACGAGCACCCAGTGATGAATCAATTTCACAAACCGGGCGACGAAAAGCGCACCCCAGTGGTGTTGCATCCCAGTCAGTTTAAGTCGTGGCTGAGCGCCAGTGAATCAGAGGCCATGGCAATGATGCATTGGCGCATGATGCCTGAGCTAATCAGTCAAAAAGTTTGAAGCTACACAGCCTACCCAAAGTTGGCCTGTCCTCAGCGCCCAGCTCTGGCTTGTTTTAAGCTTTCCAGCAAGCGGTCACGCCAGACTTGATACCCGGCATCATTAGGATGCAAGCCATCTGTGAAGTAGTTGGCAATTTGTGTGCCCGACGCATCTGTAAAAGCAGGGTATAAATTCAAATAAACGGTGAATTTTGAAAATTCACTTGTTTTGGCCAAGGCTTCAAGCCTTTGGTTCACAACTAAAACAAGGTCCTTGTTTTTGGCCGCATCGTTGGTGGGCAATAAGGACTGAAGCACGATTCGAGCATTGGGCTTGCGAGCGTGCAAAGCCCGTAGATTGGCCAAAACTCCTTGATAAATACTTTCAGCCACAGGTTGCTCTGCGGCCCAACTGTTGTTGATGCCCAGCATCACTACCATGAACTCGGGGTTGAGGGCTGGCGAATCTAAATGGCCCAGTCCACCTTTCGACTTGGGCAGTATGCGATAAAGCACATGTTCAAGTCTGTCGCCAGAAATGCCAATGTTGAAGGCGAAGTTTTCGGTACCTGGGGTGGTAAAAGTTTGATCCCAAATTTTTCGACCATATTTTTGACCACTCACCCAAGGGTTATCGTCAAACAGCCAAAAGTCCGTGATGGAATCACCCACAAATAACAACTTCACAGCCCCTAGGTCTTTCGACTGCTGAAGGTAAGTGCTGATTTCGGTTTGCCGTTTTTGCCAATGCTCTACACGTGCAGCAGGCTTAGTGGATTCAAAGTTTTGAGCAGTTGCTAAGCTTGACTGAAATGCCAATCCCATCAACAGTAATACGCGGTACACATTATTTTTCATGGCAGTTCAATCGATTCGCTAGATGTTATTTTTTGGTGTTGTGTAGCGCTTTGTACGGATACACCTGAATAGCTTCCAAGGCATAGCCCGACACGCCCGAAGCGGTTTTGGTTCGCGCTTCTTTCAATTCGCCTTCCACCCAAATGACTTCCATCGATTCGAGAGGCTTTGAGAGATTGAGATTGGGATGCGGCGTGACCAAGACAATTTGATTGGCAGGCGGCGGCGGTGTATGAATACAAGCGCCAAAGTAGGGTACCAACAAAAATTCACGTTGACCATTTCGCACGGCATCGAGAGGCACCACAAAACCTGGCATGCGAATTTTTTGATTGATGTATTTGTTTGAGATGGGCGCTTCATCCAGCTTTTTGCGCATGCTGGCCATCATTTTTTCAGCCTCTTCAGAGCCATCCTTTAGAAAAGCCATGCGACCATAACTGGCCATGTCTTTTTTCATTTGCTGGTACCACTCTTCGTTGAGCAGATCGTCCCATGTTATTTTTTGATAGCCGGGTGTTTGTGCCATCGCCGAACAGACCACCAGAACCTGAAAGAGTGCAAGGCAGATCTTCCAAAAATAGCGAGGCGAAATCATTTTCAACATGAAGGTAGTTTGACTTTGGATTGACTGTTCGTGACGACTCTAGGTGTCTCTCATCACTTTAAAGTCTAGCTGATTTGCGCGAAGCAGCGCCTCGTGTGTCAAAGGCTCCCCAGAATTCAAAGGTTTTCCATCGATTTCAAACTTAACTTGATGTGCTCGTTGTCTTGCAAATGAGCCAGGTGACGACACGTGAAGGGTGAGGCTTTTTTTCTCGTTGCCATGGCCCAAATGCACTCTTGCCTTTTTCACCAAGGGCAAGCCAAGGGTGTATTGGGCCTGTCCTGGCTGGGCAGGGTAGAAGCCCAGTGTGGCAAATACAAGCCAAGCACTCATTTGCCCGCAATCATCGTTACCCACCAGTCCGTTGGGTGCATCACGATAAAAACGCTTTGCAATTCGCTCCACCAAAGCATGGCCTTTCCAAGGGGAGGGCGTGTGTGAGTACAGCCAGGCAGCATGGTGGCTAGGCTCATTGCCGTGGGCATTTTGCCCAATCATGGCTTCTTGGCCTAGGTGCTTATTGACTTGGCTGCGTCGCTGAAAATACTGATCAAGCCAATGCGCCATGCCTTGAGGGCCACCCATCAGTTGACGCAAGCCCATGGGGTCGTGCAAGGCAGGGGTGAGGGTGTATTGCCATGCGTTGGCCTCTGTGTAATCCCCCGGATTGTTCAAAGGCGAGGTGGGTGTATCGGGGTTGAAGGGCTCACGCCATTGGCCCATGCTGTTTCGGCCGCGCATCACCCTGGTCGATTCATCCCACAGCTTCTTGTAGCTTTGCGCTCTTTGCAAAAAGCGCACAGCAGTCTCTTGTTGCCCCAAAGCCTGAGCCACTCGGCCTACAGCATCATCGCCATAGCCATACTCTAGTGTTTTAGAAACAGCTTCACCATGGAGCTCTAAGTCAAAGGGCAAGTAGCCATAGGTGTTGAGCAAATCCCAGCTGCGTTGTGCCC
>JACCDI011753679.1_pt1 | contig 12156 bp, 7 predicted proteins | sample 7442791 | NCBI WGS metagenome assembly JACCDI01 (sample SAMN15323434, study PRJNA562643) | freshwater metagenome | isolation source: river surface water | place: USA:Blue River Watershed | collected 2017-08-15
TAAAGGGGGCGAAAGCCATGGACGCATCATTGTGGGTAGCTAAGACAGGTCTTGACGCGCAGCAAACGCGCATGAACGTCATTTCCAACAACTTGGCCAACGTGAACACCACGGGTTTCAAGCGCGATCGCGCCGTCTTTGAAGACTTGCTCTATCAAAACGTCAAACAACCTGGCGGTCAAACCACCAACAACACCCTCACACCGACGGGCTTGATGCTCGGTACCGGTGTGAAGATCAATGCCACCGAAAAACTGCATTTGCAGGGCAACTTGATCAACACCCAGTCGCCACTCGATTTGGCGATCATGGGTGGCGGTTTCTTTCAAATTCAAATGCCAGACGGTACGACCTCGTACACACGCGATGGCAATTTCAAAATCAACAACACCGGTCAGATGGTCAATGCCTCTGGTTACCCTGTGTTGCCCAACATCACCATTCCCAACAACGCAGCGAGTGTGACCTTTGGTCAAGACGGCACGGTGTCGGTCGAAATTGTGGCCGGTGGTGGTTCGCAAAACATTGGGCAAATCCAAACGGCTACCTTTATCAATCCAAGCGGCTTGAAGCCCATTGGTAACAACCTGTATCAAATTTCACAAGCCAGTGGGGCAGCTCAAATTCAAACGCCTGCTTTGAACGGTGCGGGTGCATTGATGCAAGGTTCGTTGGAATCATCCAACGTCAACGTGGTGGAAGAAATGGTCAACATGATCGAAACCCAACGCGCTTACGAAATCAACTCCAAGGCCATCTCTGCGGTGGACGGTATGTTGAAGTTCTTGAACCAAAACGTTTGATAGAGGCGCACCATGAAATCTTTGCGTCCTTTATTTATCGTGTCTGCCTTGGCTTTGTTACAAGGCTGTGCCACCGAGCCGGTCGATATGGTGTTGCGTCCTTCACCCGAATTTCAACCGGTGTATCCGCTGGCCTCTGACCGGCCAAAAATTGCCACTGGTGGCATCTACAGCAACCGCCAAAGCGATGCTTGGTTTGGCCGTGGCCGCAATTACCAAGTGGGTGACATCATCACGGTGTTGCTCAATGAATCGACACAAGCTGCACGCACACAAAACACCGATGTGAGCCGCGAGGCTAAAAACAGTTTGCCGCCAGGCATGAGCACCAAGGTTGGCAAGATGAGTCCCTTCTTAGAAGGTGTTGATCTCAACGACAACAGAACCAGCAGCACCGGTAAAGGCAAAGCCGACCAACAAGCGTCGCTGTCTGGTTCGGTTGCTGTGACCGTGGTTGAAATTTTGGCGAATGGCAACTTGGTCATTCGTGGTGAGAAGAAATTAGGTTTGGCCGAAGGCACTGAAGTGATTCAGGTCTCAGGCGTGATTCGCCCAGAAGACATTGGCCCCAACAGCACCGTGCAGTCGCGTCGCTTGGCCAATGCCCAAATTGCTTACCGCGGCTCTGGCGATCTCGCCAATGCCACCAGAGCAGGTTGGGGTACCACCCTCATGCATAAATTTTGGCCGTTCTGATGGAAAGACACATGATGAAACGGTTCTCGAAATTCATTCAGTCCGCTTTGTTGGTGGGCTATGTGTTGGCCACAGGTTTGGCACATGCCGACCGCGTGAAAGATTTGACAACACTCGCTTCACAACGCTCGAACCAACTCATTGGTTATGGTTTGGTGGTGGGCTTGCAAGGCACGGGTGACGATGCTTCGGTGCCCTTCACCGTGCAAAGCATGAAAGCCATGTTGGCACAAATGGGGGTTCGCATTGACGGCCCCTTGACCGACTTTGAAGCTGCCACCGCCACCGCACGTGTGAACATCAGTAACTCTGCCGCGGTGTTGGTCACAGCTGAATTGCCAGGGTTTGCAAAACCAGGTCAACGCATCGATGTGAACGTGTCAGCCATTGGCAAAGCCAGCAATTTGCGTGGTGGTAGTTTGGTCATGACAGCCTTGCGCGGTGTCGATGGCGAAATTTACGCGATTGCACAAGGTGCTCTCACAGCGACTGGCATTGATGCCTCAGCAGCAGGATCTAAAGTGGCCATTGGCGTGCCAACCTCTGCCCGCATTCCAAGCGGCGGCATTGTGGAGCGCATTGTGGACAACCCATTTGAAACAGCTGCGAACGTGGTGCTCAATGTGCGTGAAAACGATTTTTCGACCACTTCTGCCATTGTCAATGCCATCAATAAAAAATTTGGCGATGGCGTTGCACAAGCCTTGGATGGTGTATCGGTATCGGTACGAGCACCCCAAAACTTGAATCAACGCGTGGCCTTTATGAGCATGGTTGAGTCGCTCGAGGTCAGTCCAGGCGAACCTCCAGCGCGCGTGGTCATCAATTCACGTACCGGCACGGTGGTCATCAACCGCTCGGTGCGTGTGACAGCTGCAGCGGTGTCGCACGGCACGATTTCGGTGGCCATTTCTGCCACCAATGAAGTGTCTCAACCTAACGCTTTGGCGGGTGGTCAAACAGCGGCTAACCAAAACGCTGACATTGCGGTGGCTGAGCCTAACAAACCTATGTTCTTGTTCCAACCTGGTGTGGAGCTGCGTCAAATTGTGGACGCGGTCAACCAAGTCGGTGCCACACCTTCTGCATTGATTGCCATTTTGGAAGCCTTGAAAAGCTCAGGCAGTTTGCGTGCTGAGTTGGTCATCATTTAATTTTTAAACACGAGCTTTGTCATGAGCAGCCCCGTCGATACCTCCACCGCCAAGTCCTATATGGACTTTTCTGGCTTGGGCGAATTGCGTGGCAAAGCAGCGCAAAACCAAGACAAGGCCTTGAAAGAAACCGCGCAGCAGTTCGAGGGCATGTTCATCCAGATGATGATGAAGTCTATGCGCGAAGCCAACAGCGGTTTCAAAGACGAAGAAAACGAATCCAGTGCCCGCGAAACCTTCGAAGGCATGTTTGACAAAGAAGTGTCTTTGCAAATGGCTAAACGCGGCGCCATGGGCGTGGCTGATTTCATGGAACGCGCTGTCAAGGCAAAAATGCCCAAGCAACCCAGCACTGCAGACATGCTCAAAGCACGTGAACAACAAGGCATGACCTTGAACCCACCTGCACAAGCCATGTCTTTGGTGCCAGCGCCGAAAAAAGCTTTTGAGTTCGAAAAACCTACGCTCAAGCCATTGAACAACAGCATGAAACTTTTGGGAGGTAAACCATGAGTGACATGCTTGGCATTGCCAGTAATGCGATTGGTGCCTATCAACGTGCCCTGAGCACGGTGGCCAACAACATCTCCAACGTCAACACCGAGGGTTACTCTCGCCAAGACGTGGTGCTTAAAGACTCTGCGCCCAAAAAATTGGCCAGCATGTATGTGGGCACGGGTACCATTTTGCAAAATATCAAACGTCAATACGATGCGTTTGCAGAATCCAACTTGCGCAACAGCACCAGCGATTTGGCGAGTCAAAAACCTATGGTCGAATACGCCAAGCGCGTGATGGACATCATGGGCGACAAAAACGTGGGTTTGAGTTCTGCATTCGATGATTTCTTTGCCTCGGCCAGTGCTTTGTCGGCCGAGCCTGCTTCGACTGTGCAACGCACCAGCTTCTTGCGCAGTGCTGAGGGCGTGACGTCTCGCTTTGGTGAATTGAACACACAGCTGGAGCTCATTGCCAAAGAAACTCGCGAGGGCTTGATCAGTGCAGCTGCCCAAGTGAACACCTTGACCAGCCAATTGGCTTTAATCAATCAAGGTTTGACCAAGTCGCCCACACTCGAAGGTCAACCTGCAGAGCTGTTGGACCGCCGTGATTTGACCTTGCGTCAGCTGTCAGATTTGGTTCGTATTAAAACCAGCTTCTCCACCAACGGTACAGTCAAGGTCAGCTTGGGCGCCACCATGACCCAAGGTGTGGTGGTGGACAACAACAAGTCGCGTGCCATTGGTGTCAACACTGCGGTGAAAGATAAAATTGAATTGATCTTGGACCCCTATGGTCAAACCGAATCGTTGGCCAGCGCGAGCGGCGGCACGATTGGTGGCTACCAAAGCTTCATCAGCCAAGTGCTCGACCCTGCCAAGAAAAACCTCAGCACTTTGGCGCAAACCTTTGTTGACGAAACCAACTCGATCCAACGCAACGGTATTGATGGCTACGGCCAAATGGGGCAAGACCTATTTGGTTTCGCCCCTGAGGCTGACAACCAAGCGGCAGGCATTCGCCTGACCTTGAATGACGGCATGCGCGTGGCTACCGCCGCGCAGTTCCGTGTCAGTGAAGGCAACACTAACATCACCACCACGCGCGCCACCGTCAAGTTCACGGGTACTACGCCTGCCACGGCGCTGAGCAACAACAAGTTGGTGAACAACCCCAACGCATCCGCTGGTGTGAGTTTCAAGGTTGACGGGGCCAATGTGTACACCCCTGTCACCACGTTGTCGGCGGGTGTCAAAGCCGCCTTTTACATGGACGAAGCCGAGCCCGGTCAACAACTGCAAGTTTTGACGCGCGATGGCCGTCAGCTCTTGGGTCAGGCCTTGACCGAGACAGAAAAATACCAGCTGTTCACGCCTGCCAATGGTTTTGCAGCCGACGCCAATTACAGCGACGCGTATCTTAATAAGTTGGGCGGCAAAGCCTATCGTGGTATCGACATGTTCTACGGCGCCAAAGCCGAAGTGCTCTACAGCCAAAACTACGATACCTATGGCGCTGCTGGCGAGCCGTTGCCTTTGAGTGCGGCCATGGAAACCTCTCGTATTGCCACGGCTGATGACAACATTCCAGCTGGCGCCATCACGCTCAACGGATTGGCGCTCCAAGCCTTTAACCCTAATGCCGACACCGAAGTCATCATTGCGGGGATCGACGTGGGGACCGCCCCAACAGACTTCACCTTCCAAGCGGTGGTGGGGGGTGAAATCATCAGCAAAAACGTACAAGCCTCGGTGGCCAACACCGGCAGTTTGGCCAATCTCGCCGCCACACTTACCGATGAGTTACAAGCCCAAGGACTTGTCTTCACCACCATCAACAATGGCGCAGACTTGAGCATCGTTGACAGCAAAGGTCGTGATGTCACCGGCATTTCATTGGTGCCGGCATCTACCGCAGATGACGCCAAGGAGGGCGACATCACGGTGAAGTCGGCGGCCTATCAGGTTGCGGAATGGTTGAATGGCAAGTCAGAAGCTACCATCGTGAATCCTCGTTTTGGTGGGGTTGTAGGCCTCCCGTTGGGTTTTTCTAAGTTCAATGCCACGGTGGGTGGGGTTGCCTTTTCGTTGGCACCCACAGATGCCGTCGACTTAGCCACGCTAGCCAGCGAATTGCAAGCCCAGTTCCGTACCCAAGACAAGAGCACTGCGATCAGCGTGACCCTGGATGGCACAAACCTGAAAATTATTGACAAGCAAGGCCGTGCTTTCAAAGATGTGGCCCTCATTCCAGCCGATGTGACTTCACTCGCCTCGGGGGGTACGGTGACCATTACAAACAGCAATGTTTCTCAAACAAACGTCAGGGCAGAAGTCTTCTCAGAAGTCCGAGTGCCCTTGACCCAGCTTAATTTCAGTAAACCGTTGTCGATCAACGGCCAAGAAATTTCGGACTACTCCAACATCAATGAGTTGGTGGCCGCCATCAATGATTCAATCACAGGTGTGACAGCCAGTATTGAACCCAATGGTGAATTGGTGCTCAAAGACCCCATGGGTAGCCCCATCCAAATCAATGCCTCATTGGAAGGCAATGCCTTGAACCTGCAGCCCACCACTTACAGTGGGCAAGTGCGCATGGTGCAAGTGGTGCGTGACATACGTGTCCCCGCCACCGATATCGATGTCACCAAGCCTCTGCAAATCAATCAGGTCAATATGAGTGAAGTGGCCTACGATTTACCGCCAGTTCATTCGGATCCATATGAGATCAGGTTCGGATCTCCACAACAAACGGTATCGTCCCCAACCGCTGCAGGTTTAGAGACGGCCCTAAAAGAAAACACCGACTTTGCCAAAGCTTATGCTGTCAAGCTGACCGGTCAGCGCTTGGTGATTTCGCCGCGCTCTTCTGGCGTGACAGATTCCGACTTGGACAACTCCTTCACGGTCAAATCAGACAGCGAGTTGTTGACACCCCAAACCACGATGAAAACCTTGGCCGATTACGTGACGCGCATCAACAGCAAGAGCGCGGACACGGGCGTTGTGGCCGAAATCGATTTTTACGGCGATCTGAAACTCAGCACCACGGATCTTTACGGCAGCGGTGTCATCGCGATTGGCCCAGGTAAAGACGCCAATGGCAAGTATGTGATCAATGCCCTGGGCATGGTTCCGATGGACTTTGACACAACCGAGCGTTTGAAGCTCAAGCTTCAAGACCCAGACTTCGTATCAGACATTCGGTTGTCGTTTGGCAGTTATGGCGATGCGGGTCAGTTTGGCGATCCTGCCGACCTCTCCAAAATTGGCTTGCGCACCGGCGCCTACATTGAAGGCGGATGCCCTGACGATTTATTGCTGTTTGTCACAGGCAAGGGGTCTGCCAAGGTGGCGGTTGGCTTTGAAGGACAACCTGACAACGTGCGTGACAGTTTGCGCACCCAATCGCTCACAATCAAATTTACTGCTGAAAATCGCTATGTCATTTTGGATGCCCAATCTGGTACCGAATTGGCTGACCGTTTTTACGATCCGTCCGTGATTGAACCTGTGGTCGAGTTTGAGGGGCTTCAAATTAAATTGAGCCATGCACCTGCAGTGGGCGATAGCTACAAAGTGGATGGTAATTTTGACGGCTTGGGCAACAACATGAACATGTTGGACATGGTGGACTTGAATAAAAAGCCCACAGCCAACGGCAAAACCATTGCCAACACCTACATTGACCAAATCAACAACGTGGGTAATTTGGCGCAGCAATCCATCATCACCCAAGAAGCCTTGACCGTAGTCAATGACCAAGCCATTGCCGCCCGTGACAAAGTCTCAGGCGTGAACTTGGATGACGAGGCCGCAGCGTTGATCCGCTACCAACAGGCTTACCAAGCCTGTGCCAAAGCCTTACAAATTTCAGGCGAACTGTTTGACTCCGTTGTTCAAATTCGCTAACTGAGGTGAATCATCATGAAAATTTCAACCACGCTGTACTTTGACCGATCGACCAACCAGCTCGGTAACGTGCAAGGAAACTTGGCCAAAACCCAAGAACAGTTGTCTACGGGTTTGAAAATTGTCAAACCTAGCGATGAGCCAGACAAAGCCTCGTTGGTCACCCGCCTCGAATCGGAATTGTCACGTCAGGCCAGCTACCAAGATACCTTGAAATCGGTCAACATCCGACTTACCGCGGAAGAGACGGCACTGAAAAACACCAGCGATGTGATGTTTCGCATCAAAGAACTGTCCGTTCAGGCTGCCAACGACACCTTGAGTGAACAAGACCGCATCAGCGTGGCTTTTGAAATCAGTTCATTGCGTGAGCAAATCTTGAGCTTGGCCAACAGCCAAGACAGCAATGGCAATTATTTGTTTTCGGGTAGCCGTGCCAATGAAGCCGCTTTCAGCAAAGACGCCAGTGGCCGGGTCACTTACCAAGGCGACCATGCGCGCATGAAGGTCAACGTGGGTGACAACCGAAAAATGAACCTTAATATGCCAGGCTCGGACGCCTTTATTCGCGTGGTGCGAGACGATGGCAAAGGCGGCAAAGTGGGTGTTGATTTTTTCCAAGCCTTGGATGACCTGACCCAAGCGGTGGCGGGTGTCGACCGCACAAAAATTCAACGCGGCATCGCCGAGCTCGACACATTACAAAATGGCATCAGCGAAGGTTTGGGACAAATTGGTGCGGATTTGACTGTGGTCGACATGCAAAACAGCGTTTTAGATCAGGTGGTTTTGCGACTCAAAACCACGCGTTCGGACATTGAGGACTTGGATTACACCGAAGCCATCACGCGCATGAACAAAGACCAACTGGCTTTGGAGGCGGCACAAAGCAGCTTTGCCAAGATTTCCCAGTTGAGTTTGTTCAAATTTTTGAGCTAAGAGGCTCAAGCTTTGACTTAGCGTGCCGACAACTGATTTGATTTTTAAAAGAACCCATGGCAACCACTGCACTCACATCCGCTTCCAGCGCCGCCACGACGGCAGAGGCTGTAGCCGCAGCCAATAAGGCCAATGCGCAAAAAATCAAAACGTCACTTGGCGCGGGCTCAGGGGTTGATGTCTCTTCACTGGCGCAAAACTTGGTCGATGCAGAAAAAATGCCAAAGGCCAATGCGATCAATGCCAAGATCGCCAAAAATGATGCACGTATTTCAGGTTATTCGGCAGTGTCATTCGTTGTGAACGAGGTCTCCACGGCGCTCTCGGCATTGAAAGACAAAAATAACTTCAATTCAGTCACTGCCGTCAGCAGCAACCCTGCGGCATTCAACGTCACAGCAAGCGCGTCCGCTTTGACGGGTTCGCATGATATCGAAGTACTGCAACTGGCAAAAGCGCAGCGTCGCGTCAGCGATGGCATTGCGACAAAGGCCACGTCCCTCAATGGCGGTAAGGCGATGACCGTGACCTTCACCGTCGGTGGGGTACAAAAGCCCCCCATTTCACTCTCAGACGGTCGGGATACACCTCAAGACATCGTCAATGCTGTTAACGCTGCAAACACAGGCGTTAAGGCGCAATTGGTCAACACAGGTGATGGCTCTGCAGCCCCTTTTCAAATTGTGTTGACTGGCCCAACCGGTTCAGCCGGTTCATTCACCATGAGCACCAATTACGGTGCAGGTACTTCCCGTCCCGGCTTGGTTTTCAATGCAGGAAACCCGTCGAATCAAAATGCCACTGACGCAGTGCTCAAGGTCGATGGTATTTCCATCACCCGCCCCACCAACAGCATCAGCGACGCAGTGGATGGTCTGACCCTAGACCTCAAAACCACCAGTTCTGCCGTGAAAGTCGACTTGACCCGCGACACCACGTCGTTGAAAGCTAAAATGGATGCCGTGGTCACCGCTTACAACGACGCCATGACGATGTTCGGTGTTGTCACCGACCCCAAGTCCTCGGTTGAGACCTACGGCGCAACCTTGGTTGGCGACTCAACGGTGCGCTCTGTCAAACAACAGCTGCGAAGCATTTTTCAAGGCAACTCATCCACCCCTGGAACCAACATCAGTGCCATGTGGCAGATGGGGGTGAAAATTGATGAAAAAGGCGTGATGTCCTTGGACGACACAAAGTTTGAGTCGGCCTTGCAAAATAACTTCAGTGATGTCGTTACGGTGTTTACAGGCAATTACAACGGATTAAGTTCGTACAGCACCCAAAATGCTGGTTTTGCGGGTGACGGTGTGCGTAAACTGTCTAAATTGCTCGGGCCCAATGGCCCCATGCTGAGTCAGAGTAACAATGCAGACAAACAGAATGCCAAGTTCACAGACGAACTTTCCAAACTCGACACACGCATGTCTGCTTTGTTGGCCCGATACACCAAACAGTTCTCCACCATGGATAGCTTGGTGGGCAGTGTGAACAGCCAGAAGACAAGCTTGAAGGCGACCTTTGACGGTATGATGGCTTCTTATACAAATAAATAAATTAAATAATTAATAAGTACCTATATTTGGGAATTTCGTAAATTTTTTCGGTTTCCGCTCAAGTCTTTCACACTCGGGCCGATCTGAAGCCTGTAAACGTCTCTTTTTGGCATTTATCAAAAAGAGGGTTTTGAAAGGGCTCATCATGTCAACCGAAATCTCCATGAACCTCCAGCATCCTGCAACTCGCGCACCCGCGCCTGTGACGCAAGCGGTGCATGCCGAAGCTGCCACAGTGATTAAGCCCTTGCCAAAAGCTGAAATCAATTTTGATGCAGACCGCATGCGTCAAAACTTGCAAGACGCCATTGGCAAGCTCAATGACATGATGGTCTCAAGCGGCCGTGGCTTGAATTTTTTGATGGACGAAAAATTAGGCCGTCCCATCATTTATGTCAAGAACTCTCAAACGGGAGAGGTCGTTCGTCAAATTCCCAATGAAGTTGTTGTCCGTATCGCTCACGGTATTGAAGACCTCAAGGGTATTTTGCACAACGAGAAATCGTAAATCTTCTAAAGTTTTTGATGCACCAGACGATTCATTGGTTATCAAGAAATGAATCTTGAGTTTTTTGTAAATTTCAATTTGGACTATCAAGGAGAAACACCATGTCCGTAATCAACACTAACGTAAAAGCTTTGGCCGCTCAGGCCTCGATGTCAAACGTTGAGAAAAAGATGCAAGCGTCCATGGAGCGTCTCTCCACCGGTCTGCGCATCAACAGCTCCAAAGACGATGCTGCTGGCTTGGCCATCAGCACTCGCATGACATCGCAAATCCGTGGTTATGCAGTTGCGATTCGCAACTCTAACGACGGCATCTCTATGACTCAAACTGCTGAAGGCGCTTTGGGTCAAGTCACCGACATGCTGCAACGCATGCGTGAATTGGCAGTGCAAGCTGGTAACGGCGCCATGTCTGCCGCTGATCGTCACTCCCTGCAGTTGGAAGTCGATCAAATGAAAGCAGAAATCGACAACGTGGCAAACAAAACCAACCACAACCACATCAAATTGTTGGATGGTTCGGCTGGCAAAATTCAGTTGCAAACTGGCGTGAATGCCAACGACACCATGACCATTGGTTTTGACTCTGTGAAAACCAAAGACATTGGTACAGGTTCACTGGCTTCGTTGAGCTCTGTGGGTACCATGTTTGACGACACAGACGCTGTGGATGCCGATACGCCACCAGCCGCAGGCAAGGCTGGCCCCATGTTCAACGGTGACTTGATCATCAATGGTGTGGTTGTGGGTGCTTCTTTGGCCACTGATGACACCGTGTCTTCTAACTTCTTTGAAGTCGATCCAAGTCCTAAGGCTGCTAGCGCAATCGCTAAAGCTGCTGCGATCAACCGCGTGTCTGAGCAAAGTGGCGTGGTTGCTACTGTGGGTAAGACCACGGCTTACGGTTCTGCCATGGATGATGCCGATGCGGGCACCACAGGTGTGGTCACCATTAACGGTTGGGCAACAGCGTCATTCACTTTGGGCACAGATTTGGAAATCAACCGCTTGATGGTGACCACTGCGATCAACAACATTTCCTCACAAACAGGCGTGACTGCGATCAACACACACGATGACATGCAAGGTGTTGTCTTGGTGGCTGCGGATGGTCGCAACATCGAAATTGACACAACTGATTGGGCGGCCAATACCAGCGTTGGTTTGAGTGGTGATGGTACTTACATTGGTACTTTTGATCTGCGTTCGAAGGATGGTTCGCCCTTTACTCTGTCGACAGAAACCAATGGTTCAATCCAAAACTCGGGCTTGTCTGTCGGCACCTTTGGTAACAACAAAGCCAGCATGGTTTCGACTGCGCGTGCCTCAGCAGATGAAGGTGCCATACCTGATGACGCGACGACTGGCGTGCTGAATGGCAACACGTTGGTGATCAATGGGGTTGGTATTGATGCAGCCATCGGTAGCGATGACAAAGCGTCTAACACCTACGCCACTTCGTCTACCAAGGCAGCGAGCGGCATTGCGATTGCTGCAGCCATCAACAAGAAGACTGAATTGACAGGTGTGACTGCTGTGGCAGAACCGAACATCGTTCGCGGTACAGGCTTCACCGCTGACGCAGTGACTGAATTAAACATCAACGGTGTGGATATCACCATCAACTTGGATGCCAACTCCAACCGTGATGACGTGTTGGTTGCCATCAACAAGTTCTCAGGTCAAACTGGCGTGGTGGCTTCTGCTTGGGGCGCCGGTGTTCAGTTGACCGCTGAAGATGGTCGCAACATCTCGATCGGTTCTGATGCCGCTGACGCTGCAGCGCTGGGCTTAGAAGGACAAACCATTGGTTCTGATGGCACGGACGCTGACTTGGTTGTCACCTTCTATTCGCAAGTGCGCCTCGAGTCTGACAAGCAATTTGAAGTCAAGAGCGGCAGCGAGGGCAACGACAACTTCAACTTGTTGGGCTTCACACGCGGCACCTTTGGCGGCAATGACGCTGGCTTGAAAGTGGCTGACATCAGCATCGAAACTCAAGCAGGTGCTGGCGAAGCCATCACAGCGATCGACCGTGCGATTGAGTCGGTCTCTGCCATGCAAGCGCGTGCTGGTGCGTACCAAA
>JACCDI011185715.1_pt1 | contig 12154 bp, 11 predicted proteins | sample 7442791 | NCBI WGS metagenome assembly JACCDI01 (sample SAMN15323434, study PRJNA562643) | freshwater metagenome | isolation source: river surface water | place: USA:Blue River Watershed | collected 2017-08-15
ATACATAATATTGCGCAATTCTATTTCATCTTTCGGAGCTGCAATAATCATGTTGGGAATGCAATTTAAATAAGCTATATCAAAAACGCCATGATGCGTTGCGCCGTCTTCACCCACTAAGCCTGCCCTGTCCAAACAAAAAATAACAGGTAAATTTTGCAACGCTACATCATGAATTACTTGATCATAAGCGCGTTGTAAAAAAGTAGAGTAAATATTGCAAAACACCACCATGCCTTGGGTTGCCATTCCTGCTGCTAATGTAACAGCGTGTTGCTCAGCAATTCCAACATCAAAAGCACGTTTTGGAAAAGCTTCCATCATGTATTTCATCGAACTCCCTGTTGGCATAGCCGGAGTTATTCCGATGATTTTTTCATTTTGTTTGGCTAATTCTACTAACGTATGTCCGAAAACATCTTGATATTTAGGGGGTAAATGCGATTCGTCTTTTGGATGAATTTTCCCCGTTTCGGCATCAAATTTTCCTGGTGCGTGATATTTTACTTGGTCTTCTTCGGCCAATTGTAATCCTTTCCCTTTTGTAGTGATTACATGTAAAAATTTTGGCCCTTTTACCGATTTTAATCGCTTTAATTCCGAAATCAATTGGGGTAAATCATGCCCATCAATCGGACCCGAATAATCAAAATTCAAGGATTTAATGATGTTATTTTGCTTCGGATTTTTACCTTCTTTAACGGCTGTTAAATAGTTTTTTAACGCACCAATACTTGGATCAATTCCAATGGCGTTATCATTTAAAATTACCAATAAATTAGCATCGGTAACTCCGGCATGATTTAAGCCTTCAAAAGCCATTCCGCTTGCAATGGAAGCATCACCAATAACTGCAATGTGTTGTTTGTCCACTTCACCTTTTAATTGCGAAGCCAGTGCCATTCCTAAAGCTGCTGAAATCGAAGTCGAAGAATGTCCTACCCCAAAGGTGTCATACACACTTTCACTTCGCTTTGGAAAACCCGAAATTCCGTTTAATGTTCTGTTGGTATGAAAAATTGCACGTCTTTCGGTTAAAATTTTATGCCCGTAAGCTTGATGGCCTACATCCCAAACTAATAAATCTTCGGGAGTATTGAAAACATAATGCAACGCAATGGTTAATTCTACAACGCCCAAACTCGCTCCTAAATGCCCTTCTTTCTTGGAAACCATATCAATAATAAAGTCTCTCAATTCTTTGGCTAATAGAGGTAGTTGATTTTCAGGAAGTTTCCTTAAATCGGTAGGGTTGTAAATTTTTGAAAGCAAATTTTCCATATCTGTACAAAAGTAAGAATTGGTTATTGTATTTTTGTATTTATGAACGATATTTTTACTGACGAATTTTTTATGAAGAAAGCCTTGCAAGAAGCTGAAATTGCTTTTGAAAAAGGCGAAATTCCTGTTGGAGCCATTATTATAATTGATAATAAAGTTATTGCTCGCACGCATAATTTAACAGAATTACTACACGATGTTACCGCTCATGCTGAAATGCAAGCCATAACTAGCGCTGCCAATTTCATAGGTGGAAAATATTTAAAAGATTGTACTTTATATGTAACGTTAGAACCCTGCCAAATGTGTGCTGGTGCTTTGTATTGGTCTCAAATTTCAAAAATTGTTTTTGGAGCTTCCGATGAAAATAGAGGTTATCAAAAAATGGGAACGCAATTACACCCGAAAACACAAGTTGTTTCAGGAGTTTTAGAAAAAGAATGCGCCGATTTAATGAAAGTTTTTTTTAAAAATAAACGATAATTATTTTTTTAAAACTTGGTATACCTTTTGATAGTAAAAGTAAATACAAATTAAACCCCTTATTTATGGAAAGCAAATTAAAATCAACTTTAGTTATTGGAATTTCAGTAATTATTTCGGCAGTGGTCTTAGGAACTGCATTTAAAAATCGTAATGAAAATTTAGACACTATTTCGGTAATTGGTTTAGGAACAAAAGATTTCGTTTCGGACGAAATTTTATGGTCGGGAAGTTTTACAACCAAGAGTTTTGATATCAAAGAAGCGTATAACAAAATGATTTCGGATCAAAAAATTGTGTCGAATTTCTTTTTAAGCAAAGGATTCAAAAGAGAAGAGTTCACCTTTGGCGCGGTTCAATTTAATAAACGTTTTAGAGAAATAAGAACAGAAAGTTCGGATGGCGCTTATCAAACGAAATACGAACAAGTTTTTGACGGTTATGAAGCCACACAGACTATTTCATTTTCGGCTAAAAAGAACCCAGAATTAATGAAACGTATTGAAGAAGTGTCTAGTAAAACATCTGAATTAATTAATTCGGGAATTGAATTATCTTCTAATTCTATTCAATACACCTATTCCGATTTACCAAGCTTAAAACATAGTTTAATTCAAAATGCGTCAAAAGATGCTAGTGAACGCGCACAAAAAATCGTTAAAACAGCTGATGGGGATTTAGGAAAATTAAAATCGGCTAGTATGGGTGTGTTCCAAATTACCGGTCAAGGTTCTACGGAAGAAGATAGCTACGGAGGAAACAATGACACTTATAGTAAAAATAAAACGGCACGAATTACCGTGAGGTTAGAGTATGAGTTGGAATAACACTCTAATTTTTAAAACACAAAAAAACCGCTATTCTTTCGAGTAGCGGTTTTTTTTTCACAGGATACATCCCGGTATTATTTTACTATAATTTCAGTTCCTTCTTTGTCAAGGAAGTGATATTCTAGATACGTGTAAGCGTCACGAGGTATAATTTTCACCCATTTCTTATGTTCAAAAAACCATTTTGAACGTAAGGATGGAAAACCTTTGGTAAGGTATGCTGCCACAAATGGATGCACGTTAAGTACTACTTTTTTGTGGTCTTTGATAATGCGTTCAAGGTCAGCCGATATTTTATCAATAATTAAAATTGGAGCTTCAATTTCCCCATGTTCATTGTTGGGGTCTTCTTCTCTTGTTTTAATATTTACTTCGGGTCTAACTCTTTGTCTAGTGATTTGAATTAATCCAAATTTACTAGGAGGCAAGATTTTATGCTTGGCCTTATCGTCACTCATTTCTTCTCTTAAGAATTCATAAAGTACTCTGCGGTTATCTGGATTTTGCATATCAATGAAATCCACCACAATAATTCCGCCCATGTCTCTAAGTCTTAATTGACGTGCAATTTCTGCAGCAGCAATCATGTTAACTTCTAGAGCAGTATCTTCTTGGCTCGATGCTTTGCTTGAACGGTTTCCGCTGTTTACGTCTATAACGTGCAACGCTTCAGTGTGTTCAATAATCAAATAAGCACCTTTGCTCATGGAAACTGTTTTTCCAAAAGACGTTTTTATTTGTCGTTCAATATGATATTTCTCAAATAGAGGCAGTTCTTTTGACTGATAGTGTTTTACGATAGACACTTTATCCGGAGCTATTTCTTGCAAATACTCCTTCGTTTCTAAATACAAATCTTCGTCATCTACATGAATACAAGAAAACGTATCGTTAAATACATCTCTTAAAATAGAGGAAGCTTTGTTTAACTCTCCTAATACTTTTGACGGATGATGTGCTGTCTGTAAACGACGACTCATCGACATCCATCTTTCTAGAAGGGTTTGTAGATCTTTATCAAGTTCGGCTACTTTTTTGCCTTCGGCTACTGTTCTCACAATAACGCCAAATCCTTTTGGTTTAATGGATTGAACCAGTCTTTTTAATCGGTCTTTTTCTTCTTTTGATTCTATTTTTTGAGAAACAGAAACACGATCTGAAAAAGGCACTAAAACGACATATCTTCCTGCTAAAGAAATCTCAGAACTAATTCTGGGACCTTTGGTAGAAATAGGTTCTTTCACCACTTGAACTAAAATCGACTGATTCGGACTTAAAATATCCATAATAGATCCGTCTTTGTTGATTTCAGCTTCAAAAGGAAAATTTTTGAGTGAATAATCTTTTAATTTACCTGCGCTTACAAGTTTAATAAATTTCATCAAAGAAGGAAGGTTTGGCCCTAAATCATGATAATGCAAAAAAGCATCTTTTTCATAACCTAAGTTTACAAATGCAGCATTTAAGCCTGCAACAGGTTTGCGAATTTTGGCGATAAAAATATCTCCAACCGCAAAATTGCTTTGTTTTTCTTCTTCTTTGTGTAATTCAATTAGTTTTCCATCTTTTAATAAGGCAAAATCTACAGCTTCTGAACCCGATCGAATAATTAATTCTTTGTTCATGCGGTACATTTTTATCTGTTTGTGCTAGGTGTTTGATGTTTTTGATGCTTGGCGATATTAATTCACCCATCATCTAACATCCATCATCTAACATTTTCACAGATGGATTAAATAATAATTTTACAGGATTTTTCCCGATAGCCAATGTTGAGTTGACTAATTTCAATGAACTTTTTTCTAAAAAAGAAAAAGTAGTTTAATACTACTTTTTCTTTTTATGACGGTTTGCTCTCGCTCTTTTCTTACGTTTGTGAGTTGCTACCTTATGTCTTTTTCTTTTTTTACCACTTGGCATAACATGTTGGTGTTTAGATTAATAATTTATTTTTTTATACTGTAACTTCTGTTTTTTCTTTAACACTTTCTACAAACACTTTGGCAGGTTTAAAGGCTGGAATGTTGTGTGCAGGAATTTTTATTGTAGTGTTTTTAGAAATGTTTCTTCCTGTTTTTTCTGCTCTGGTTTTAATGATGAAACTTCCAAAACCTCTTAAGTAAACATTATCACCAGATTCTAATGAATTTTTTACTTCTTCCATAAAAGTTTCAACAGTTGCTTGAACATCTCCTTTTTCAAGGCCTAATTTTTCTGAAATTTTCGCTACGATATCTGCTTTCGTCATTTTCTTTCGTATTTATATTGTGTATTTTTTTGAGTTTGCAAATATAAGAATTAAAAAAATAATAAATCAACCATAATTGATTAAATTTTAATTAGTAAAGATATATTTTTGTGAACCAATTACTAAAATATGGAATTTTCAAACACAGTCATTAAATGGTATCAACAAAACAAGCGTGATTTGCCTTGGCGCAACACGCAAAACCCTTATCATATTTGGCTGTCCGAAATCATGCTTCAACAAACTCGTGTGGCTCAAGGCTTGCCTTTTTTTAATGCATTTGTAGCCGCTTTTCCAACGGTATTTGATTTAGCGCAAGCGGAGGAAGAGCAGGTTTTAAAATTATGGCAAGGGTTGGGCTACTATTCTAGAGCGCGAAACCTTCATGCTACGGCCAAATTGGTAGCAACTGAATACCAAGGTAATTTTCCGCCAAATTATACTGAATTATTGCGTTTAAAAGGGGTAGGTGAATATACAGCTGCCGCTATTGCTTCTTTTGCATACAACGAGCCCGTTGCAGTTCTTGACGGCAATGTGTTTCGTGTATTGAGTCGCTATTTTAATGTCGAACTTGATATTTCTGAAGGAAAAAACAAAAAAGAGTTTCAAAAGTTGGCCCAAGAAATCTTGCCAAAAGACAAAGCAGCACTTTACAATCAGGCCATTATGGAGTTTGGAGCTTTGCAGTGCGTGCCTAAAAATCCGAACTGCGATGCCTGTATTTTAGCCACATCTTGTGCGGGGTTACAGCATAAAAAAGTAGGGCAGTTGCCCGTTAAAAGTAAAAAAACAAAGGTAACCAATAGGTATTTCAATTACTTAATCGTACAAGATCTTGATGATAATTTTGTTGTTCAAAAACGGGAAGGAAAAGGAATTTGGGAAAACTTATACGAATTCACCTTGGTAGAGACTCAAGAATTAATCGATGAAAATCAATTTATTGACCAATTGAAAACGACGCATTTCTTTGGGCAAGTTGCAACGGATGTTTGTGTACTCTCGTCGGAAGTGCTCCAACATAAATTATCGCACCAACATTTGTACATTCGATTTTATGGAGTAAAATTAGACCAGAAAATACCGCAAGCAAAACCACTAGAAGAGATTCAAAAATTGCCATTTCCTATTGTTATTCATAATTTTATGCAATCTGCTTGTTTTAATTCATTATAAATTCTTACTTTTGAATAACACAAAAAAAAGGTATAAGCCATGAACGGTACATTAAATAAAGTCATATTAATTGGTCATCTCGGAGATGAGATTAAAATGCATTACTTTGAAGGTGGAAATTGCATCGGAAGATTTCCTTTGGCAACCAATGAAGTCTACATCAACAAGACTACAGGAGAGAAAATAACTTCTACCGAATGGCATAATATTGTAGTGCGCAACAAAGCGGCAGAAATTTGTGAAAAATACCTTTCAAAAGGCGATAAGATTTATATTGAAGGCCGTATAAAATCACGTCAATGGCAAGCCGAAGACGGAGCTACAAAATATACTACAGAAATTCAAGTTACAGAATTCACCTTTTTGACAACCAAAAAAGAAACAGATCTCGGTAAATCATCACTTCCAACTGGAAGTGCTCCAGAAGACGCTCCTTTTTAATGATAATCATTCAAACTACTACCATAAAATTGAATTTTTGTCGTTCTGCTATTATGAAATTACCAGTTATAAAATCGGTACTGTTGTTGGTTGCATTGGGTTTGTTTTCCTGTAATGAGGAAACGGTGCCTAAGCCTGCCAGTCAGTTGCGTTTAGAATATCCTGCTCCAAAGTATACCGCGTTAACGACCAATTGTCCCTTTTCTTTTGATGTGAATACCGTAGCACAACTCAAAAATAACAGTTGTTCTTATGAAATTCAGTATCCTAAAATGAAAGCAACGGTTTATTTAACCTATAAAGAGGTGCATAACGATATCGACAAACTGTTACTAGATGCTCAAAATTTGACGTATAAATTACATACCCTAAAAGCCGATGACATTTTAGAGCAACCGTTTGTTAATCCCGATGAAAAAGTATTTGGTATGTTTTATAAAGTGGGCGGAAATGCGGCTACCAATGCATTATTTTATGCTACAGATAGTACCAAACATTTTATGACGGGGAGCGTTTATTTTTACGCGAAACCCAATTACGATTCGATCTTACCAGCTACGCAATATGTTCAAAACGATATGCGAAGAATCATGGAAACCATGAAATGGAAATAAAAAAAAGCACTATTAAGTGCCTTTTTTTATAAGAAAAATTAACCGCTATTTTTTTATAACCTGAGCTTCGGCTTTGCTTACTTTATAAGCATCTCCACCTGCTACCTTTTCAATCGTTGCGGTCAAAGAAGTTATGTTTAGTTTCGTTTTGTCGTAAGATACGGTAGCAATTTTACTTTCAAAATCTACAACTGCTTCTTGCACACCTTCGGTTTCGATTAGTTTGCCTTCAATAGTTTTGGCGCACCCAACCGCGCACGTCATGCCTTCAATTGTAAAATTAGCAGTTGCTAAATTTTCTGCAGTAATTTCAGTTTTAGTTGTAGCCACTTCTTTTGTTGCAGTTTCTTTTTTACAACTTACGGTTAAAAGCACGATTAATGTTGCAAAAACGATGTTATGGATATTTTTCATGAGCTCAATAGTATGTAATAGACTCTTCATTAAGTCGTTGCAAATTTACAAAAATTATAGTGTGTTATTAAAAATAAAAACTCAATTTTGGCAAAGAATTTTACACTATGGAGAAGCGTAATACAAAATGGTATTTGTTGGCCTTTTTAGGCTGTGTTTGGGGAAGTTCTTTTATACTCATGCAATTGGGATTGCAAGGCGTAAACTCGATACAATTGGGAAGTTTGCGTTTGCTTTTTGCTGCCTGCTTTTTGTTTGTTGTTGGGTTCAAAGAAATTCCAAAAATACCGATGTATAAGTGGAAGTATATTGCACTAACTTCTGTGTTCGGAACTTTTGTTCCTGCTTTTTTGTTTGCGGTAGCACTATCCAAGATTGATGGCTCTATCAGTGCAATATTAAATTCATTGACGCCATTAAACACCTTGTTGGTTGGATTGTTTTTCTTTGGGTTAGAGGTACAAAGGAAACAACTATTTGGAGTTATCATCGGATTTATTGGGTGTGCATTGTTAGTGCTTACCGGTACGGGAGAAAATACCACCGAAAATTATTATTATGCGATTTTAATTGTTATAGCTTCTATATTTTATGGTATTAACGTCAACTTAATTAAAAAATATTTATCCGATTTAAAGCCGCTAACAATTAGTACAGGCAATTTTGTTGTGATGTTTATTCCGGCACTTATTGTTTTGTATGGTACCGGTTTTTTTGAAATCGTGCACGAAGAAAAAGTTCAAAATGCGCTGGGTTATATTGCGGTTTTAGGCGTAATTGGTACTGGATTGTCTAATATTTTATTCTTTAAACTTATTCAGTTGTCCTCTCCAGTTTTTGCCTCTTCGGTGACTTACATCATTCCGGTAGTGGCAATATTTCTAGGGTTTTTATTTATGCAGGAAACACTGACTTTAGTTCAAGCTTTAGGCGCTGTTATTGTCTTGATTGGGGTTTATTTTTCGAGTAAAAAATAAAAAAAGCGCCCAATTTCTTGAGCGCTTTAGTCTAGCTTGTGAAATGATTATTTAAAATCAGCTTCAGTTACTCCTTCGTTAATCTTCACTTCAGAAGTAGTGAATTCGATTTCAATACCTACGTTCATTAGGATTTTATAAGGGAATTTTAATCCTTTAACGTCTTTGTAATCTTGGTAATACGTTGTTTGTACCATTTTTTGACCACGTTGTTCTGCTTCTTTAGATTCGGCTACTTTATATCCTGTTTTTACATCATAATATAAAGTTGATTTTCCGTTTTTAAGCGCATAAGCATCGGCACCGTTAATATTTTCAATACCTGTTACTGTTATTTCTTTATTCGTTAATAACGCTAATTCTTTAAAAGTAGTGGCTTCAGCTTGCATTTCTAATAACTCTTCACCGGTAAAATCTTTTCTTTTTCCTTGTTGTACGGCATAGCCGCTTTTGTCATTTACCACTTGTTTCATCATTGACATGCCATTTGCTTTCATTTCAACAGACATTTTTTTAGCAGCATTTTTCATGTTTAATTCCAATGCCATTCCTTGAATTGTTCCTGATGAAATAACCGCAATGGTTTTTACATTTTTCACTGCTTTTTCTCCGCCGATGGCTTTGATATAATCGTTTAATACAGTTTGAGCTGTTACACCTGCAGGTACTGGTTTTTTAACTTCCGGTTTTTGAGCAGGATTACCATATTTGTCAAAGTAAAAAATAGGTAATTTTTCTTTTTTACTCAATGCTTCTAATCCTTGTAATACATCGGCTGCTTTTCCTACAATGATAACACGTGTTTGATCGGCTAAGAAGTATTTATTGGCTGCATTTCTAATATCTTCTGCAGTAACTGCATTGATGTTTTTAATGTAGTTTTCGTAAAAATCTTCAGGTAATCCTTGTGTTTCTTTGTTTAAAGCATACCCCGCAACAGTAGAAGGTTTTTCAATTTGCATTACAAAATTTCCAACATACTTTGCTTTCGCATTTCTAAGATCTTCTTCAGAAACCAAATCGGTTCTCATTTTTCTAAGTTCGTTGAATACTTCAACAACTGCGCTGTCGGTAACTGCATTTCGAACAGAAGATCCCGAGCGGAATTTATTGATGTATTTTCCAGAACCAATTGAAGAGTAGGCTCCGTATGTCCAACCGTGTTTTTCACGAAGGTTTAAAAACAATCTACCTTCACCACCACCACCTAATACTTGATTGGCTAAAAGCACTGCAAAGTATTCTTTGTCGGTCATTTTTAATTTTGTCAAATTTACCAATGCAATTTCAGACTGCACGGCATTAGGCGTGTCAATAAAGTTGATTTGACTGTATTGTACGTCTTTTGGATCCGAATAAGTAGGTTGCGGTGCAGCTGCTGCTTTCCATTTCCCAAACAATTTTTCAACTTCTTTCTTCACCGATTTAAATTTCACATCTCCTACGATTACTAAATAAGCATTAGCAGGAACAAAATAGGTATTGTAGTTGTTGATTACGTCGTCTAAAGTTACATTTTTCAATGTTTCTTCGCTTGTAAATTCCCCTTTGTAATGGTCTTTACCATAGGTTAATACATTTTCTACACGACGGGCAATAGCGGTTACACTTTTTTCATCTGATTTTAAGCCTTCAATAATTTTAGCTTTTTCTTTATCAAATTCTTCTTGAACAAACAATGGGTTTAAAGCACCATCTGCCATTAATTCAAGAATTCTTTTTGAATAACGAGACAATCCATTAGCGGAAGCTCCAGAAGCATAAAAATCAATATTAGCTCCTAAGAAATCAATTTCTTCGTTAAAAGCATCTTTATTTTTAGATTGTGTTCCATTTCCAATCATGCTGCTCAATAAATCTGAAACCCCTTTTTTAGACCCTTCTGCATAAGGCGCATTGTCTAAGGTAAGATTAAAAGAAACACGAGGTAATTTATGGTTTTCTACTACCAAAACTTTCAACCCATTTTTAAGCACAAAAGTTTGTGGCTTATTGATGTTGATAGATGGAGCAGGACCTGGATTAGGTTGCGGTCTGTCTTGTGCTTGCATAGTTATTGTTAAAAATAAACTGGCTGCTATGTATATAAATTTTTTCATATGTTTTCGATCTTAGTTTTGCGCTTTATCTTTAGCAGGAACATAGTCTAATATTAATCGCTGGTTGGCGTTTAAATATTTTTTTGAAATCGCTCTAATTTCTTCTCTTGTAATAGAGCGGTAAATATCAATTTCGGTATTGATCAAATTGATGTCGCCATATAACATGAAATAGGTCGCTAAATTATCTGCAATTCCTTCAACAGAAGCATTGTTGCTTACATAGTTGCTTTCAAATTTATTTTGAAGTTTTTGAAAATCGGTTTCCGAAATTAATTCGGTTTGCATTTTTGCAATTTCTTCATCTATTTCTTTTAGAATAGATTCTGAAGTATTTTCACCCATTGGCAAGCCATAAATTAAATACATTCCATAATCTTCTTGACTGTAGTTGAAGGCACCAATTTGTAAGGCCATTTTTTTATCGTCAACGATTTTTTTGTACAATTTTGAACTTTTACCGTCTGATAAATAGGTTGATATCATGTCTAAAACTCTTGCATCGCGAGATTTCATTGAAGGCGTTCTATAAGAAGCTACTAACATTGGAATTTGAATATTTGGATCTTCCCAAGTAGCCTTAAATGCTTCAGTAATTGGAGCTTCTTCAATTTTTTCACGTGTTACAGGTGCTCCTTTTGGAATAGCACTAAAGTACTGTGTTATCCATTCTTTGGCTTGGGCTTTATCAAATTGACCCGCTACTACTAAAACGGCGTTATTAGGCACGTAGAATTTTTTATTAAATGCTTGAAACTCTTCTAGGGTAGCAGCATCTAAATGTTCCATTTCGCCAATAGTAGTCCATTTGTAGGGATGTACTTTGAACATGTTTTGTTTTACGGCTTTGATTAAGTTCCCGTAAGGTTGATTGTCCACTCGAAGTCTTTTTTCTTCTTTTACCACTTCGTTTTGGGTATCTACTCCAATTTGATTGATTACTGGGTGCATCAAACGCTCCGATTCCATCCATAAGGCCAATTCTAAATTGTTTGAAGGAAACACTTCGTAATAATACGTTCTGTCGTCAGTTGTATTTGCATTGTTGTTACCGCCATTAGCAGTTACTAGTTTAAACCACTCTCCTCGAGCAATATTTTTTGTACCTTCAAATAAAAGGTGTTCAAAAAAGTGTGCAAAACCTGTTCGATTCGGTTGTTCGTCTTTAGCACCCACATGATACATTACAGATGTAATTACCACTGGTGCAGAATTGTCTTGATGCAATACAACGTGTAATCCGTTGTCTAGATCAAACTCTTCAAAGGTTACTTTTTGTGCAGAAGCAGTTCCGCCTAGCATTAGTGCAGTCCCCAAAGCCATTAAAGATTTTTTCATACGTTATTAATTTGTTGATATAGTTAAATAGGTAGCTCTTCTGTCAAAATTGTTACAAAAATTAACGATTTAATTTAATGTTTTTTTGAGGCGATTAAAAAAATACAATTTTATTCTACGATTTAGTTGTTTGGTTTATAATTTATTGTATATTTGCAACCTTAAAATTTTTAACTAAACTCATTGTTATGTACGCAATCGTAGAGATAGCAGGGCAACAATTCAAAGTAAGCAAAGACCAAAAGGTTTA
>JACCDI011072298.1_pt1 | contig 12153 bp, 10 predicted proteins | sample 7442791 | NCBI WGS metagenome assembly JACCDI01 (sample SAMN15323434, study PRJNA562643) | freshwater metagenome | isolation source: river surface water | place: USA:Blue River Watershed | collected 2017-08-15
CCGCCGCATCGGTCGCTTTGGCGGTGCTTTACCTCGCGACGACCGGAGAGACCCTGCGCAACCCGCAACGCCACCGCGTGGCCGTCATCGCGGGCGATTACTGGACGCTGTTGTGCGACCCTCGCTTTATCCGTCCCGCCCTGTCTGTCAGCCTGATCATCGGTGCACTTTACACCATCTTTGCCGCCTCGCCGGCTTTGCTGAGCGGAATGCTCGGTTTCGGTCCTACGGGGCTGGGCCTGTTCTTTGCCGGAACGGTTTTTGTGGTTTTCGCCGCAAGTGGCATGGCCCCCCGGTTGGCCGGTCGGTTTGGTGACAAGCCGGTCGCGCTGGCAGGGATGGTCATCGCGGCGATTGGCGGGCTGCTGCTCATGGGTTTTGCCGCAGCGCCCGGCATCGGTCTTTACACCGCCGGGATCGTGATCTTCCTGCTGGGGATGGGGTTGGCGAACCCGCTCGCCACGGCGCGGACGTTACAGCCCTTCGGTCGGCAAGCAGGTCTCGCGGCGGCGCTGCTGGGTTTTTTGCAAATGGCCGCCGCCGCGCTGGGAAGCTGGGCGATTTCGGTGCTGCCGGTCGATGCGGGCACGGCGCTGGCGCTGATCGTGCTGGGCGCAGCGCTTGGCGCTGTTGCGATCTTTCTTCCCGTGCCCCGCGCGAAACCCGCATAACGGGCTGACCGGTGTCCGGCATTCCGCGAATGACCAGCCGCAGTTGACGTCTCGGCCGTTGGATCGCGCGCATGACGGGATGTCCCGTGTGACTGGCACTCTGCGCGCTGATCGCTGTGCCGCGCGGATTGGGGGCCTCGCCAAGCCGCCGTGCCGCAGGATATGTTGACCGGGCAACGGCGACCGACAGGTGCCCATCCAAGCCATGTTCAGGAGTGAGCGAATTGCGGGTCACGCGCGCACAGGCAGAAGCCAACCATGCCACGGTCATTGATGTGGCCAGCCGGGAGTTCCGCGAGCATGGGTTTGACGGCATCGGGCTGAAAGATGTCATGCAGGCTGCGGGACTGACGGCGGGCGGGTTTTACAAGCGCTTCGAGTCCAAAGAGGATCTGATGGCCAAGGCTGCGGCCCGTGCAATCGAGCAGGTCGCTGAACAGTGGCGCACAAAGGTAGAGGGTGACCCGTCTGCGGGTATCGACCATCTGGTCGATTTCTACTTGTCCCCGCGGCATCGCGATGAACGGGCCGGTGGTTGTCCTCTCGCGGCTTTGGGGGCCGATGCGTTTCGCAAGCCACCTGCCGTGCGAGACGCATTTGAGGCTGGCATCCTGACCCATCTGGAAATGCTCGATGCCCTGCGCGGCAAGGCGGCGGACACGCCCTCTGACGAGGCGATGGCGACGCTGGCGATGATGGTGGGGGCGTTGAGCCTGTCGCGGATGGTGAATGACCCGGAATTGTCGAACCGCCTGCTGGCTGCGGCGGCGGCAAGTGTCAAGGAACGGTTGCGGGACTGACTGATCTTGGCGCGGTCCTGATCTGTCCGACGCCCGTCAGGGTGATCCGGGCGGTCGTGGTGCGACCGCCCGGAGCTTTGGTTATTCGGCCTTTTTCACGTTCTTGATAAAGGACGCGATCTGTTCTGCCGCCATTTCCGGATATTGGTGCTGCGGACCGTGACCCGCGTTCGGATAGGTGACCACGGTCAGGGTCGGCAGTTGCTGGTTCAGCGCGTACCAGTTCTCGACCGGCATGACGATGTCATGGTCGCCGCCCAGATGCAGGACCGGAACGTTGGTGGCTTTCAGCAGGTCAAGGATCTGATCGGCTGGGAACAGCGGGTTGTTCGGCTTGTTCCCGATCTGCGACATGGCCCAATCCGCCGGAACCTCGGGGCTCAGGTCATCCTTGCGCGCCATGATGCGGTCGAAGGACCGTTTCGAGGCCGCCACGCTGGCCGGGTCCGCCGGTTCGAAGAACACCGTCGTGAACTGTTCAAGATCGATGCCGGGGATCGCTGCGGTATCGTAGAACAGTTGCTCGCCGGGTTTGACCAACTGGCCCGGAGGCGTGGTGGCCAGCAGGATCAGATGGCTTGCCCGATCGCCCGTCATGGCCAGCAGGATCTGCGCCGCCATGCCGCCGATCGACCAGCCACCGATGGCAACGTCCTGCAGGCCCAGAGTATCGATCAACTCCTTGCCATCCTGCGCCAGATTCATGGGGTTGTAGCTCTTTTCCCCCGTGGACAGGCCACGACCCGAATAGTCGAAGGTGATGACCTGAAAGCCCTCTGCGGCGAGGCTGTCGATGAAGGCGGGGTCCCAGGTGTCCAGCGTCCCGCGGAAACGGTTGAGCAGGACGATCGGCTTGCCGGTGCCCACCGAACGATAGGCGAGTTTGCGGCCATTCGACTCCGCATACTGCGTCTTGGCGGTCATGGCATCGGCCTGTGCCTTGGTGGCCAGCGGCAGCGACATGGCAAGGGCGCCGAGCAGACCTGCGGCAAGGATGGTGCGACGAGAGGATTTCATTTGGAAGTCTCCTGAGATTGAGGTGTCTGGGTTGATCGTTGGGGGTGGTTCAGTCGTGCGAGCGGCATCACGCCGCGTCGCGGTAGCGTTCGGCAGGGGCACCGCCGAGGCTCATCGGCAGCACGGCGCGGGCACCCTCAAGGGCGGCCCAGACCTGTGCATCGCCAAGCGGGGGGATCGTCACCGGCTCGCGGCGGTCGAACCCGACGAGTGCCGCATCGACGAGGTCATCGACCTCCATCACATTGGGGATCTGGTTCACGTCGGCGCCGGCCCGCGCCCAGATGTCGGTGCGGGTGGCGGCGGGCAGGACGGCCTGCACATAGACGCCCTTGGGCCCGACCTCTGCCGCCAACCCCTGTGACAGGGTCAGGACATAGGATTTCGTCGCGGCATAGATGCCGGGAAAGTATTCGGGCATCAGCGAAACCACGGAACCGAGGTTGATCACCGTCCCGTGGCCGCGCGCCACCATGCCACCCACCGCCGCATGGGCCAGCAGTGTCGGGGCCGTGACGTTCAGGCTGAGCAGCGCCTGCATGCGTGTGGCATCGGCCTCGGCAAAGCCGCCCAGCAGCGCAGCCCCGGCGTTGTTGACCAGCACGTCCACCGCCGCGCCGTCCCGCAGCCGCTTGGCCACACGGTCCAAGTCGCCGGCATCGGTCAGGTCGGCTGTCAGCACCTCGACCGTCACGGCATGCCTGCGGCGCAGGTCGCTGGCCAAAGCCTCCAGCTTTTCTGTGGCACGGGCCACGAGGACGAGGTCGTAACCCCGCGCCGCGAAGCGTTTGGCATAGATCGCGCCAATTCCGCCCGAAGCGCCTGTGATGAGAGCAGTTGTCATGTGTCGTCTCCGATCCTCTATTTTGGATGATGATGATCATCTAACGTATGAAGATTATGATTGTCATCTAAATTCGACGGGCGACTGGTTTTTTCCCGGGACACCGGACCGAAGAGGACCCAAGGGATGTGCGGGAAAGCGGGCTTGACCGCATGGCAAGGAAGCTGGCGCAGCCCCTGCGTCAGCTTTCTGGATGCGAAATCAGAAGGATAGGTTTGGAAGACTTTCGGCTGCCGGAGCGCCACCCAAACGCTGCAACGCGCCGTCAGCCCTACGGTCACGACGGCGAAGACGTCTCAGAAAGGGATCTGCAGGGTCGTTTCAGGCCCAAGCGCCTGCGATTCCGCGCCGCTTGGGCGCAGAACGTGCCATGATTCGTCCGTCAAGACCGCTGCCCAAAGGACAAAGCCCCCGCGCCAGCGGTCATCTTCCGATCACTCTGGCCGGATGACGGCGCAGCCATAAGGGCCCAGATGGAGGCCTTCGCCGCCAACTGCACGCCCGCTCAGCAGGTCGCGACCTTTTGGGATGCTTGGCACAAGGGTCGGACCGGCTTGGGTGTTCAGGATGAACCACAGCGCGCGGTCCTGTGCCTGGCGCACTGTGACCTCCACCCCCGCTGGCAATTCCGGCAGCAAGGGCTTTGCACCTGCGGGAATGCAGATCGTCTCAACCACCTGTTCGGCCAACTCAGGCGTCAGGTAGGTGCCGAGGTAGATGACCTGCCCCTTGCCATGGGCGCGCCGCGTGGCCATCGGCTGGCCCTCCAGCCAACGATCGGACCATGTGCCCAGCACCTCGGTTCCGGCTTCGGGCAAGAGCTTTTCGTACAGATGTCCCGTCTCGAACAGCCGGTTGCCCAGTGTGAAATGCTGCTTGCGCAGGGCCGAGGAGGAGGGCGGTGGGGTCGGGTCGGCATAGGCCCCCGGAAACCGCTCTGGCAGGGTCATGCCAAGCCCCGTAGCGCCCGGCGCGGCCAGTCGTCCAAACTCCTCGACCCGGACACCGGCGAGTTGCGCCAGCCCGGCACCGGGGGCCAGTTCGCGGTGGATGTGGTTGTCGATGTCCCGCGTCCCGGTCATCGCCGACAGGATCAGCGTCCCGCCCGCCGCGACAAAGGCCGCGACGCGGGGGGTCCATTCCGGCTTCCACATCACCCAATGCGGGACGTAGAGCACCTTCAGCGGGGATAAGTCGTCCTCGGGATGGATCAGCCCGCAAGCAACGCCGCGATGATAGGCCGCCCGATGCAAGAGGTTCGCGTCATCCGACGGCGCGGGCAAGCCGATGGGGTAAGTCTTGTGCGCCTCCTGATTGTCGAAATCCGCCCCGGCGATGCCAAGATCCATGCGAACATGCGTGCCCAGAAGGTGCGGCTCCAGCGCCTTCAATTCCTGAAAGAACTGCGTGGCTTCGGCATAGCGGCGGCGGGGCACGTCGTCATGGTCGATAACCCCCATCCAGTAGATCTCTGCGCCGAAATGCGCGGGCCGCCAGCGGAAGAACATCACCCCATCCGCCCCTCGCGCGACGGAGGTCAGCGCCATACGCCGCATCTCGCCGGGTTCGGGGGTCATGGTGCTGAAGGCGGGTTGCGAGCCAAGGCCCGATGCTTGTTCGGGCACAATGAAGTTGCCCGTCCAAGCGCGGCAAACGTCCAAATGCCACGCCTGCGTCGCCTCATGCCCGCCGGTGCGACGGAACTCGTCATAGAGCATCGGGTAGATGTCGAAGCCGACGAAGTCGAGATCGGCCCCGAACGCGCCCCGGAAATCAATGTCGGCCAGATTGCCGAGATTGTGGAACACGAACCAATCCGGATTGGCGGCGCGCAGGATGTCCACTTGATCGCGCTGGAAGGCGGCAGTGGCGGCGGCAAGGAAGCGGTGGAAATCCTGCAAGTGCCCCGGCGAGAGAAAGGAGGGGGCCATCTGGCGCGGCAATTCGACATCGGCAAAGCTGTCATAGGCCAGCGCCCAGAAATCGCCACCCCATGCGCGGTTCAGGGCGGCGATGTCTCCGCTGTAGCGGTGCCGCAACCAGACCTGAAACGCCAAGCGGCACGAGGGCGAGTAGCTTTCGGATACGGTCGTGTTCAACTCATTGTCGGTCTGCCAGCCAATGACATCCGGATGGTCCCGGTAATGGTCCGCCAGCGCCTGTGTGATGCGCCGGGAGTGGGCGCGCAGCACAGGGCTTGTCGTGTCGCAATGCTGACGCGATCCGTGGCCCATCACGCGGCCGTTCGTATCCACCCGCAGCACCTCGGGATAATCGCGGGTCAGCCAACGCGGCGGCGTCGCAGTCGGCGTGCAGAGGATCGTCTTGATCCCATGGCGCGCCAGAACCGCAATCGCGCGGTCGAAGAGGTCGAAGCTGAAGCGGCCCTCATAGGGTTCCCAGATGTGCCAGGCGAATTCGCCCATGCGGACGACATTGGCCCCCGCTGCGGCAAGGCGTTCGGCATCGCGCTCCCAATAGCTTTCATCAACATGTTCGGGATAATGCGGTGCCCCGCGCAGCGTCTCGCTCAGGTTGGTGGGACGCCAAACCGACAGCCGGGCAGGGGGGGAGTTCTTCATCTTGGCTCTCAGTTTTGGAGGGCGGGAAGGGGGCGGTCCGGGGTCAGGCGCGATCCGTCCTCGGCAAAGACCAGCAGGTCTTCGGGGTTGAAGCGCAGCGTCACGGGTTGGCCTGTGCCGACAACCAGCGTGGTCGCGGCCTGCAGGGTGAAGGTCGCATTGCCGCCTTCGCTTTCGATGGTGCGGACAGGGGCCGCGTCGGCATAAAGCACGGTATCGCGGCCCAGATGTTCGACATGGGCAACGCGGGCGGGCATGGATAGGGTGCCTTGGTCAAGGTGCAGCGCCTCGGGGCGCAGACCCAGCGTCAGCGATGCGCCCTCGGCTGGGGTGCGCGTCAAGACAAGGTCCAGTGGCGGCAGGCCTTCGGCCGTCACCCGACCGCCAGAGTAGCGGGCCGCGATGAAGTTCATGCGCGGCGCGCCGATGAAGCCCGCAACGAAGCGATTGGCGGGGTTGGTGTAAAGCGCCAGTGGTGCGCCGACTTGTTCGATCACCCCCGCGCGCAGCACGACGATGCGGTCAGCCATGGTCATTGCTTCGACCTGATCGTGGGTGACATAGATCATCGTCGCGCCCAGTTCATGATGCAGGCGCGCAATCTCGACTCGCATCTGCGTGCGCAAAGCGGCGTCAAGGTTCGACAAAGGCTCGTCGAACAGGAACACCTCGGGCGAGCGGGTGATGGCCCGCCCGATGGCCACACGCTGGCGCTGACCGCCGGACAGGGACTTCGGCAGCTTTTCCAGATGCTCTTCCAGACGCAGGATCGATGCCGCCCGGGCAACGGCGGCGTCGATCTCGGCCTTGGGGCGGTGGGCCATGCGCAGCCCAAACCCCATGTTCTCGGCCACCGTCATATGCGGATAAAGCGCATAGGACTGGAACACCATGGCGATGCCGCGCTCGCCCGGTTCGGCGCGGCTCACGTCACGCCCGCCGATGTGGATGCTGCCATCCGTCAGGCTTTCCAGCCCCGCGATGGTTTTCAGCAAGGTTGACTTTCCGCAGCCCGATGGGCCAACCATCACGATGAATTCGCCCTTCTCGATGGAAAGGTTGATGTCTTTCAGCGCGTGGTGGCCTGCGTAATGCTTGTTCAGACGGGTGATTGTGACTGTGCTCATGGCCTATCCCTTGACCGCGCCCATGGTGAGACCGGCGATGAAATGGCGCTGCATGGCAAAGAACATCACAACCGGCGGGATCGCGATGAACAGGGTGCCAGCAGCGACGAGGTTCCACGCGGTCGTCCACTGACCGCGCAGATTGTTGAGCCCGGCTGTCACGGGCTTGACCGCGTCGGACTGGGTCAGGACGACGGACCAGAAGTAGTCGTTCCCGACGAAGGTGAACATCAGGATGGCCAGCGCAGCCAGTGCGGGCCGCATCAAGGGCAACACGACATGCCACAGGATTTGCGCCGGACTCGCCCCTTCGGCGCGTGCAGCTTGGAACAGCTCAGACGGCAGGGCGGCGATGAAGTTGCGCATGAACAGCGTGGCAAAGCCGGTCTGGAAGGCCGTGTGAAACACGATCAGCGCCAGATGCGTGTCGTAAAGCCCAAACCGCACCATCAGGTCGCGCACCGGGATCATCATGATCTGCGCAGGCAGAAAGTTGCCGCCGATGAATAGCGCAAAGATCACCGTGGCCCCCGGAAAGCGGTAGCGCGACAGCACGAACCCGGCCAGCGTCGACAAGACCAGCACAAGCACGACCGTCGGCACGGTGATGAGCAGCGAATTCAGGAAATAGCGTGTCATGGCGGTAGAGCCGAAGACCGTGGCGATGTTCTCCCACAGCGAGAAATCGCGGATCGGGCCCCAATAGTTGCCCGCCATGATCTCTTCGTAAGACCGCGTCGCGGTCAGCATCACCGCCAACAGCGGCAGCAGCCACAGGACCATGACCAGCGCCACAAGGGCGGCATAGGCGAAGCGCAGGGTGGGACGGTCGTCGGGAAGGGGGCGTGGATACATCATGCCCCCCGTTCGTCGGCGCGCAGGATGCCGCGCACATACCAGACAATGAAGACCAGCATGACGGCAAACAGCACCGTGGCAATCGCCGCGCCATAGCCGAAGCGGTACGAGAAGATGGCCTGTTCGTACATCTGATAGGCCAGCACCGTGGAAGACCCATAGGGACCACCCGAGGTCATCACCGCCACCATATCAAAAGACCGCAAGGCCCCGATCACCGAAACCGCCAGCGCGATAAAGCCGACTTGCGAAAGTTGCGGCAGGACGACATGGCGCAGCATCGGCCATCCCTTCGCGCCATCCACCCGGCCCGCACCGATCTGGTCCTCGCTGAGGTTGTTCAGCCCGGCAAGGAACAAAACCATGCAAAAGGCGACCTGCGGCCAAAGCGCAGCAATCACCACGGCAAAAGTCACCAAGTTTTCTGACGACAGGATTGATACTGGACCGAAACCAAGCGCCTGCGCGGCCAAGGACAGCAGTCCGAAGGTGGGGTCATAGACCCAGCCGAACACCACGCCGACGGTCACAGTGGACAGCACCAGCGGCATGAAGAACATCGATTTCATGAACCGCATGCCGCGCAGTTTCTGGTTGACCAGCAGCGCCAGCGCCAAGCCAAGCGGCGGGGCCATCAGGAAGACCGCCAACCAGATCAGGTTGTTCTTCAGGCTGACCCAGAACTGCGGATCAGACCACAACTCGACATAGTTTTGGGCGCCAACCCATTCCTTCGGCCCCAACCCGTCCCAATCGAAGAACGAAATCCAGACGGACTCAACGGATGCGGCAAGGATGACCACGGCGAACAGGACCGCCCCCGGCGACAGGAAAAGGGCTGGCAAAAGCCAATTGCGATGCCGTCGCCACAGCGCGGACATGGGACTCTCCGGTGTTCAAGAAGGGAAACCCGGGTGGACAAGCCACCCGGGCGGGTTCGGCATCAGCCGAAGATGCGGGCGCGGACGCCTTCCAGCCGTTCCAGAATCTGGTCGCGGCGGTCGGGGTTGACCATGAATTCCTGGAACCCCTTCATCCCTTCCTGTGCCATGTCGGGATCGGTATCGCGGTCGTAATACTGTGCGGTGCCTTCGATCGAAGGAAGTTCCGCCATCGCAAGGTTGACCATCGGGTCGGCCGAGGGCGGCATGTCGTTGCGCGGCGGGATTGCCCCTTCGGGTTCAAGGAACTTGCCCAGATTCTCGGGCTTGTAGAAATAGGCAAGGAAATCGCGCGCGCCTTCCTTGTTCTCGCCGTTGCTGGGGACGTGGACCGAGTTGACGGCGAAATCCTCGAACTTGCCCATGCCGTCGACCATCTTGGGGAAGGGGGCATAGGCGATCTGCCCGATGTCTTCCGGCGGGAAGGCGTATTTGATGAAACCGCCCAGATCCATCATCGCCGCGCGTTTCTGTGCCAATGCCGCGCCTGCCGGTTCCCAGTTATAGGCGGCATGATCGGCGGGGAACATTCCGGCGTCGATCAGCTCTTTCCACTTGTCAAACAGGGTCACGATGGATGCGTCGGTATAGGCGGTCTTGCCATCCATCAGCGCCATATGCGCGTCCAGCCCATTCTGGCGCAGCGACAGGTGGTCGAAGAAACCACCGGCCGGCCAAAGATCCTTGGTGCCCATCGTGATGGGCGTCATGCCAGCCCCTTTGACCTTTTCGCCAAAGGCGAACAGCTCATCCCACGTTGCGGGCGGGGTCCAGCCGTTCGCTTCGAATACGTCGCGCCGATAGAACAGGCCCCAGAGGATGCCGCCCATCGGCAAGCCATACTGCTTGCCACCCACCGTGACCGCCGTTGCCGTGCCGCCAAGTTTCGAGGCAAGGTCTTCGCGCGCGAACAGGTCACTGATGTCGTCGAACAGGCCGCGTTCGACAAAGGCCTTCATCCGATTGCCCGAGAACCAGAAGCAGACATCCGGCGCGCCGACGGTCAGATAGGACCGGATCGCCGTCTTGTGGGCTTCGTGGTCCATGTTGTTGATGATGACTTCGACACCCGTTTCGGTGCTATAGGCGGCAGCGATGGCGTTCAACGCATCGATCTGACCCTGATTGCCGAGATTGGAAATGATTTTAACAGGCACGGACTGCGCCAAGGCTGGCGCAAAAAGACCCGGTGCAGCGGTTCCTGCGATCAGAGCGCCCGACCCCGCAAGAAAGCTGCGGCGTGACGGTCCCTTGTTCAAGCGTGTCATGGCGATGTCTCCTCCCCATTCCGGTTCCTCCGGACGACCAAACGCTAGCCACCGCCCCAAGGCAGTGCAATACTTAATTTACTAAATTAAGGAACTGAAGATGCGCATCAAAGGGGACCAGCAAACCGCGAGGGCGCTTAACCGTCGGCTTGTGCTTAACTTTCTGCGCCGCTCGGGTCCGATGAGCAGGGCGGAACTTGCCAGCAGAAGCGGCCTCTCGGGGGCAACGATCGGCTTTGTCGTCGGTGAATTGATGGCCGAGGGATTGGTCTGCGAAGGCGAATCGGTTCCCTCGAACGGTGGGCGGCGACCTGTTCCGGTCGAACTCGTCCGGGGCAGTCGTTTTGCCATCGGCTTCAAATTGACTGCGCGGGGTTTGGAAGGCGTGCTGACGGACCTTGGTCTGGAACCAATCACACGGGTCTTTGAACCGATCCCTGACACGCGGCCCGAAACCGTGGTCGCCCATGCCGCCTGTTCGGCCGCGGCCATGATGGTCGGCCGCCCGATGAAGCAGTTGATCGGCATAGGTTTGGCGCTGCCGGGCAGTTACGATGTAGAACGCGGATTGTGTACCCTTCTGTCCCGCTTTGGCTGGCGCGATGTTCCCGTCGCCGACATGCTGGCCGAAAAGGTTGCCGTGCCGGTCTGGGTCGACAATGACGTCAATGCCTTTGCCCTTGCTCAGTATCTGTTCGGGCATGGGCAACAGCACGACAATCTGATGACCCTCGCGATCGGGGCGGGCATCGGTGCGGCCTTCATGTCGCAGGGCCGGATGCACCGGGGCGTGAACGGTGCCGCCGGCGAGATCGGGCATTCCATCGTGGTTCCGGGGGGGCGCCTGTGCGAATGTGGTCGTCGCGGCTGCCTGCAGACCTACTTTTCCGAGGCAGCCCTGACGGCGGACTGGCAGGCGTTGACCGCGGTCACAACGGGATTGCCCGCCGACCTTGCCGCCGCCGCCTTGGCCGAAGTGCCTCAGGCGCTGTCCATGCTCCGGACTGCGGGCGAAGGTCTGGCCACGCATATCGCGCAGGTCATCAATGTCATCGACCCGGACATGATCATCGTCGGTGGCGAAGGTGTCCGCTTCGGCCCGGCGTTAAGCGATCCTTTCGTGGCGACGTTGCAATCCTTGTCCTACAAAAGCCGCCCGGAGGTGATTTTTGCCTGGGATGACGTCGGTTGGACGCGGGGCGCGGCAGCCCTTGCGGTAGAGCGGTTCTTCAACTTCGAAGCGAAGGAAGGCACGGCGCAGGCTTCGACTTAAGGTGTACCGATACGCCGGAATAGTCTCTGCTCCGTGGCAAGCGACAGCCACGCACCCGATTTCAAGGACCCGCACGCCAGGCCGAGCACCGCGCAACGCAGGCTAAGGTGGTCCATCCGGGACAGGAGCTCAGCCCATGCGACCCTTTCGCAACAGGCCATCGCGGTCATGGCTCGACCCGGTGGATCGACCGATTTCTTGACATGTCCCCCTCCTTCACTCCGCCGCTTCGGCGATTGGTCGGTTGCGTTGGCGACGAAGACCTCCATGGCCACCTTGGCTTCGTTTGCGGTGAGGGTGCGTCTTGCGACGGGGCCGTAGGGGGCGAGGTTGGAGCCGTCGAGGGCGGGGAAGAGGGTGAGGATGTCCTCGTGGGTCTTTTGGGGAGGTGCCCAATGCGACATGGCCGGGGTGGAAGCTTTCCGACACAGCGCGTTCAGTGGGCGCGATCTCATGGGCGTCGAAGGGGCGTGTGGTTGTCGGTGACCGCCTCGCCTTCCTCGCGGGGGAGGGTGTGATCGTTGATGCGGCGTCTGGGTGGGAACAGCGCTGCGGACTCATCGAACAGGAGGTCCACCGGCCAGCCCTACCGTATGCGGCGGTGTTGCTCCGCTGTGGGCGGGGGGCGGGGGGAGCGCCGCCTTCTTGGGGCGGCGCTTCGTTTTTGGGGTGGCTTACTCGGCCGCTTGGTCGGTTGCGTTGGCGACGAAGAACTCCATGGCCACTTTGGCTTCGTTGGCGGTGAGGGTCCGTCTTGCCACCGGGCCGTAGG
>JACCDI011282733.1_pt1 | contig 12152 bp, 10 predicted proteins | sample 7442791 | NCBI WGS metagenome assembly JACCDI01 (sample SAMN15323434, study PRJNA562643) | freshwater metagenome | isolation source: river surface water | place: USA:Blue River Watershed | collected 2017-08-15
GCAACCCGAGAGTTTACGCAAACGAATAAAAACGATATTGGAACGCAGTGTTCAAAGGTATCAGTGATTAGAACATCTTTATTTTAAAAAAATCCAATACGTTTGTGTTTTGTAAAGATTACAATCACACCAAAAAATCCGAGACTAAACGCTGTCTAAACCGATCAATGGGTTTTAAATCGACGTCTATCTCACCCGAATTGACATCAAAAGGATCGTCTAAACCAACAATCAGCAAATACAAATAGCAAAATAAGAACGTTATGGAAGACGTTACAAAGTAATCGGCTGCTGTAGTTTTGAATTTGGTGATGAGCAATAACGTCATTACAATCACCAAAATACTTTGTAATAAAATGTAAGCAGGTTTTACAAAATTGTTTCTCGAAATGGAATAAGCTCGTGTGAGTTGCTTTCGCATGGCATTGGTGTTTTCCTGAATTCCTTTGATGGCTTCTTTGTCTACTCCGCGTTCGGCAAAATAATAGGCAATTTCATTTGACTTTCGAATGAGTGGAAAAATCACACTCGAATCTTTGGCTTTACTGTAAATCCAATCGATAATTCCGTCAGTAATGGTGATTAATTCATTGCGCAAATACTCTTTGTTGAGTTCTTCTTTGCACAAATCGGAAGTTCCTGTTCGAGGCGCTTTGAACGAAAGGTAAATCCAATCTTTAATGGCTTCCAGGTTGGAAGCTACTTCGCCTGGAATCTTTTCACTTTCCTTAAAATCAGACATAGTTGCCGCCAGAAGCAATCCAAATACAAAAAATGCACCTGTAAAAATAATGGTTATGTCGGAAAACTCAATCAAATCATGCAAATCCTGACCCCAAACGGACAGTTTTTTGAACACAAAATTTTTCAGACTAAGAATAGCAATTCCTGCTAGCATCGATTTAATGATTATGGACCGATTGAGTAGTAAGTTCATATTATTTTTTTGTCAAAAATAGAAAATTAGTTTTTATGAAAGATAAAGTGAAAATGCAATTACTATAAATCACAAGCAGTCGAACTAATTCTACTAATGAATTTTGTTGGTCAAAAATAAATTTTTAAATTAGCTCAATTCTGTTACCCAATTTTCTAAGATCTCTAAATTTATTTATTATGTCAGACCACTTAGAAAAATTACCGTTGCATTCTCTTAAAAGCCAAGTAATTGTTTTTGAAGATATTGCACATCAAAATCCTTATGACTTTCATAAGAAGCATCGCCATGATTATGTAGAAATCATTTTATGTGAAAAAGGCGGTGGAAAACAATGGGTTGATTTTGGAGAGATTGACCTTAAAGATTACAGTTGCTATATTGTTTTACCCAAACAAGTGCATTTATTAAAACGAAACGATACCACCAAGGGACAAGTCGTTCAGTTTACTTATGAATCTATTAGTGATAATTCTCTTGCTGGAAAATTAGCTACTGTAAGTGAATCTATTTTGTTTGAAAACGACCAAAACCTTTATCTTGAAACGGAACGGTTTATTGGTTTTATGAAATCTATTGCCGAAAGCAAACAATTGAACTACAAAAGCATTCTTGCTCATCAATTGAATTCTTTTGTTTGTTTTTTGTTGAATTTTTCGCAAGCAAAAGACTTCTCTTCCAAAGGAGTTCACATCGAATTCATGAGTTTGCTAGAAAAAAATTACAAAGAGTGGCATACGGTTTCCAGTTATTCCAATAAACTAAATATTCCTGAAAACAAGTTGTCGCTCATTACTAAAGAACACTTCGGGCAAACACCATTACAACTCATACATGATCGATTGTTATTGGAAGCCAAACGAATGATTTTCTGTGAAACCAACTCCATTAAAGAGATTGCATACGACTTAGGCTTTAATTATTCGACCAATTTTGCCCAATTCATTAAGAAAAAAACGGGTTACAGCGCCAAACAATTATTAGAAAATTCAAGAAATCTAAATTAATACGTTTTTGGTGGAAATTCATAATTCCTGAATATAAATAGGTTATAGTTTTGCTTCGTCAACTATTAAAAATTAAAGTATGAAGCAATTAACAAAATCAATTCTATCGGTAGTAGTCGGACTACTTACTGTATCGTGTTCGCAAATCACACCTACTAAGTCGAACACCTTAAAAGTGAATTATGAAATAAACGACACCATTCGTGCTTACGAAAAGGTTTCCAATGTGATGGAGACTAGTAAAAGCACTTTAAACCAATCCGCAGCCATTAAAAGTTTTACCAGCACAAACTACAAATTACCCAACCAATATGTTTTATATAATGGTAATTTCAATAAAAGAAACTTTTCGTATTTGCCTATTGTAATTGGTGTACTTCTCACTTTGTCTACTTGCAAACTCTATTTAGACAAAATTGATGACGATTCAGTGTGGATGGAATCAGAATTAAATAGAGCACGAAAAGTGAAAAAAAAGTAGTTTCACTTTAACAAAACAACTAAACATTAATAAATTAACGTCGTACACTTTTTTGCCCCAAACCCTAATTAACCTACGCTATGATTGTTAATGCAGATGATACAATTAGCATCTATTGGTACTAAACCACTAACTAAAGTTTAATTGTTGACTACTTTGATTGTGTCGTAACTTCTTGTAAGTTGCGGCACTTTTTTTTGAATTTACAAATATTAAATACTTCAAAAGCCCGCTCTTCAGGGTTCAATTGGACTATCATTAAAAAAAATTACTATGCACGCATAAAATTTTTACAAATAGTATGCGTGCATAATAAATTTTTTATATCTTTGAATTTCGAAACTAAAACGTTATCGTAAGTTAATGAAAGAAAAAACAATTGATTATACGCTCAGAGCCACATGGCAAGCCGTTTCCAGAATGTACAATGAGGAAGCATCCAAATTTGATGGCTCAATGGCCATTGGGTTTGCTTTGTTGAGTATTGACAAAGAAGAAGGAACTCCATCCACTTTTATCAGTAACCGAATGGGAATGGAACCTACTAGCTTGACACGTACGCTAAAAACATTAGAGGAAAAAGGATTAATCATCCGCAAAAAAAACCCAGAAGATGGTCGTGGTGTTTTAATCTATTTGACCGATTTAGGAAAACAAATGCGCGAACAATCAAAAAATACAGTATTAAAGTTTAATGAAGTAGTCAAACAAAACATCTCTGAAGAAAAACTCAAACATTTTATGGAAGTTGCCGATGTGATTAATGATTTGATTAGTGAGAAGAAGATTTTTTAAATTGTATACTTAGTACTGTATATTGTATATTGTGCTTTGTAATTAGTACACTGATTTTTAAAAGCCATATAAACATTTTAAACACCATACAAATGAATTATTTTAAAGAATTAAACGTTTGGCAAAAAGCAATTGAGCTAGTTACCAATACCTATTTGAAGACTAATGATTTCCCAAAAGAGGAAATTTATGGTTTAGTCTCACAAATAAGAAGATGTGCAGTATCAATTCCTTCAAATATTGCCGAAGGATGTGGTAGAAGAACGGAGAAAGATTTTAAAAATTTTCTAGGAATTTCATTAGGTTCAGCATTTGAATTTGAAACTCAGTTAATCATATGCAAAAACTTAGAATTTATTAAAAAAGAAGATTTTATGCATTTAGAAGCAGAAATACAATACATACAAAATATGATAATAAAACTGCAAAGTAAATTAGATATTGAGTAAGACAAAAAAGCATTATACAATATACAACTATACAATATACAATAAAAAAAATGAAACGAACAATCAAAAAAGTGGCAGTAGTTGGATCCGGAATTATGGGTTCAGGCATTGCGTGTCATTTTGCCAACATTGGTGTTGAAGTACTGCTTTTGGATATTATTCCGAATGCACTTACCGAAGCCGAAGAGAAAAAAGGATTGACACTAGAAAGCAAAGTAGTTCGCAATCGATTGGTAAATGAACATTTGACCAATGCTCTAAAATCAAACCCATCACCTATTTACAGTCAGAAATTCGCCAACCGAATTACAACTGGAAACACTACTGATGATATGCCCAAAATTGCTTCGTGCGATTGGATTATCGAAGTTGTGGTAGAACGTTTGGACATCAAGAAATTGGTTTTTGAACAAATTGACCAATTCAGAACTCCAGGAACATTAGTCACTTCAAACACTTCCGGAATTCCGATAAAATTCATGAGTGAAGGCCGAAGTGACGATTTCCAGAAGCATTTCTGTGGAACGCATTTCTTTAATCCAGCGCGTTATTTGAAGTTATTCGAAATCATTCCTGGTCCACAAACTTCAACTGAGGTTCTTGATTTCTTGACTGATTACGGTTCGCGTTTTCTCGGAAAAACATCGGTGGTTGCCAAAGATACTCCAGCCTTCATCGGAAATCGAATCGGAATTTTCGGTATCCAAAGTTTGTTCCATTTGGTAAAAGAAATGGGATTGACCATTGAAGAAGTGGATAAATTAACTGGTCCAGTTATTGGTCGACCCAAATCGGCTACATTCCGAACCGTTGATGTGGTGGGATTAGACACTTTGGTTCACGTGGCCAATGGTTTGTATGAAAATTGTCCAAACGATGAAGCACACGATTTGTTCAAACTACCTGATTTCATCTCCAAAATGATGGAAAACAAATGGCTCGGAAGCAAAACAGGTCAAGGTTTTTACAAAAAAGAAGGAAAAGACATCTTATCATTAGATTTAGATACTTTAGAATATAGAGCGGCGAAAAGAGCTTCGTTTGCTACTTTAGAATTGACCAAAACCATCGACAAACCCATTGATCGTTTCAAAGTTTTGGTAAAAGGAAAAGACAAAGCGGGCGATTTCTACCGCAAGAATTTTTCAGCCATGTTCGCTTATTGTTCGAACAGAGTTCCCGAAATCACCGACGAATTCTACAAAATAGACGATGCCATGAAAGCCGGTTTTGGTTGGGAAAATGGTCCATTTGAAATTTGGGATGCCATTGGTGTTGAAAAAGGAATTGAATTAATGAAAGGTGAAGGTTACGAACCTGCAGCTTGGGTTACTGAAATGATTGCCGCCGGAAATTCGAGTTTTTACAGCGTAAAAGAAGGTGCCACTTATTTCTATAATATTCCTTCTAAATCACAAGAGAAAGTACCTGGTCAAGATGCATTCATCATTTTAAACAACATTCGAGAAAGTAAAAAAGTGTGGAGTAACAGTGGTGCCGTGATACACGATTTAGGTGATGGAATCTTAAACCTCGAATTCCAATCCAAAATGAATACCATTGGTGGCGATGTTTTAGCTGCCATCAACAAAGCCATCGATTTATCTGAAAAAGAATACAACGGACTAGTCATTGGAAATCAAGCGGCCAATTTCTCTGTCGGAGCCAACATCGGAATGATTTTTATGATGGCAGTCGAACAAGAATACGAAGAATTGAACATGGCCATCAAATACTTCCAGGATACGATGATGCGCGTGCGCTACTCTTCTACTCCGGTAATTGTGGCGCCTCACGGAATGACCTTAGGTGGCGGTTGTGAAATGACCATGCACGCCGATCGCGTAGTGGCTGCTGCTGAAACCTATATTGGTTTGGTTGAATTTGGAGTGGGTGGGATTCCAGGTGGCGGTGGTTCTAAAGAAATGGCGCTTCGTGCCGCCGATTTGTTCCATAAAAACGATGTGGAGTTGAATGTACTTCAAGAATATTTCCTCACTATCGGAATGGCAAAAGTAGCCACATCGGCCTACGAAGCTTTTGATATGGGTGTTTTACAAAAAGGAAAAGACATTGTGGTGGTAAACAAAGACCGACAAATTGCTGTAGCCAAACAAATTGCGCTACAAATGGCGGAACAAGGTTATACCAAACCCATCCAACGCAAAGATGTAAAAGTGTTAGGTAAACAAGCACTCGGAATGTTCTTAGTCGGAACCGACCAAATGGAAGCTGGAAAATACATTTCTGAACATGATAAAAAAATTGCCAACAAACTAGCTTATGTAATGGCTGGTGGTGACTTATCTGAACCTACACTAGTAAGCGAACAATACTTATTAGATATTGAAAGAGAAGCTTTCTTGAGTTTGTGTACTGAAAGAAAAACATTGGAACGCATTCAGTTTATGTTGACTAAAGGAAAACCATTACGTAACTAAAATATAGTAAGCAACACAGATTTAAGAAATTCAAAAAATTATAAAAATTTCTCCAATTTCTTAAATCTGTGTTTAAAAAAATAAATGATGAAAACAGCATACATAGTACAAGGATTCAGAACCGCAGTCGGTAAGCACCTAAAGGGGTTTTTCGTTTCAAACGTCCCGACGAATTAGCGGCAGAAACGATTGAGCATTTGATGGCTCAACTGCCTGATTTTGATAAAACAAGAATCGATGACGTAATGGTTGGAAACGCCATGCCCGAAGCCGAACAAGGTTTGAATGTCGGTCGTTTAATTTCCTTAATGGGATTGAAAGTAACCGATGTTCCGGGTGTAACCGTAAACCGTTATTGTGCCTCAGGATTGGAAACCATCGGAATGGCAACAGCAAAAATCCAGAGTGGAATGGCGCATTGCATCATTGCGGGTGGAGCCGAAAGCATGAGTTACATTCCAATGGGCGGATACAAACCGACACCTGATTACTCGGTTGCAGCAGCTGGAAACGAAGATTATTATTGGGGAATGGGTTTGACTGCCGAAGCCGTAGCCAAACAATTCAACGTTTCTCGTGAAGACCAAGATGAATTCGCTTTCAACTCGCATCAAAAGGCTCTAAAAGCGCAAGCAGAAGGCAAATTCAACAAACAAATAGTTCCGATTACAGTGGAACAAACTTTTCTTAATGAAAACGGTAAAAAGGAAACCAAATCGTACGTGGTCAACAAAGACGAAGGTCCGAGAGCCGATACTAATAAAGAAGCATTAGCCAAATTAAAACCTGTTTTTGCTGCAGACGGAAGTGTAACTGCTGGAAATTCCTCTCAAATGAGTGATGGTGCTGCTTTTGTATTGATTATGAGCGAAGAATTGGTCAAAGAACTTAACATTACTCCTATTGCACGATTAGTAAATTTTGCCTCAGCTGGTGTAGAACCACGAATCATGGGAATTGGTCCGGTAAAAGCCATTCCCAAAGCTTTACAACAAGCAGGATTAACCTTAAACAATATTGACTTAATCGAATTGAACGAAGCCTTTGCTTCCCAATCATTAGCTGTGGTGCGCGAATTAGGATTAAATCCCGAAATCGTAAACGTAAACGGTGGTGCGATTGCTTTAGGTCATCCACTGGGTTGCACTGGCGCTAAACTATCAGTACAATTATTTGACGAAATGCGCTTGAGAAAAGCCAAATACGGTATTGTGAGTATGTGTGTGGGAACGGGTCAAGGAAGTGCTGGGATTTTTGAGTTGATATAATATATAGATTCCTCTGTCTTTTGTCATTCCGACGAAGGAGGAATCCCATAATACTGAGGAATTATTTGATGAGATTCCTCCTTCGTCGGAATGACAACTTTGGAAGTAAACCTATTAATAAAATAATAATACAATGGAAGATATCACTCGTGGAGGACAATTCCTCGTAAAAGAAACCAAATGTGAAAACATCTTTACACCCGAAGATTTCTCAGAAGAGCAAATCATGATGCGTGATTCGGTGAAAGAGTTTGTCGATAAAGAAATTTGGCCAAATAAAGATCGTTTTGAACACAAAGATTACGCCTTCACGGAAGAAATGATGCGTAAAGCTGGCGAAATGGGCTTTTTGAGCGTAGCGGTTCCAGAAGCGTACGGTGGAATGGGAATGGGATTTGTAGATACGTGTTTGGTATGCGATTACATTTCGGGCGCAACAGGTTCGTTTTCAACGGCTTTTGGAGCGCATACTGGAATCGGAACAATGCCGATAACCTTGTACGGAACCGAAGAACAAAAACAAAAATACGTCCCAAAATTGGCTTCTGGAGAATGGTTTGGAGCGTATTGCTTAACAGAACCAGGCGCAGGATCGGATGCGAATTCTGGAAAAACCAAAGCGGTTTTATCGGAAGATGGAACGCATTACAAAATCACGGGACAAAAAATGTGGATTTCCAATGCTGGATTTTGTTCACTTTTCATCGTTTTTGCCCGAATTGAAGACGATAAAAATATTACAGGTTTCATTGTAGAAAATGACCCTAGCAACGGAATTACAATGAACGAAGAAGAGCACAAACTCGGAATTCGAGCTTCTTCTACGCGTCAGGTTTTCTTTGCGGATACCAAAGTTCCTGTTGAGAATATGCTTTCTGAAAGAGGAAACGGATTTAAAATTGCTATGAACGCATTAAACGTAGGTCGAATCAAATTAGCTGCCGCTTGTTTGGATGCGCAACGTAGAGTAACTTCAAATGCGATCAATTACGCCAATGAACGCTACCAATTTGATGTGCCCATTTCAAGTTTTGGCGCTATTCGTTATAAAATAGCCGAAATGGCAACCAGTTGTTATGCTGGAGAAAGTGCAACCTATCGTGCGGCGAAAGACATTGAAAATCGTATTAAAATTCGTGAAGCAGAAGGAACTTCTCATCAAGAAGCCGAATTGAAAGGCGTTGAAGAATTTGCGATTGAATGTTCGATTTTAAAAGTAGCGGTTTCGGAAGACGTTCAAAATTGTGCCGATGAAGGAATTCAAATTTATGGCGGAATGGGATTCTCTGAGGATACGCCAATGGAAAGTGCTTGGCGCGATGCTCGTATTGCTCGTATTTACGAAGGTACAAACGAAATCAACAGAATGTTATCCGTTGGAATGTTAATCAAAAAAGCCTTCAAAGGTCATGTTGATTTACTTGGTCCAGCAACAAAAGTTCAAGAAGAATTAATGGGAATTCCATCTTTTGACACACCCGATTATTCTGAATTATTCTCTGAAGAAAAAGAAATGATTGGCAAATTGAAAAAAGCATTCCTAATGGTGGCTGGTGGTGCTGTACAAAAATACGGTCCAGATTTAGAAGGTCATCAACAATTATTACCCGCTGCTGCCGATATGCTAATCGAGATTTACATGGCAGAAAGTACACTTTTACGAACTGAAAAAATGGCTAAAAAGCAAGGTGAATCGGCTGTAAAAGAACAAATTGCTATGGCCAAATTGTACTTGTACAAAGCGGTAGACATCATTACTCAAAAAGGAAAAGAAAGTATTGTTTCGTTTGCAGAAGGCGATGAACAACGCATGATGCTTATGGGATTACGACGCTTTACAAAATACACCAACATGCCCAATATTGTTGGTTTACGAGAGACTATTACAGCTAAGTTAGTGGCTGAAAATAGTTACTGTTTTTAATTTTAGTTATGTTGATTTGTTAAAAACCATTCGTTTCGGCGGATGGTTTTTTTTATGAATTCAAATGCAAGATTTATATTAAATTTACCCATTCAAATTCTATTATTTAATGACTGAAACTAGCCAGCGTCAACGCCAAGCCAAATTACTTCGCTTATTTCGAAAAATACACCGAACAACTGGTGCTTTTTTATTTGTATTTTTCTTTTTTATTTCAATAAGTGGATTGCTATTGGGATGGAAAAAACACAGCAACGGTCTGATTTTAGCCGAATCACACAAAGGAACCTCAACCGAACTAAGCAATTGGTTGACATTGGATAGTTTGTACCAAAACGCTTGCACAATTGTTCGCGATTCCATCAACAGTAATCAATCTTTAGAAGTGGAACGCATTGATGTTCGAAAAGACAAAGGAATGGTCAAATTTGTATTTGCTGAAAACTTCGTCGGAGTACAATTGGATGGCGCAACAGGTAAATTACTACACATTGAACAACGAAGAGCCGATTTTATAGAAAAAATTCACGATGGTTCCATCCTCGACTATTATTTGAATACTAAAAATAGCCCAATTAAGCTCGTTTACACCACGATTATGGGATTCGCTTTACTTGTGTTCACTATCACCGGATTTTGGCTTTGGTATGGTCCGAAACGTATGCGAAAGTTAAATTAGATTACAATTCCATTCCAAAGCTGAATTGTACCACAACTGTCCGTTTTTAACTTCCAAAGGGCAATCAAAATTATTGGTGTACAAACCGCCAGTTCCCAAACCTTGTGGCATTGGATTGTTGAGCATGAAAGTAAATTGCGCAATGGCATTCAAGCCAATATTACTCTCTAATGCAGAAGTGATCCACCAACTTATATTCAATTGTTCGGTCAAGTCAATCCATTCTTTTGTACCGCGAAAACCGCCAACCAAACTGGGTTTTAAAATGATGTACTGCGGACGGATTTTTTGAAGTAATTGCTTTTTTTCTTCCAACGAAAACACACCTATGAGTTCTTCATCTAAAGCAATAGGAAAAGGAGTAGTTTTACACAACTCTGACATAGTGTCAGTATGATTTTTAGCTATTGGTTGCTCGATGCTATGTAATTTAAAACCAGATAATTGATTTAATTTATTTAAAGCTTCGTTTTCAGAAAAAGCACCGTTGGCATCTACTCTAATTTCTATGGTTTTTTCATCGAAATTATTACGAATAGACTGCAATAAATCGAGTTCTTTTTGAAAATCTATGGCACCAATTTTAAGTTTGATGCAACTAAAACCTTGTGCTAGTTTTTCTTCAATTTGTTGCCTCATGAATGATTCTTCACCCATCCAAACTAATCCATTAATTACAATAGATTGACTTCCTTTTGTAAATTCAGACGGAAATAATACAAACGGATTTTCACTTTGCAGCGACAAAAAAGCCATTTCAACACCAAATTGTATCGAAGGAAACTCAATTAATTCTTCCCACAACTTATCTTTACCCAAATGAATGTTATCGCACGTCCAGCGCAGTTTTTCTTCATAATCAGGTCGATCATCAATGCTCAATGTTCTTAGAATTCCGCACTCGCCTATTCCTTTCTTACCATTTTCCTCCAAAACAATAAACCACGTTTCTTTATCGGTTAACACGCCACGGGAAGTTCCTGACGGACGTTTAAAATTGAGAACGTATTTATGATAAGTTGCTTTCATAGTAAGCTTTATTCAATCAATCGAAGGATTTTCTTGTAGTTTTGTTTGGGAAATCCGCGTTTTTCGAAATCTTCAAAATCGGATTTTACTTGCTCTTTCCACGATTTACCCGAAGAAAGCGTTTGGTTGGCGTATTTTTTATAAATTTCCTTGGCTTCTGAGACACGATCGGTAAATAAATACACATGAGCTAGATTGAGGTGAAAATTAATCTCTGACGGACTTAATTTTAATCCGTTTTGATACGCTTCTTCTGCTTTGGCGAATTGTTTTGTTAGTAAGTAGTAATCACCTAGAAGTCCGAAATCTTTGTATGTTGCTCTTTTCTTAGCTATCATTTCAGTATTGATAACATCGATGGCTTCGTTGGTTTTTCCTTGTTGAAACAAATTGTAGGAACGATCGCGAATAGTATTGTAATATTTTTCTACTTCTCCTGATTTTTTTAAAGCACTTTCAATGCATATTTCCAATGAATTAGTTTTCTCTATTTGAAGTAATTGTTTGTATTCTTTATACGTGTATTTTTTGCTAAAATCTTCTAAAAACAAAGCAAAAAACTCGTCTTTTTTCTTTAAAGAAGTCGTTACTTTTTGCTTTTCAAGAACAGAAATTAGCTCTTTTTTGGTGTCTGAATTCCAACCGCGACTTAATTTGTTGTCTACCCAAGGCACGACTTCAAGTGCAATTTTCTCGTTTAAAATCCAATTGTTACTTTCGAATACAAACCAAAAATTATCCGTTTCAGTGGTGAGTAATTTGGCATCTTTATTTACGGGAGTAGTTTGTGAATAAATAGCCTTTACAGACTTACCCGACTTTACAAAGTTTTCAGCATCGGTGGCTGATGTAAACACAGAAAATTTACACTTATCTTCGCCTGCGATTTTAGATAACAGAAAAACCGCTCCAGCCGAACCCTGGCTGATTCCGCTTGGATCAGGAATGGCTTTTAAGAGCGAGACTAAACTACTGGAAAGCTGTTGATTATCGTCAAGAACGGTAACGCGAAATACCACTTCAGTAGTTCCTTCCGGAAAATTGGCAGTTTTGATGAGTTTCTTTTCACTTGAGTTAACCGTTAGGGTTTCGTTTGTGGTGCGCACACTGTCCCAATACCCTTCTTTAGACTGCGAAAGTGC